>Ga0247722_10000999_pt1 | contig 16134 bp, 12 predicted proteins | sample MSEWelMarce3H_FC_FD_189094 | JGI IMG/M metagenome (GOLD analysis project Ga0247722, IMG submission 189094) | Subsurface sediment microbial communities from gas well in West Virginia, United States - MSEEL Well Study Marcellus 3H_FC | ecosystem: Environmental > Terrestrial > Deep subsurface >... | reverse complement strand
AGCTAAAATTAAAGAAGTACAAAAAATTGCCGTTGAAAAAAGTAGATTAAAAATCCCGCTTATTTTCGGAATGGATGTAATTCATGGTTACGAAACCACTTTTCCAATTCCTTTAGGATTATCCAGCTCTTGGGATATGAAACTCATTGAACAAACAGCAAGAATTGCCGCAATTGAAGCTACAGCTGATGGTATTAATTGGACGTTCTCTCCAATGGTTGATATTTCTAGAGACCCACGATGGGGAAGAGTCTCGGAAGGAAATGGTGAAGACCCTTTTCTGGCAAGTCAAATTGCAAAAGCTATGGTAAATGGGTATCAAAATAATAATTTAAGTGCTACAAATTCCTTGATGGCTTGTGTTAAACATTTTGCACTTTATGGTGCTCCTGAAGGCGGTCGTGATTATAATACCGTAGATATGAGTCGAATTAAAATGTATAACGAATATTTTCTTCCATATAAAGCGGCAGTAGATGCAGGAGCAGGCTCTGTTATGGCTTCTTTTAACGAAATTGATGGTATTCCGGCTACAGGTAACAAATGGTTGTTAACCGAGGTGTTAAGAAATCAATGGAAGTTTAAAGGATTTCTCGTTACAGATTATACAGGCATTAATGAAATGATAGATCACGGAATGGGTGATTTAAAAACGGTATCAACTTTAGCTTTAAAAGCAGGTATTGATATGGATATGGTAGGCGAAGGTTTTCAATTAACACTCAAAAAAGCACTCGCTGACGGCACCGTAAAAATGGAAGAAATTGATGCGGCTTGCTACCGAATTTTAGAAGCTAAATATGATTTAGGACTTTTTCATAACCCTTATAAAAATTGTGATATTAATCAAGCAAAATCAGCCATTTTTACTCCCGAAAATAGAACTTTTGCCCGAAAAGTTGCCGCTGAATCGATGGTCTTATTAAAAAACAGTAAACAGATTTTACCCTTAAAAAAAACCAGTACTTTCGCAGTAATTGGACCTTTAGCAAATACCGCTACTAATATGGCTGGTACCTGGAGTGTGGCAACAAAACAAGATAAATCAATTACTTTTATTGATGGTTTTAAAGAAGTCGTAGGGAAAAATGCATCGGTGCTTTATGCCAAAGGAAGCAATTTAGATTACAACCCAGAATTGCAAGCAAAAGGAACAATGTTTGGCAAAGAAATCCCTTGGGACAATAGATCAAAAGAAATGTTATTAGAAGAAGCAATTGCAACTACTAAAAACGCAGATGTGATTATTGCTGTTGTTGGTGAAGGAGCCGAAATGAGTGGTGAAAGTAGTAGCCGTACTAATTTGGAACTCCCAAAAGCACAAAAAGACTTACTTTTAGAACTAAAGAAAACAGGAAAACCTATTGTTTTAGTACTTTTTACGGGACGACCTTTAGTTTTAGTAGATGAAGACCAAAATTTTGATACAATTCTTAATGTTTGGTTTCCAGGTAGTGAAGCAGGATTAGCAATTGCTGATGTATTGCTTGGAGCTGTAAATCCTTCTGGGAAATTAACTGCTACATGGCCTAGAAATGTGGGACAAATTCCTATTTACTATAGCCAAAAAAACACAGGAAGACCTTTAAATCCTGAAAAAACAGCCAATTGTGAATTTGAAAAGTTTAAATCAAACTATTTAGATGTCTGTAACACACCGCTTTATCCTTTTGGATATGGATTAAGTTACACCTCTTTTTCTTATAGCCCTATTACTAGTTCGTCTCAAAAATTAGAACGAAATAAAACAATTGAAGTAACCACAACAATCACAAATACAGGTGATTATGACGGATATGAAGTTGTGCAGTTGTATGTCCGAGATTTGGTAGGATCGGTAACAAGACCGGTGAAAGAATTGAAAGGCTTTCAGAAAATTTATCTTAAAAAGGGAGAAGCTAAAAAAGTAAGCTTCACTATTTCTGAAGCCGATTTGAAATTTTATGATTCCAATCTAAATTATATTGCGGAATCAGGAAGTTTTGAAGTGTTTATAGGTACTAATTCCGATACCAAAAATAAAATAACTTTCGAGTTAGTTGAATAAAGTTAGTTTTGAAATGCCCTCAAATTCAAATGCGAGGGTTTTTTTTTAAATTCAAATAAATGATGCAAATTAGATATTCCTTCCTTTTTATTGTGCTATTTACTTTTACTTCCTTTGCACAACAAAAAACATTTTGTAACCCTCTCAATATCGATTACGGTTATACCCCTTTTAAATGGTTTTCTGAACAAGGAAAACACCGAACCACTGCTGATCCTGTGATTGTTAACTTCCAAAAAAACTATTTTCTATTCGCAACAAATCAAGAAGGGTATTGGCACAGTAACAACTTTCTTGAGTGGAATTATATTCATAAAAAATTCCTTCTTGACAATAAATACACCCACGATTTGAATGCTCCAGGGGTTTTTGCCATGAAAGATACATTGTATGTTTATGGTTCTACACATGAAAAAGATTTCCCAATTTGGAAAAGTACAAACCCACTAAAAAATGAATGGAAAATTGCTGTCGATACGCTAAAAGTAGGGGCGTGGGATCCTGCTTTTTTATATGATGAAGAAAAGAATAAACTATTTCTTTATTGGGGATCTAGTAATGAATTTCCTCTTTTCGGAACGGAATTAAATCCTAAAACATTGCAATCTGATGGTTTTGTGAAACCAATTATGACGCTGAAACCAAATGATCACGGTTGGGAACGATTTGGTGAAAATAATGACAATACTTTTCTTCAACCTTTCATTGAAGGGGCTTGGGTAACAAAATATAACAACAAATATTATTTTCAATATGCCGCTCCGGCTACCGAATTTTCAGGTTATGCTGACGGTGTTTATGTCAGTAGTAATCCGCTTGAAGGTTTTGCTTATCAAAAACACAATCCTTTTTCATATAAACCTGGTGGTTTCGCTAGAGGTGCTGGTCACGGAGCCACTTTTCAAGATAACTTTGGAAATTGGTGGCATACTTCTACCATAATTCTTGGTCAAAAAAATAATTTTGAAAGACGAATTGGTATTTGGCCAGCAGGTTTTGATAAAGATGAGGTTATGTATTGCAATACTGCTTATGGTGATTATCCTACTTTTATTCCCGAATTTGCCCAAAATAAAGATTTCTCAAAAGGGCTTTTCTCGGGTTGGATGCTGCTCAATTACAACAAACCTATACAAGTTTCTTCTACTTTAGGGGGCTTACAACCCAATTTTGCCGTAGATGAAGATTTACGAACCTATTGGAGTGCCAAAACAGCTTCAAATAAGGAATGGTTTCAAACCGATTTAGGAGAAGTTGCAACCGTGAATGCGATCCAAATTAACTATGCCGATCATGAGGTAACTTTCATGGGAAAAACTATCGGGAACTATCATCAATACCGAATTCTTACTTCATTAGATGGCAAAAAATGGACTTTACTCATTGATAAAAGTCAAAATAAAACAGATGTACCTCATGATTATATCGAACTTAAAAATCCAATAAAAGCCCGCTACCTGAAAATGGAAAACCTAAAAATGCCAACCGGTACTTTTGCTTTAAGTGGTTTTAGAGTTTTTGGTAATGCAAACGGAAACGCTCCTGAAATGGTCGAAAAGTTCGTGGTTTTAAGAGCTGATGCTCAGAAAAATGGCGAACGAAGAAGTGCTTGGTTGAAATGGCAACACAATCCAGCTGCCGATGGATATGTAATTTATTTTGGTAAAACGCCTGAAAAATTGTACGGAAGCATTATGGTTTATGGCAAAAATGACTACTTTTTCTCGGGAATGGATCGCACGGATACTTATTATTTTCAAATTGAAGCCTTTAATTCTAGTGGAATTAGTAAAAAATCACCAGTATTCAAAGCGGAATAATAATTTTTAAGGCATCAAGTCAAAAAATCGAAAACCTTGTTCTGAAATTTGGAATAATTAGAGCTTGCTGAAAAACTACAAACCCAATAAAGATAGGGAAGTCACAATGTTTTTCAAACATTGTAGTGCAAGGTTTATGAGCATTTTGATGAAAATTTCATGCACTTATTTCCGAAATTGTTGAACAAATTTAAAATTATTTTGCCACGGATTGGAGGATTTTCACGGATTTTCTGAAATAAATTGGGTAAAATCTGTGCTAATCTGTGGAATCCGTGGCTTTTAAAAAAATAAAATAGTTCCGTTTATGAATGTATTCCTTTTTCAGCAGACCCTAATTAGAACCGAATGGCTTTGGCATTTTTGGTTTCCATGTTCCCGCTGTCCGCTATATCTTTTTGGTTACGATTTTCAGTTGAAGTTATATCTTTACCAACACAAATTCGTAATAAACAACTTATTACCAAAAAGGATACCGCTCCCATCGGGGGTAATTGGGAATGTTAAGGCATTTTTGGAACTGTTTTTCAGTTCATATATTTTGAAATAGCGTTTCTATAGCCCAAAGCACCGACATTGCGAGGAACGAAACAATTTCCTCCACAAAATTCACATAATCTTTTCAAGTCTCGTCTTTGCGAGGCACGAAGCAATCTCATCATAAAACCAAACAAGAAGAGTCTTTAGTAAATAGCCTTCAGTTCTCTAAAAATCAATTATTTAAATAAAAATAGATTACACAAATAATCGTTTACTATCAATTTTAAATATGGTTTTATCTATGTATTAATAAAAATTGCCCATGCGTTAATAGAAGTTTCCCATGCGTTAATAGAAGTTTCCCATGTGTTATTAGAAGTTTCACCTGCGTTAATAGGTTTTTCACCTGCGTTATTAAAAGTTTCGCATACGTTAATAGAAGTTTTGCATGCATTATTAGAAGTTTCGCATGCATTATTAAAAGTTTCGCATGCGTTATTAGAAGTTTCGCATGCGTTATTAGAAGTTTCACCTGCGTTAATAGAAGTTTCCCATGCGTTATTAGAAGTTTCGCATGCGTTATTAGAAGTTTCACCTGCGTTAATAGGTTTTTCACCTGCGTTAATAGGTTTTTCACCTGCGTTAATAGGTTTTTCACCTGCGTTAATAGAAGTTTCCCATGCGTTAATAGAAGTTTCACCTGCGTTAATAGGTTTTTCACCTGCGTTAATAGAACTTGAAGGTAAATTATTGAATATTTATAAGTTTCATAGCATATTTCTTGTTGCAAAAAATATACATAGGGCTTGCTGAAAAACTACAAACCGAATAAAGATAAGGGAGTCACAAATTTTTTCAAACATTGAAGTGCAAGGTTTATGAGCATTTTTATGAAAATTTCATTCACTTATTTCCGAAATTGTTGATCAAATTTAAAATTATTTTGCCACGGACGTTTTTTTACGGATTTTTTTACGAAAATTCGGAAATTAAGTTTTGTAATTCACATCACGTCCTTGCTAGGCACAAAGCAATCTCAACTTGATGTGAATGTAAGCGGTTTACTTCACTAATATTATTTTTTATAGGAGTTCAGTGAATTTAATTTCGTTCAACCAGTGTTTAACTCATTGATTTTTAATTTTTATAGGTATTCGTTGAATTTCATTTCATTGCTCGGCTTTCAGCCAAAACGAAAGGCTAGTTGTTAGTTGTTGGCAAAATTACCATCGGAAGTTATATTTTTAAATTCTTCAATACTTTCAATTATTTCTGCTCTTACTTTCAAAGCTAAATTTTCTGTTTTTAAACTGGCGGTAAGGAATTCATAATATGTATGGTTCATAAATGAAAACATTAAACCATTTATTTCGTAAGTTCTATTTAGATCTGAGAAACATGTCAATTTTACTAGTTGTTCAGTGATGAATTTATTCTCATTTGCATTTAATTCTATTGTGTTATAAAATTTTTCAAATCGTTCACCTAATATGGTTAGTAATTCAATCTGTATTTCTTCACTTAAATTTTCGTTATTTTTAATAACTTCATTAAATAAAGAATGGAAGTGTTCTTCAAAAAGGACTTCATTTAAATGCTGAAACTTTTGTAATATAGGTTGATCAGTCATATGCTATTGTCACTTAATTTAATTTCAAAGTTCATTATTTTTTGGTTGCAAACTTCTGCAAATTCTCTATTATCGAAATTAATTCCAAGTGTATAATACCATCCCATTTTTTAAATTTATTAGAAGTTAAATCGTCTCGTTTTTCCAAAATTTATGCCAAAGACTCAGCAAACTTGGAGAATTGGCAAATTTACCTCCAAAGTTACTAAAAATTTCTGAACTATGTTTCACAATTTTCTTTAAAAAAAGTAAAGAACCCGAAGTTTTACCATCTGATGTAACATTCTTTTTTTATCGTCAAGTTGTTTTCCTTTCTTGAAAGTAACACTACGTAATGTTGTATTTTTTGTAATCTATATCTTCTGTTAAAAATTGTCTTTCGGTGTCATTTAGAACTTTGCATAAGTCATTTTTTGTTGCTACTCCAACTTGTAAAATTTCCAACCACTTCGGGTCATTAAGAATCGCTTCATGGTTATAATTATCATTTTTTGGCGAATTATATTTATCAAGCATAACGTGCCAATTTTCTATTATTTCATACTCCTTTTTTGTGATCCAATTATTAGCTAATTGGTATCTATAATTCTTTTCAATAGACAAATCGTCAGAATAACTACATATAAATTCCACAAATGACCAATGTGGATTTGAATGCGTTTTGTCAAGCCAAGATTTTTTTTGAAGATCAAGCGAAGTCAACTCGTTAATACAACAAAGCCACTTTTCTCTCCATAAATTCTTGTGATAATTATTCATAATTCTTTGTTTGATGATAGTCGTCGATTATAAAATGAGTTATAAATACCCTATTCCCGGAAGTTTATGCAACTTTTTCAATTTTCCTTGCTTCAATATGTTTTTTTGCAAATCAATTCATTTCTAAAATCGATTTGTTTTGTTTTATTACTAGGTTACTAAATTTTCATTAAGTCTTGCAAATTTAAAAAATTATTTGAAATAAACAAATGATTAGTCAACTTTCGACTTTATACCTTTTGCCTTTTATAAATGAACTGAAAAACAGTCCCAAAAATGCCTTCACTTCACTTCTACTCCCGACAGGAACGGCATCCTTTTTGGTTATTCGCGTTTTGGAAAAATAAGGCTTGTGTTTAGAACAGTAATTCAACTGAAAATCGTAACCAAAAAGATAGAGTGGATGGCGGGAATAGGGATAGCAAGAATGCCTAAAGATTCGGTTCAAAAAAAATTAAAGATTGAAAAATTCATCACTTTTTGGATTTATGAGTTGAAATATTTATTTTATATGTATATTTGAAAAATTATTTATGAATTCAAAATCTTACAATAATGAACTATTTATATGCAATATCCTTCGTATTTTTGCTTTCGTGTGCGGGGGTAAAAACCACAATTCAACCGAAAATTACAACTAAAATTTTAGCAAAAAATTCTTTAAGTTGTAGAGCATTGTTAGTGGATTCAGATAAAATATGGTTAGGACTTGATAAAGGTCGGTTTGGTTTTTTTGATCTTAAAAGAGACAGTTTGTATTTGTTTAAAAGTTATTTTTTAACCGACACAACTGAAAGTAGGAGCATTGCTGCCACTGATGACGCTATTTTTATTTTATCAGTTGGCAATCCGGCGAGGTTAATAAAAATTGATAAACAAACTTTCAAAGCTACATTGGTTTATGAAGAAATTCATGAGAAAGTGTTTTATGATAGTATGCAATTCCTTGATAATCAATTGGGATTTGCTATGGGTGATCCTGTTGAAAATTGTTTATCGTTTTTAAAAACTACAAATGGTGGTACTACATGGGAGAAAATTTCTTGTACAAATTTACCTAAAATAATAGAAGGCGAAGCGGCATTTGCGACGAGCAATACCAATTTAGTGATTGCCAACAAAAGTTTGTTTATGGTTACAGGGGGCAAGAGTGCTAGAGTGTTTGTTTCCAATGATTTAGGTGTTAATTGGTCGGTTTATGACACCCCGATACTTCAAGGTGAAACTATGACAGGAATATTTACGGCAGCCTTTTATTCGGACAAAATTGGTATTATTGCAGGTGGTGATTATACCAAAAAAGAACAGAATTTCGGCAACAAAGCCCTTACAATTGATGGCGGAAAAACATGGCAATTAACAGCTGATCATGCTGCTTTTGGTTATACTTCTTGTGTTCAATTTGTTCCAAAAAGTAACGGCAAAAAACTAATAGCAATGGGAGGTACAGGGCTTTTTTATTCCGGAGATTTTGGAAAAACATGGGTCAAATTTTCAGAGGAAACAGAATTATTTACCTTTCGTTTTGCGTCGGAAACAAAATTTTATGCTACTGGGAAAAATAAAGTAATGGAATTTGAAATTTTAGAATAAAAAGTTGTTTATTTGAACGTATTTGTTTACTTTAGTAAAAAATAATCGTATGTCCATTTTTTTAGCACCTTCCGTACTTCATTTACCCAATTTAATAAGCGATTTGGGATTGATTTTAGTAACTGCAGCTTGTGCGGTTTTGCTTTTTCGATATTTAAAACAGCCTTTAGTTTTGGGATATTTAGTAGCTGGATTTTTGGCGGGTAATAAATTTGATTTTTTTCCTTCCGTTACGGATTTAGAGAGCGTAAAAGTTTGGGCGGAAATTGGAGTTATCTTTTTATTGTTTAGTTTGGGATTGGAGTTTAGTTTTAAAAAACTAATGTCCGTTGGCGGTACGGCATCAATGACGGCAATAACGCAAATTATCACGATGGTTGTTTTGGGTTATTTTGCGGGAAGATTTATGGATTGGAATAAGTTGAATAGTTTGTTTTTAGGGGTTATTTTATCTATTTCTTCGACCACAATTATCTTGAAATCGTTTGATGAGCTTGGTGTAAAAACCCAAAAATTTGCAGGAAATGTAATTGGAGCATTAATTGTTCAGGATATTTTGGCAATTTTGATGATGGTTTTGTTAGCCACAGTTGCCGTAAGTCAGCAATTTTCAGGAACAGAGTTGTTGCATTCGGTATTAAAATTAGTGTTCTTTTTGACGATTTGGTTTGTGGCTGGTATTTTCTTTATTCCGACATTATTAAAAAAAACCAAGCATTTATTTACTGATGAGATGCTTTTGATTATTTCATTAGCCCTATGTTTGATAATGGTTTTGTTTGCGGCAAATGTTGGATTTTCACCGGCTTTAGGAGCTTTTATTATGGGTTCGATAATGGCAGAAACCACTCAAGCAGAACATATTGAACACCTTGTTAAACCAGTTAAAGATTTGTTTGGAGCTGTTTTTTTTGTATCAGTCGGGATGTTAATAGATCCTGAAATGCTTTTCAAATATGCTATTCCTGTTGGGATTTTAACGGTTTTGGTCATTTTTGGACAATCAATTAGTAGTACAATTGGAGCTTTACTTTCTGGGCAACCATTGAAGCAATCCATTCAAACAGGAATGAGTTTATCGCAAATTGGTGAATTTTCGTTTATTATTGCAACATTAGGAACAACATTGCAGGTAACTAGTGATTTTTTATATCCAATTGTGGTGGCAGTTTCAGCGGTTACAACTTTCACAACCCCTTTTATGATCAAATGGTCAACTCCTTTTTCATTATTTTTAGAAAGGAAATTACCCCGAAGATGGGTGAAAAAAGTGGAACGCTATAGTGCCAATACAGAAGCCATAAAATCCGTTAGTACCTGGCAAATTGTTTTGAAAGCTTATCTATTTCAAGTGGTAATTCATTCCATTATTATTGTTGCCATTATTTTAGTTTCCTCAAAATTTCTTATTCCTTTAGTTGCTTCCTCAAAATTTGGAAATATAGCAGCAGCTGTGATAACCGTAATTATTTTATCTCCTTTTTTATGGGCATTATCCTTGAGAAGAGTTGCCGTAACAGAAGTGCATGAATTGATGCAAATTCGAAAATATCAAGGCCCAATTTATGTTTTAGTATTTTTTAGAATTCTGCTAACTTTGTTTTATTTCGGGTTTATCTTAAACGAATTTTTCTCACCTATAATTGCTTTTTTTGCATTAATTATTGGAATTGTTTCTTATATTTTATTTCCAAAAAAACTGCATTCTTTTTATAATAGAATCGAGAATCATTTTATCAAGAATTTTAATGATCGAAATACGGTTATAAAAAATAAAAGACAAATTGTGTTATCACCTTGGGACGGACACATGGCAGAATTTGTAATAGCGAAAGAATCGAATTTAGCGGGTAAAACATTAGATGAATTGAAAATTAGAGAGCAATTTGGAATCAATATTGCTACAATAAAAAGAGGTGAAATTACCATAAATATTCCGATACGAACTGAACGGCTTTTTCCAGGAGATGAAATCAGTGTGATTGGAACCGATGAGCAGGTGGCGTTATTTAATTCTTATTTGGAAAAGCATGAGATTGAAGAACCAAAACACGAATTGAAAGAAGAAATAATTTTACAGCAGCTTCCTTTGAAAAACAGAATTTGCATAGGAAAAAGTATTCGCGAATCCAATATAAGAGAGCAAACCCATGGTATAATTGTGGGCATTGAACGAAATGGAAACCGTATTTTGAATCCAGAATCCCATTTGGTTTTGGAGGAAGATGATATTTTATGGATTGCAGGAAACAAGAAAAAAATTGCTGCTTTTTTATCCCATTAGTCTGATTAGGGCTTGCTGAAAAACTACAAACCCAATAAAGAAAGGGAAGTCACAAATTTTTTCAAACATTGTAGTGCAAGGTTTATGAGCATTTTGATAAATATTTCATGCACTTATTTCCGAAATTGTTGAACAAATTTAAAAATATTTTGCCACGGATTAAAGGATTTTCACGGATTTTCTGAAATAAATTGGGTAAAATCCGTGCTAATCTGTTGAATCTGTGGCTTTTTAAAAAATAAAATAGTTCCGTTTATGAGTGTATTCCTTTTTCAGCAGACCCTAATTAACAGTTTATTGATGATGATAAGGTTCATTTCGTAAAATGGTAAAACCTCTGTAAATTTGTTCAACAATAAACAAACGTACCATTTGATGCGAAAATGTCATGGCTGAAAGGGCAATTTTACCAACGGCTTTTTTGTAAACAGATTCACTAAAACCATAAGGGCCACCAATCACAAAAACAAGGGTTTTGATTCCTGAATTCATTTTCTTTTGCAAATAATCCGAGAAAGCCATACTAGAAAAATGACTGCCATTTTCATCTAATAAAATCAGATGATCTGTTGGGGTAATTTTTGCTAAAATGGCTTCACCTTCTTTTTCTTTTTGTTGCAATTCAGATAAATTTTTAACATTTTTGATATCTGGAATCAGTTCCAAATCAAATTTCACATAAAAAGACAATCGCTTTGAATAATCGTCAATTAAAGTTTGCAAAGCCGAATTATCAGTTTTACCAATTGCTATGATTTTGATATTCATCGTATTAAAATAGTAAAAGCATGAAAAAATTAGTCTTTTTTGCTATCAAAATCAACTTCGCAGGCATACGAAAATAGCTTTTCATCTTTAATGATTTGAGCCGTTCCATCGGGTAATAAATCTTCCCAACCACTTTCGCCTTTGCAAATTGCTTTTAATACTTTTCTAGAAAATATCTCTAGATTTTTTTCATCATAATCTTTGATGTCTATTACTTTTCCATTGAATTTAAAGAATTTATACAATTCCTTCATTCGAGGATGAACTTTTAAATTATCTGAGGTAACGATATTTCCAATTTCATCTTTCATTGGGTACAAATAGACTTTCAAATCGCGATAGAATAATTTTCCGAAAGCTTCTAAAATGCCACCTGAAAGATGACGGTAATATTTTTCATCAAAAATTTCAATTAAATTATTAACGCCCATTGCCAATCCCATTCTTGCTTTAGAATAATTAGAGAAATATTCCACCACTTTGAAATATTCTTGAAAATTAGAAATCATAACCGTTTGTCCTAATTTGCATAACAATTCAGCACGGTCAAGGAAATCTCTTTCGTCAATTTCACCTTCAGCTTTTAAATTTGAAAGCGTAATTTCAAAAACCACAAATGTATTTTTTTCATCCACTTTGTTTTCTTGGATAAACATTTTATATGATTCTTCATACATATCCATATTTACTTTAGTAACTGGACGAAAACTTCCTCTTAACGCTAAAATATTTTTCTTATATAAAACGGCAGCTGGTAGAATATTTTTTCCATCAGGTCCAAACATTACGGCATCAGTCATTCCGTTTTTTACCAATTGTAAACTCATTAATCGATTGTCCACATTTGCAAATCGAGGCCCTGAAAAGTTGATGGTATCAATTTCTAATTGGTCTTTATCCAAATGATCATATAAATAACGCAACAATTTTTTAGGATCGTTATATTTATAAAAAGCACCATAAATTAGATTTACACCTAAAGTTCCGAGGGTTTCTTGTTGCAGTTTTGCATCATTTTCTTTAAATCTGATGTGTAAGGTAATTTCGTTATACGCTTCGTCTGGCTCCACTTGATATACAATTCCTACCCAACCATGACCTTTAAATTGTTTAGCAAAATCAATGGTTGCCACCGTATTAGCATAACTAAAAAACAATTTATTGGGATGTTTTTCTCTATTTAAACGCTGTTCCACCAGATTAATTTCATGTGAAAGCATTTTCTTTAATCGACTTTCAGTAACATAACGACCATCCACTTCTTCACCGTAAATGGCATCACTAAAATCTTTATCATAAGCCGACATCGCTTTTGCAATTGTACCCGAAGAAGCACCAGCTCTAAAAAAATTACGAACGGTTTCTTGACCAGCACCTATCTCGGCAAAAGTTCCATAAATATTTTCATTTAAATTGATTCTCAGTGCTTTGTCTTTTATAGAAGGAATTTGTTCTATATTTTTATCTCCTTTAACCTTTATTTCCGTAATTATACTTTTCATTACTATAATTTATTTCGAATCTTTACATTATTATTTATAACTTTGCAAAGTTAAACATTTTGAAAGAAACATTGAAATAAAAACTAATTTTTATAATAAAACTATTTTGAAAGTCTATTTTTTAGGTACAGGCACGTCGCAAGGTATTCCCGTTATTGGGAGTAAACATTCCGTTTGCCACAGTTTAAACCCAAAAGACAACCGATTGCGAGTTTCCATTTGGATTGAAACGCAAAATACCTCTTTAGTGATTGATTGTGGACCCGATTTTAGACAACAAATGCTAACTTCAAATTGCCAAAAAATTGATGCCCTATTATTTACTCACGAACATGCCGACCACACCGCTGGTTTAGATGATATTCGCCCTTTTTATTTTCAGCAAGGTGCAATTCCGATTTTTGCTCATAAAAGAGTGCTTCAAAATTTAGCCAAACGATTCGATTATATTTTTGAAGACGAAAATAAATATCCCGGTGCTCCAAGTGTAATTCAAAATGAAATTATTGAAAATCAATCATTTGAAATCAATTCATCGACAATTATACCTATAAATGCACTTCATGGAACATTACAAGTTTTTGGATTTAAAATTGAAGATTTGGTTTATTTAACCGATGTGAAAACAATTGAAAACACCGAAATTGAAAAAATAAAAAACTGTAAAACATTAATAATTAATTGTTTAAGAGAAGAACCGCATGCCACACATTTTAATTTAGAAGAAGCATTACATTTTGTATCTTTGGTGCAGCCAAAACAAACTTTTTTTACACATATCAGTCATGTTTTTGGCTTTCACGAAGAAATTCAACTGAAATTGCCAAAAAATGTATTTGTAGCCTATGATAATTTAATTTTAAATCTATAATTTTTAACCCAAATTTTGTTCCAATGAAAAACATCCTTTTATATGGTTTTATTTTTTCTGTTTTGTTTAATATTTTTCAATATGTGAATGCAACCAAAATATTAAATGCAAAAGACGAAGAAGTTACTAAAATAAAATCCCGTTTACAAACGTCTAGAGATTCCGTTGCGGCTTTAGCAAATACCAATTATTTTGCCCTAGAAAGTGACGAAGATGCACAAGAATATTTTTATAAAAACAATTTAGATTATAAAAAAATTGACCTTAAAGTGAAAGAAGATTTATTGATTTTAAACGAAAATAAAGCCGGAAATAAACTCATTCCTTATGATGCAATTGATGGCAAACCGTTTCTTATTAATACCTCTAAATTACTGAATCATAGATGGTTAATTGCTGAATATTCCAATGGTGAACTCTGGGGGCAAGTCCTTGTAAAATACTTTGTTTCGGAAGGAAAACCAACTGATTTTGAAACAGTAGAAACTGTTTTATACGATAAATATAAAAAAGAATAATCCCTTAAAAAAATAACAAAAAATGGCAACTCTAAAATCCGAATTAGAAACCTATTTTCAAACCTTTAGAAACGATATTATTGGGATCAATCAAGAATTTGAAACGCCTTTTGGCACCCAAAAAATAATTTATACCGACTGGACAGCAAGTGGTCGTTTATACCAACCGATTGAAACCAAAATGAGTACAAAATTTGGTCCTTTCGTTGCGAACACACACACGGAAACCACTGTTTCGGGAACTTTAATGACCATGTCCTATCACAAAGCAAGACACATTATCAAAGATCATGTGAATGCCAACGAAAACGATATTTTAATCACAGATGGTACCGGAATGACGGGTGTTGTAAATAAATTACAAAGAATTTTAGGGCTTCGAATTCCTGAAAATTTAAAAGAATTTACGAAAATTCCGCAAGAATTAAAACCAATTGTCTTTATTTCTCACATGGAACATCACTCAAATCAGACATCATGGCTCGAAACAATTGCCGATGTTGCGATTATTCCCGCCGATGATGAAGGTTTGTTTTGCATCGAAAATCTGAAAATTTTACTCGAAAAATATAAAAATAGAAGTTTTAAAATTGCCTCAATCACCTCTTGTTCCAATGTAACGGGCATCAAAACCCCGTATTATGAAGTGGCAGAATTGATGCACCAAAATAATGGCGTTTGCTTTGTGGATTTCGCCTGTTCAGGGCCTTATGTAAACATCAATATGCACAAAAATGAGCAACAATATTTAGACGCCATATTCTTTTCGCCACACAAATTTTTAGGCGGACCCGGAACTTCAGGTGTGCTTATTTTTAATAAAAATTTATACAAAAACAACGTTCCCGATTGTCCTGGTGGTGGCACAGTTAGCTGGACAAATCCATGGGGCGAACACAAATATATTGACAACATCGAAGACCGTGAAGATGGCGGAACTCCTGGATTTTTGCAAGTTATAAAAACCGCTCTCGCCATTCAACTTAAAGAAAAAATGGGCGTTGAAAACATCTTGAAACGCGAAGAAGAATTGGTAAATTACATTTTTGAAACCCTAAAACCTATTGAAAATATCCATATTTTGGCGGCCCAACACCAAAACCGATTGGGGGTTATTTCATTTTATATCACCGATTTACATTTCAATTTAGGGGTAAAAATTCTCAACGACAAATTCGGAATTCAAACACGCGGCGGGTGCAGTTGTGCTGGAACCTATGGCCATTATTTATTGCATGTGGATCAAGAAACCTCCAAAAATTTGGTGTGCCAAATCACATCGGGCGATTTAATTCAGAAACCCGGTTGGATCCGAATGTCAATTCACCCTACAACAACAACCGAAGAAATTCAATACGTTTGCGAAAGCATCAAACAACTGGCACAAAACCACAAAGAGTGGCAAAATTGGTACAATTACTCCCCACAAACAAACGAATTTATTCACAAAAATGCTTTATCAACCGAAAAAGAGCTAGTGGAAAGTTGGTTTCGAGACTAGTTTTTTAGGAAATTAAAAACAAAATAATGCTACCATTTCGGTTCTTTTAAAAGATTTTTTTAAGAACCGAATGGCTTTGGTTTTCTTGGTTTCCCTATTCCCGCCATCCACTCTATCTTTTTGGTTACGCTTTTCAGTTGAAATACTGTTCTAAACACAAAAACAAGGAATCAATACCAAATAACCAAAAAGGATGCCGTTCCTGTCGGGGGTATGAAGTGAAGTGAAGGCATTTTTGGGACTGTATTTCAGTTCATTTATAAAAGGCAATTGGGCAATTGACAATTGGGCAATTGGCAAAAGTCATAAACTCATAAAGTTGAAAGTAGAAGTTGAACATAAAATAAAAATAACAAACTAC
>Ga0247722_10000997_pt1 | contig 16144 bp, 27 predicted proteins | sample MSEWelMarce3H_FC_FD_189094 | JGI IMG/M metagenome (GOLD analysis project Ga0247722, IMG submission 189094) | Subsurface sediment microbial communities from gas well in West Virginia, United States - MSEEL Well Study Marcellus 3H_FC | ecosystem: Environmental > Terrestrial > Deep subsurface >... | reverse complement strand
TTAGGGTCACGAATGATGGCTGGTTCTTTGAAAGTCGGTAATCCACGAGGACAGTCCGTTTACAGCCAAACCAGTCGGTAATTAACCCGATGGCTGCCAAACGATCCAAAGCCCTACGAGGGGCAACCAAACCAAGGCTTCAGTCAATACCCTTGAAGGGCTCTAACAAGCTCCAAGACGTAAAAGACCTCTGCGAGATAATCAAGATGCCACTATTGCCGTGGCAGGAGCACGTTCTTAAGGATATGTTGACCGTGGACAAGACCGGTAACTGGATTCGCAAGACTAACCTGTTGCTTATCGCTCGCCAGAACGGAAAGACCCACCTAGCTCGTATGCTCATCTTGGCTCACCTGCTTAAATGGGATTCTAAGAACGTTTTGATTATGTCCTCGAATAGATCGATGGCATTGGACACTTTCAGACAAGTAGCTCAAGTATTGGAGACAAATGACCATCTCAAAGGATTCGTCAAGCAAATCAGGTACGCCAACGGTACAGAGTCTATTGAAATGCTGGACGGACGAAGGCTGGACGTTGTTGCGGCAACTAGAGATGGCTCTCGCGGTAGAACAGCAGACTTTCTATTCATCGACGAGCTCAGAGAAATCAACGAGGAAGGATTCCGAGCAGCTATTCCAACAACTAGAGCGCGTCCAAATTCTCAGACGCTTCTTACCTCTAATGCAGGAGACGCTTTCTCGGTAGTTCTCAATGGCATGAGAGAAAGAGCGCTAGAGAACCCACCTAAGTCTTTCGGGTTCTATGAGTACAGCGCTCCCCAATATTGCAAGATAACCGACCGACAAGGCTGGGCTCAAGCGAACCCTGCACTTGGCTATACGATAAGCGAGGAAACACTTGAGGAAGCAGTTGCAACTAGCCCGATTGAAAACACTAGAACTGAGTTACTATGTCAATGGATTGATTCTCTCTCATCTCCTTGGCCGCATGGAGTACTTGAGGACACCTCAGACTCCTCGCTCACGATTCCAGTCGGTGGCTATACAGTCTTTGCTTTCGATGTCAGTCCATCTCGCCGCAATGCAAGTCTCGTTGCTGGTCAAATACTCCCAGACGGCAGAATTGGCGTGGGAATACTCCAAACGTGGGAGTCGCAGGTATCGGTTGATGACCTTAAGATCGCTGCTGAAATCAAAGGCTGGGCTGACCAGTACCGCCCACGCCAAATCTGTTTTGATAAATATACAGCGCAATCAATAGCTGACAGACTGACAAACGCAGGTCAGGTTGTCATGGACATCTCTGGTGCTGCCTTCTATCAGGCTTGCGGCGACTTGCTTGATGCTTTAGTAAACCACCGCCTAGTTCATTCGGGTCAAGAGAACTGGATTCAACAGATGAACAACTGCGCAGCTAAAACCAACGATTCCTCATGGCGCATCGTTAAACGAAAGAGTGCTGGCGATGTATCGGGTGCTATCTCGACTGCAATGGTTGTTCACCAATTAACGAAACCACAACAGGTAGCGGCTATATACTCAGAATGACCTACATCTAGTGTATAATTAACCCCTATGGGTCTCTTTACGCGTAAGCCGCAAATCTTGGAAGCGCAAGCTGCACCGCAAGTCATGGGTGAGAACCTTCCCTCAATCTATAACGCGATTGCCCTTCGAGTCTCTCGCAAAGATGCGATGTCAGTTGCATCAGTCGCTAGAGCCCGCAACCTAATCTGCGGAACTGTCGCATCTATCCCTCTTGAGTATTACAACAAGCGCACCGGTGAAGTTATGGCTGCGCCTCGATGGATCAACCAACTTTCAAAGAACCAGCCATCATTCGTGACCCTAACTTGGTGCGTTGATTCTCTCCTATTCTACGGAGTGGCTTACCTTCGTGTTACAGAACGTTATGCCGAGGATGGTCGCCCATCAGCCTTTGAGTGGATTGCTAATTCACGAGTCACATTTACAACTGACCTCGAAGGCATCATGATCACCCAGTATTACGTCGATGCTTACCCAATCGACATGAATGACATTGTCACAATTCAAGGATTCGATGAGGGCGTATTAGAGCGCGCTGGTCGCACAATCCAGTCTGCTATTGATATCAACAAGGCCGCTGCAATTGCTTCTGCTACTCCAATGTCTAGCGGAATCCTTAAGAACACAGGCGCAGACCTTCCACCTAACGAGGTGTCTGGCCTTCTCGCAGCTTGGAAGCGCAGCCGTCAGAATAACTCAACTGCTTACCTGACCTCAACTCTTGATTTCCAATCTACACAGTTCTCACCTAAAGACATGATGTACAACGAGGCAATTCAGAACCTATCTACTGAGATTGCTCGCGCTATGAACGTGCCAGCGTATTACTTGTCAGCAGATCAGAACACCACAATGACTTATGCGAATGTCCAAGATGAGCGCAAGCAGTTCTTTGCTCTATCTATCGAGCCTTACATTCAGGCTATTCAGACACGCCTCTCAATGGATGATATCTCTACATCAGGCCATGAAGTCCGCTTTGCAGTATTCGATACATTCCTAAAGGCAGACCCATTGGTCGAACTTCAGGTAATCGAGAAGCTCCTAACTCTTGGACTTATCTCAACAGAGCAAGCGATGGAAATGACAGACTTAACTCCTAACGGAAGCGAAGGAATGAGCTAATGGAACATCTAATAATCGAAGCATCATCAATCGAGTGCAGCGAGGAACGCCGCGAAATCTCAGGCAAGATTGTGCCAATGGGTACAGGCGAGATTGGCAACACCAACATGGGTGGCGTTGTATTCGAAGCAGGATCTATTGATATTGCTGACGTATCTAAGATTAAGTTGCTATCACAGCACGATATCAAGAAGCCAGTAGGTCGCATGATTGCTGCGGAAACACGCGCAGACGGAATCTATGCAACCTTCAAGCTATCACGCTCTACAGGCGGCAACGATGCCCTCATTCAGGCACAAGAAGGACTTGTCTCAGGTCTTTCAGTTGGTGCAGAAGTAATCGCATCAAAGCCATCACGCGATGGACACATTGTTGTCTCATCAGCACGTCTCAAAGAAGTTTCTTTAGTAACAGAGCCAGCATTTAAGTCTGCTCAGGTGCTAGAGATCGCAGCAGAGGAATCACTCCCTGCTGAACCAATCCAACCAGAAAGCGAGCCAGTCGTGGAAGAAACCACTACACCGGTAGAAGCTCCAGCAGTTGAAGCAGCAGCAGTCGAAGCCGCTCGCCCAACAGTTGTAGCAAACTTGCAAGTCCGTGAGCGCATTGCTCCAATCTCATCAGCACAATACCTCGAAGCATCAATGAAGGCAGCCCTAGGCGATGACGAAGCTCGTCGCACAGTTCGCGCCGCTGATGATTCTACAAGCACCAATACAGGTTTGACACTTCCGTCTCACCTCAACACATTCATTACAGATACATTCACAGGTCGCCCAGCATTTGAAGCTGCTACACGCGGTTCACTTGCAGGCATCGATGGAATGTCATTCACAGTTCCACGCCTCTACACCAACGCTTCAACTCCAGATGTCGCACCAACAGTTGCAGACACAAACGAGGGTTCAGCACCATCTGAGACAGGCATGACATCTGCTTATGACACTATCTCAATCAACAAGTTCTCAGGCCTACAGCGCGTTTCATTCGAGCTTGTAGATCGCTCATCACCTGCGTTCATGGAACTCATGATGGCAGAACTCCGCAAGGCATATGAGAAGGCTACAGATGCAGCACTTCTCGCAGCTTTCGTTGCTGACGGAACAACAGCAGCAACAACAGCAGCAACAGCGGCTGGACTTCAGTCATTCGTGTCTGTAGAAGGCGCAGCAGCATACAAGGGTACAGGCGGAGACTTCGCTAACAAGCTTGTTGCATCAACAGACCAGTGGGCTGCTATCGCAGGATACGCAGACTCAACAGGTCGCGCACTCTACTCAGCACAGGGCGCAACACAGAACGCATCAGGCAACGCAGTTGCTACAAGTGTTGTAGGTGGAGTTCTCGGAACTGACCTCATCGTAGATCACAACATCTCAACTTCAGGAATCGTTGATAACTCAGCGTTCCTAGTTGCTCCAGCATCAGTTTACACATGGGAGTCACCAACAACTCAGCTCCGCGTAAACGTTCTTACATCTGGCGAGATTGAAATCAATCTCTACGGATACCTCGCTATCTACCTTGCTAAGTCAGGTAAGGGCGTTCGTAAGTTCAACCTTACATAATAGATAGACCCTAAGTCGCTAGAGGGGGCTGCCAGAGCCCTTGCAGCTCCCTCTAGTCTTTAGAAAGGATTACAATGTCACTCACAACAGTTGCAGAGCTTCGCACCGCCTTAGGCGTTGGCACTCTCTATACTGATGCCGTGTTGCAGTCTGTTTGCGACGCTGCTGACAACGTTCTCCTTCCATTCATTTGGGCTAACACAACTCCTATTTCAGGACACAGCAATACAGCCACAACAGGCACTTCATATTTCAATGACTATGTAAAAGATGTATTTTATGTAGGCCAGACAGTAGTTATCTCAAGCTCAGGCTCTAAGCACAACGGCAGCAAGACAATTACAGGCGTTGGCGATTACTCAATTACTTATGCCATCACAGGCAACAACAACACCCCAGCGCCTTACCACCCAGTTAATCCGGTTGGCACTTGCGCAGCAGATACTTATCTAGACCCATCCACAGTTCCAGCAATCCAAGAGGCAAGCCTCATGATCTGCGTATCTATCTGGACATCTCGCCAGACTAACTCAGGCAATGGCATGAACCCAGATGGCTCAATCGGCTCAATGTACGCCATGTCATCTCAGCTCATCGCTCGTGTTCGTGGCTTGATTGCACCATATTTAAGCCCTAACTCAATGGTGGGCTAATGCCAGCAATAACAACTCTCAGAAGCAGTATTGCGAGCGCCTTAGCGGATAATACTAAGTACAGCGTATTCGCCTTCCCACCTGCTACACCTATTGCTAACAGCGTCATAGTTACACCTGACGATCCATATATTGTGCCAAGCAATAACGATTACACATCTATTGCGCCAATGGCTAACTTTAAACTTACCATCCTTGTCCCGTTGCTAGACAACGAGGGCAACCTTGCTGGAATCGAGACCGACATCGTAAGAGTGTTTCAGCTTCTCGAAGCTTCCAGCATTGTATTTAACGTGGGAAGCGTGAGCGCACCTAGCGTTCTATCAATCGCTTCCGGAGACTTACTTACTTGTGACATCGCAATAAGTACCCTAACGGAATGGAGCTAATCGATGAACGATTGGACAAAGGAGCAAGCCGACTTTCTAATCAAGATTGGCCAAGTTCCACCAGCAGCACCAGCACCAAAACCAACTACCAAGAAAGATGAGGAATAACTGAAATGGCAGTATTTCTAAACAATGGCGTAGTTTTGACAGTCAATTCAGTTGATCTCTCAGACCACGTCACAGCAGTAACAATCAACCGTTCATTCGATGAACTCGAAGTGACAGCGATGGGTGACTCAGGTCACAAGTTCGTTAAGGGCTTGGAAGCATCATCAATCACAATCGACTTCCTCAATGACACAGCAACAGGTGAAGTCCTTCAGACCCTTCAGGGCATCTGGGGAACAAACGCACCTATCACAGTAAAGCAGTCATCAGCAGCAACTTCAGCAGCTAACCCACTTTACTCAATGACATGCCTTATCAACAACACAACCGATATCAACGGCTCAGTTGCTGATCTCTCAACACAGAGCCTCACATTCAATGTGTCAGGTACAATCGCTGTAACAACTTCCTAATAAGAAACTAAGGGGCTAACATGGCAAAGCTAAAGGTAACAAGGGCTGACAATTCAGTACAGGAGTTTGAGATAACTCCTCTGATTGAGTATGCCTTCGAGCAATACGCCAAGAAAGGCTTTCACAAAGCGTTAATAGAGGATCAGAAACAATCTGATGTCTATTGGCTCTGCTGGGAAGCAATCCGTCGTTCGGGTGAAACGGTCAAACCTTTCGGGGAAGGATTCCTAGAGACCCTCAAGTCAGTTGAGGTTCTAGAGTCTGACCCTTTAGGGTAGATCGGAACTCCCTCACCTATCTCGCAGCTCGGCTGAGTTACGAGTATGGAGTTCCGTTTCAAACTATTGTCGAACTTCCGGCTATAGCGTTCAAGGCACACATAGAAGTTCTCAAGGACATAGCGAAGGAGCGTAAGGATGCCAGTACAGCTTCAGGGCGCCGTCGCACTTCGTAAAGCCTTACGCAAGTTTGAACCAGATTTGGCTAAAGAAACAACTAAAGAGATTGCTAACTTTCTTAAGCCGGTAACTAAGAACGCTCGAGGATTCTTACCTTCTAACAGCGAAGTTCCATCAGGCTGGCTCAAGCGTGAGAACGCTAAGGGTCGCTGGGCTAATCGTTACTATGACAGAAGCCAAGTTAGTCGAGGCATTAGTTACAAAAGCAGCCCAAGCAAAGCAAACCGTCGAGGCTTTAGAGCTTTGGCATCTATCTTTAATAAGTCTGCTGCTGGCGCTATCTACGAGACAGCAGGGCGCAAGTCTGGAGTTACTGGAAAGTTCACTCCTAAACTCGGCGGTCAGTTAGTTGGTCAAGGTCAGAAAATGACAGGTAGAGCAATTTTTAGAGCTTTTGATGAGGATCGTGGCAAGGCAACTGCAGGAGTACTCAAGGCTATTGAAACCTCAGCAGCTAAGTTTAACGCAAGGAGACCAGTCTAGTGGCAGATTTAAGAGTTGATATTGCGTCGGAGTTCACCGGCAAGCCAGCCTTCGTAAAGGCACAGAAAGCCACTAACTCACTAGACAAGGCAGTTGGCAAACTAGGCAAGCAACTTGCTTCAGTATTCGCATTTACTAAAGTTGTTCAATTTGGCAAGGCATCAGTTAAAGCCTTTGCAGAGGATGAAGCAGCAGCTAATCGTCTATCTACAGCAGTTAAGAATCTAGGTTTAGCCTTCGCACAACCTCAGATTGATACTTACATTGCTAAATTGGAGTCAAGCAGCGCAGTCCTCGATGACCAGTTGCGCCCAGCATTCCAAGCATTACTCACAACAACTGGATCACTAACCAAGTCTCAGGAACTCCTGACAATGGCTATCGAAGCCTCACGCGGTAGCGGCATTGACCTTACAACCGTTGCACAAGACTTGGCTAACGCCTACAACGGCAACACTAGAGGATTGAGAAAATATAACCTTGGACTAACTAAGGCTCAACTTACAACCGTCTCATTCACAGAAGTCCAGCAACGCTTCAATAAGCAGTTCTCGGGAGCAAACGCAACCTTCCTCGATACCTATGCAGGCAAATTGCAGGTTCTTACTGTTGCCTCAGAAAATGCTAAAGAGACAATCGGTAAAGGCTTAGTCGATGCTCTAGCCCTAGCAGGCGGCAAAGACGGAGACATTCAGGATGTCGCCGATGCAATGTCTGATCTATCTAACTTTACGGCAGATGTTGTTCGTGGGCTTGGCGCACTTGCTGGAAAGTTCACAGCGGTAGATAAATCTCTTTCAGGTGGCTTATTAGGTAAGGTTCTAACTGCTAATTTTAAGTATGGTTTATTAGGGCAACTTGCTGAATTAGGTCAATCAACACAAGCGCGACCAATAGCCAACCGTCGATTTATGGGTGGCGCACAAACTAATCTTTATGATTCAAGCGCAGCTGCAGAGAAAAGATATCAGCAACAGCAAAAGAAGTTTCAAGATGCTCAAATCAAGGCAACTAAGGCACTTACAGCAGAGCAGAAAAAACAGGCAGCACTTAAGAAGGCTCAAGGAATCTTTGACTTAGAGCAGATTCAAATTATTGCTGCCCTTCAGGGTAACCTTTCGAAAGAGGAAAGAACTCGCCTTGAGGCTCAGTTAGCCTTACTTAGTGGTAATGAGGCAGTAGCAACTTCTTTGACTAAGCAAATTCTTATGTCACAGGATGCAACAGGCAACCTTTACAAGTTATGGCAAACCCTTCCCGATGCTCGCAACCCATTTGCTTACCTTGAGGAATACCTCAACGGACTAGCTAAGAAGGCTGCAGCAGTCCTCTCAGGCGGTGCAAGCGGCACAGCGCCGGTAACTCCTACTAACGTGACTCCTAGCGTTATAGGAACACCATTTGGTCAGGCAGGATCATCACAAGAGGCAGCAGCCATCAGACAACTTGGCACACCTTTCGGTCAAGCCGGTGGCAATGGCTCAGGTTATATTGGCACTCCATTCGGACAGGCTCAACCAATTGTTGTTCAAATTGACGGCAAGACCGTTGCATCAGCTCTGCAAGATACTTCGATGTCAGGCATACCTTCAGCCATTAACAGAACTTATGGAAGCTTCGCTGGTCGATGACATTACCTGCCGAGATATCCGTATCCTTTGACTTTAGCTCAGGAGCGACTTTCGGCTATCCATTTACAATTGGCGATGCTAAGTACGGAGTTCTAGGTACTGGCACACTTGGGTCATCTACAGTTCCAGTTCCGATTGTTGATCTCACTCCCAACGTTCGCAATATCACCATCAACCGAGGCAGAGATATCCAAAGCGATACCTATGTCGCTGGCACAGCCGTTGTACGCATTACAGACCCAGACTCTTACTTTAACCCTCAGAACACAGCCAGCCCTTATTACGGTTATCTAGTGCCTTTGCGCAAGGTGCGTATTGCAGCTACGACAGCCACAGCGCAGGAATTCTTATTCTCAGGCTATACAACTGAGTATCGCTATACCTATGACCAAGCCGAGCAAATGGGCTATGTCGATATATATGTAGCTGATGCCTTCCGTCTCTTTAACTTGGCTCAAGTCACAACCGTTGCTGACTCAGGAGCAGGGCAATCTACCGGCACACGCATTGGCAAGATTCTCGATCAAGTGGACTTCCCTTCCAATATGCGCACAATCGCAACTGGTCAATCGAACTGCATCGCTGACCCTGCAACCCTGCGCACAAGCCTCAACGCCATTAAGAACGCAGAGTTCTCAGAGCAGGGCGCATTCTTTATCAACGGCTCAGGCACAGCCGTATTCAAGGATAGAAACACAGTTGCCTCATCTATCGCTGGCACTCCAATCGAGTTTAATCAGACAGGCGGTATTCCGTATCGCAACCTCGTATTTAGCTTCGATGACAAACTCATCATCAATCAGGCACAGATGACCCGATACGGCGGCACAGCCCAGTTCTACGAGAACGCAGCCTCAATTGCTAAATACTTCCCTCACCAATACAGCGCACAGGATTTGGTTATTGATACTGATGCCAATGCCTTAAATATCGCTGCAACCTATGTAGCAACTAGAGCTGAGACCACAATCCGCATTGATCAGATGTTGGTGGATTTACTAGACCCAGCCGTACCAACAGACACAATGATTGGCTTGGAGTATTTCGACAATCTACGGATAAGCAACATCCAGCCTGATGGCTCAACCATTACCAAGACTTTACAGGTGCAGGGCTTATCGTGGAATATCAGCCCTAACAGCATGAGCGTTACAGTAACAACACTTGAGCCCATCGTCGATGGATTCATCATAGGAAGCACAGAACGCGGTATAATTGGCGTGAGTGCAATGACTTACTAGGAGATAAAATGGCAACAGGCTTCCCAGCGGTAACAGGAGACATCCTAACTGCATCTATGTTCAACGGGCTAGTAGCCTTTACAGTCGATGCAGATCAGACAGCAGACTACACAGCAGTCTTGGATGACGCGTATCAGACCCTAGTACCTATGAACAAGGCAACAGCCGTAGCGTTCAAGATTCCTACCAATGCCTCAGTAGCCTTCCCAGTAGGCACAGCAATCACAGTTCTCAACAAGGGTGCTGGAACAGTCACAATCTCAGCAGTCACTTCAGGCACAACAACAGTTCTCTCAGCAGGTGCAGTTGCAGCTTCTCCAACTTTGGCTCAATACAAGACAGCAGTTTGCATTAAGACAGCAACTGATACTTGGTATGTCGTAGGGGCTATTGCGTAATGATTGGTTGCATAACAGCCGGAGTGTTTGGTCCTACTTTTGTCGCGCCATCAATATCTGCCGATTATTTAGTTGTAGCAGGCGGTGGCGCAGGTGGAAGTTCTAACACAGGTGCAAACGCCTACGGCGGTGGCGGCGGCGGTGCTGGTGGATTTAGGACAGCAACAGGATTAAGTTTGACTGGATCATTTACTGTAACCGTTGGTGCTGGTGGAGCTGCAGGCGGTTCCGCTGCTTCCGGAAGCGCTGGTGCTAATTCTGTTTTGGCAAGCATTACATCAGCCGGTGGTGGTTTCGGAGCCGGTGGAACTTTATCAACCGTTAACGGCGGCGCGGGTGGTTCTGGTGGAGCTTCTTTTAGTGGCGGAACTGGTGGTGCAGCATCTCCGGCTGGTCAAGGTAACGCTGGCGCTTCTTCATCATCTGCATTTGGATCATCAGGTGGCGGCGGTGGTGCATCAGCCGCAGGCTCTAACGTAACAAACATTAACGGCGGCGCTGGTGGCGCTGGAACATCAAATTCTTATTCAGGAAGTGCAGTTACTTACGCCGGCGGTGGCGGCGGTGGCGGTTATTACTCTACCGGTATAGGCGGCGCGGGTGGTTCAGGCGGCGGCGGTGCCGGTGGCAATGGCACTAATGGAAGTCCAACAGCAGGAACAGCAGGAACAGCAAATCGTGGCGGCGGTGGCGGCGGTGGCGGCAATGATTCCGGAACTGGTCGATTAGGCGCTAATGGCGGTTCTGGTATTGTTATCCTTCGCTATGCAGACACTAGCCCAGCATTAACATCAATTGGTGCTGGACTTACATACTCAACCACAACTTCAGGTGGCTATCGCATTTATACATTCACAGCAGGAACAGGAACGGTGACTGTCTGATGGCTCATTATGCGTTCTTAGATGAAAACAACATTGTTACTGAAGTTATTGTTGGTAAAGATGAAACTGAACTTCTTGATGGTTTAACTCCTGAGGAATGGTACGGAAACTACCGAGGACAAACTTGCCTTAGAACTTCGTACAATGGCAAAATCCGTTACAACTTTGCAGGGATTGGCTTTACATACGATCCAATTGACAATGCTTTCATTGCTCCAATGCCTGATTGCGGTCACACAGAGCTGGAACTAACTGCTAATAAGCAATGGGTTTGCAATAATCCTATTCATAGTGAGGGCGTAGTCGGTGACGCCTAAACTATGCAAAGCCGGACAACAGTTAAGGCTTCAGATAGATGATACTTACCCAGAGCGAGATCGAACCTCAGATGGGTGGATTGGCGATACCCGTCATTCAGCGCGTCCTTCTGACCACAATCCTGATGCAAAAGGTATCGTCAGAGCCATTGATATTGACAGGGATTTATCTGGAAAGAAAAAGCCTGACCTCATGCCTGACCTTGCGGATCAGATTCGACACGCAGCAAAGTCTGACAAGCGCATTGCTTACATCATATTCGCGGGAAAGATTGCTTCCCCTCGCATGGGGTGGCGCTGGCGCAAGTATCGCGGAATCAATCCGCATGACCATCATTGCCATATCTCTTTCACTAAGCAAGGCGATTCAGATGATTCGTTCTTTAATATCCCGATGATAGGCGGCACAGCATGAATATGAAGCACCCAGCAATAGTCTCACTTGGAGCGTTCCTAGCAGTCTGGGGTACAACCTCAAACTTTGCTTTGGACTATCGCTCTATCCTTGGTTCAATCGTAGCTGGGGTATTCGGATATGCGAGCCCTAAGAAATGACACAACAGGATTTCTTTACCCTCTACATCGCAAGCATCACCATCCTTGGCGGCTTGGCTGGTTATGTCATTACTCATTTACTCTCTGAAATTAAGAGACTCAATACGCGTGTCGATGAGATTTACAACATACTCCTAGATAGATAATAAAGTCATGGCTAAGAAGAAGGTCATAGACCTAGACACTTACAACGCTTTAGATCAATGGGCTATTTCTCTCAATGAGATGTACAAGGCTTTGCGTAGAAGCGGCTTTGCTGTTGATTTATGTCTAGCCATCATTACAGACCGAGATGCTTACCCTGATTGGATTCTGCCTAACCTACCCAATCGCATCGACAATCTACCCTACGAGGATGACGACGAGGACTAAATGAAGCGAATCGTAATTCTGAGTGACTTGCAAGTTCCCTTCGAGGATGTGCATCTAACTCAGAACATAGCAAGATTCCTACAGAAGTTTAAGCCAGACCAGACAGTAACAATCGGTGACGAGATTGACTTCCAGACCATCTCCAAATGGTCAGAGGGAACGCCTCAAGCCTACGAGCAGAGCCTTGGCGATGACCGAGACCGTTGTGTGAACTTACTCTGGGAGCTGGGGGTCACGGATTGTTTGCGTTCTAATCACACGGATCGTTTATATAACATCATCATGAAAAAGATTCCTTCATTCTTATCCTTGCCAGAGCTGCGCTTTGAGAAGTTCATGAAGTTCGATGAGCTTGGCATAACCTTCCATAAGAACCCTATGAACATCGCTCCTAACTGGATAGCAGTTCATGGAGACCATACGCCTATCAAGCAGCAAGGTGGGCTTTCAGCCCTTGAGGCAGCCCGTAGGCATGGCAAGAACGTCATCTCAGGACATACTCACAGAGCAGGCCGTAGCGCCTTCACAGAGGCCTCTGGCGGCCGTTTAGGGCGTGTTCTGCATGGAGTTGAGGTAGGTAATCTCATGGACTTCAGACAAGCCTCATACACCAAGGGAACGGCTAATTGGCAGCAAGCCTTCGCCATCATGTATGTCAAGGGATCTAACGTGCAGGTGGACATTATCCACATTGAAAAGAACGGTACATTCATTGTGCAGGGCAAGGTCTATGGACGCCCCCGCTAGCATTGCTGTCCCCTATTTTGAGGACGATGACCCATCAGAAATCGTTATCATTTCGTTATCAAAAAAGGGTTGTTGTTTGTTCCGAATGGCGTAAAGTTCTCTTTGTAGACGGAAATACCGAATACGAAAGGGCTCAAAATGAACTTCACTAAGATCAGAAGCGGAATGTACGAGAGTGCAGATTGTTGGATTACAGACGTTTGGTACATGCACGAGGGCGATGCAGATGCAATCGCACAGCTTGGAAAGACTGGCTGGGCTTACGGCGCACATGGAGAAATCTGGGGAACAGCAAAGACTCTTAAAGAAGCTAAGGACATCTGCGCTAACTCAGTAGAGGTGGCTGCATAATGATTACTAATCACGATCACATAGTCATATTCTCAATGATACTTGGTTCACTTCCAGGCTTCTTAATTGGATACGCCAAAGGTCATCAACATGGAAAGATTGCAGGGCGCATTGCGCTTCGCCGCGAGCAAAAGCAGTTGGTGAGTCGATGAATGCTAGAGACTACCTCAACGAAGCGAGAGCTACTATCCAAGACCGAGGACTTGATTACGGTCACCCGTCAGACAATATGCAAAGGACAGCAGCACTCTGGAGCGCATACCTCGAGATGCCAATTAACGACTATCAGGTGGCAATGTGTTTGGCACTGGTCAAAATCGCAAGGTCAATGGAAACTGCTAAGCCAGACAATTACATCGATGGCGCAGCGTACTTCGCAATAGCCGGACAACTTCACACAGAGGAGAATGATCTCTATGTTTAATTTAGAGGATTACGAGACAGTTGAGGAACGCTTAGTTAAGTTTTGGAAGGATTACCCAGATGGTCAAATTCATACGAAGCTTGTGGCTTCAAGTTCTACTCAATACATCGTTGAAGCTAGTATCTATAGAACTGAGGCTGATCCTAGACCTTGGACGACTGGGCTCGCTGAGGAAACAGTACAAGGTCGCGGAGTTAATGCTACTTCTGCCTTGGAAAATTGTGAGACAAGTGCGATTGGCCGCGCACTCGCAAATGCAGGTTATGCTACTAAAGGAAAGAGAGCGTCGCGTGAGGAAATGTCTAAAGTTGCTGCAAGCCAGCAGGTAAAGGCACAAGTTGAACAAGTAAAGGCAAAGATGGCTCAGACATCGAGCGAGTATGTGCCAGTAGAGAAAGCGAGTGATCCTTGGACAGTTTCAAGTGCTGCACCGGTGACAACGATGGAGCAAGCTGTAGAGATGGTGAAGGATGTCCTTGGTGGCACCCCGACAGACGAGAGTTGTATTCATGGTGCTCGTGTATGGAAAACCGGAACCTCTAAGACAGGAAAGCCTTGGGGACATTGGAAGTGTATGGCTCAGATTCTCGGAGATGCAGAACGTTGCGAGCCTATCTGGTACGAGATTGATAAAGAGACCGGACAATGGAAGCCACAGGTGAAGCGCTGATGGGATACATACAGTTCTTAAACCAAGATGGCGAATGGGAGCAATTCCCAAATGAGGAGCAACGAGCCAACCTTAGAGCTAATGCAGAACTCCTCGAGGAATTAGGTTACAAGCTGATATGCCAGTTATGTAATAAGTTCCCAACTAGAGCACAAATGAAAGCACGTTACCTTCTCAATGAATGGGTCTGCGAGGATTGCCATACAGTCAATTCAGCAGGTAAAGCATGAAACATACATATAGCTTCCAATCAAGCTTTGGTTGGACTAACTGCGATCTATGCGACAACGATGTTATGTGTAATGAGTACACCCGCGAGGATGGATTAGTTCAATGGTTGTGCAAGCAGTGTGAGGATAAGAATCACCTGTGAGCCAACACAGAAAGCATCGAGGCTATCGGACTGAGCGAGTAGTAGTTGCCTATCTACAGACTTGGTGGAGAAACGCGAGCATCGGGCGAGGGGCTGGCAAGGATATACACAATGTTCCGTTCGACATTGAGGTAAAGGCGAGAGCCGACTTTAAGCCCCAAGAGTGGTTGCGTCAGGTCATCAAGAGGTCAGACCGCAAAGAGCTGTCAGCCGTGGTGGTTCGCATGAATAACATGGGCGAGGATGCTTCACAATATCTTGCATTTATGCGATTTGATGACTTGGTGCAATTACTTCTAAGAGCCGGTTACGGCGATATTCAGAAAGATTCGGTAGAATTAGAGCCTGAGAGATGCGCACAATGCGGATCGTGGAAGTTGGTCGATGTGAAGTGCAGGACTTGTAATGCCTAGTTATGAATTCCAATGCCGTAATGATGACTGCGAAAGTACAGCCATCTTAGATCACGTTCTTGCTATCCATGAGCCGCACGATATTTCATGCCCGTTCTGCGACGAGCCTATGCACAAGGTTTATAGCTCTGTTCCAGCCGTTCATTTCAAGGGTACTGGGTTCTATTCTACTGATAAATAGTTATCCACAATTGGAGAGTTTTAATCCACAGCCTGTTGATAGGAGATTACTGTGAAACGAAACGCCGTTCTGACCAGCACCGATGCAAATGTCCTTGACTGGCTTGGTACACTACAGGCTAGAGCCCTTAAAGGGGCTCACAGCGAGCCGCCTCAGCGTCGAGCTCGCTGGGTAGCCGCCGTTATTGGGATATCTCTATCTATAGTACCGAGTCCTATATCTCAAGGCTCAATAAGACCTATTGAAAACGTTCATCAATTAGCAGATAGATTACTAACTGAGAAACAAGAATCTTGTCATGACATCATTGCATTCAAGGAATCATCTAATAACAGATATGCAGTTAATGGATCACATCATGGTTACTATCAAGGCAGAAGTGCTTACCTCAAGGGTAAGCCTGATGATGTGCAGTTCTATTGGTATTATCATTATGTAGCATATAGATACGGTATTACAGAGTATGATGAGCCTAACTATTGTAAGGCGTTACATCATCTAAGAGTTAAGGGTTGGCAATGAGCAGTAAGCGTAATGACCCTAGACTCTCAAGGAAGTACAAAGAGGTAAGGCTTAAGGCATTAGCTCGTGATGGTTGGACTTGCTTCTATTGTGGTAAGGAAGGCAAGGACATGACCATCGATCACATCATTCCAATTAGTAAAGCACCTGAGTTGGCTATCGATATTGAGAACATGATCACAGCTTGCAAGTCGTGTAATAGCAGCAAGGGTTCACGCTCACAGGGCGTTTTTTTAGAGCGATTGGGTAGGTTAGGCAGAATCCAATCAGGGTAAGCATCTCGGTCTGTAATGATGGCTAGACATAAATCAACAGCAAAGCCGCTTCTACGCAAAGCCTTGTACATCTCATTGAGAG
>Ga0247722_10000996_pt1 | contig 16153 bp, 10 predicted proteins | sample MSEWelMarce3H_FC_FD_189094 | JGI IMG/M metagenome (GOLD analysis project Ga0247722, IMG submission 189094) | Subsurface sediment microbial communities from gas well in West Virginia, United States - MSEEL Well Study Marcellus 3H_FC | ecosystem: Environmental > Terrestrial > Deep subsurface >... | reverse complement strand
CAGGAAAGTTCAACAGATTTTAATTGAAATAGAATGATGAAAAGTTTTAGTATTTCAAATTCAATTACAACTTCTATTCATGATTATCGAGACTAATATAGTCATTGATTCGTTCTTTGAATTTTATAAAAGCCCGAAATTATTTTGAAAACTAGTTTCGGGCATTATAAATAGTTATTTTGTGATTTTTTGAATCCAATAGTTTTGGTTACTTTGAATTTCAATTAGATACATTCCATTAGGGAGTTCTAATGGAATATTTAACTTGTCTATTAATGAATAATTCTCTTTAAAGACAGTTTTACCACTTAATTCTTTTATCTCAATTGTTGCATTTTGAAGAGGTTGTTTGAATTCAATGTTGATTTCATCATTAAATGGATTAGGATATACTTTAAATTGATCATTTGATTTTGAGTTAATGCTATTTATTGGTACTTCAATAGAAAAACACTCGGATTGATTTGAGCATGAATAATCCTTTACAATTACAGCAAACTTACCAGAAGCAATCGGAGAATAAGTTTGTCTTGTTGCACCTTTAATTTCAGCATTTCCATCTTCACAATCTATCCATTGGTATTCTAATCCTGGAATTTTAGCTTTTACAGTAAGCCCATCTACTATTGCTGTAGCATCAACATTTTTGATTACAAGGTTTAAATATACAATAGAATCACAGCCAGCAGCTGATTGAAGAGTTGCTTTAATTGCTGTGTCCGAGAAATAATACGTTTTTCCTGTTGCATCCCATGTATAATTTACACAAGCAACTTTATTAATATAAGTGGTTTTACTCTTTGAAATGGTCAAGTAAAGTTTTACAATAGAATCACATCCATCTACAGATTTAAGTTTTGTTGTGTAAACACCAGAAGATTTGTAAGTCACATTGTTTGCAGGCCATTTGTAACTTTCGCATTTACGAACTGTGTCTTGACCATAAAGTGTGTTTGCAATTGTAAGATTTAGGTAATAAACGGAATCACATATACCTTGTGTGTTACTTCTAACGATGTAGCTGTAATTACCTGATTTAAAATATGTTTGATTGTTTACTTTCCATTTGTATTGCGTACAAGTAGTCATTGATTCAGAACGTTCAAATGAATTTTTAATCGTTAAATTCAATTCTACAATTGAATCACATCCAACTGCATTTACAATTGTATCGTAATATGAACCAGATTTTTTATAAGTAATTCCATTTTGCCACCAACTGTAGTTGTTACAACTTGTAACAGAAATAGAATTTCGAGATGATTTTTTTATGGATAAATTAAGTGTAACAATTGAGTCACAACCAACAGAGTTAAACAAGGTATCTTTATATGTTCCACTTTGAGTATAAGTTATACCGTTATTTTTCCAATAAAATTGATCACATGCTATTTGATTTTCAATACCAAAAGTTGGTTGGTTAACATGGAGACGTAGGAATATAATTGAGTCACAACCATGAATAGTTTTTAAAATCGCTTTGTATTCTCCAGTTTGAGTATATTTTTGATTATTAACTGGCCAAATAAATTCTTTACAAGCAACTACTTTTTGGCTTGTTATTACAATATAATTTATAGTTAGGTTAAGAGTAACTATTGAGTCACACCCTTGTTTGTTTATTAATGTATCAAAGTATGTTCCTGATTTGTTGTATGTTTTATTGTTTAGTGGCCATTTATAACTCTCACATGCGTCAACTGTATCGTATCTGAAGGTAGGTTGTTTGATTGTTAAATTAAGTGTAATAACTGAATCGCAATTAAACTTTGTTTTTAGATTTGCTTTGTAAACTCCTGATTGACTATAGGTTAACCCTGTAGCAGGCCAAGTAAATTTTGAACATTCTGATTTTGAAATAGTAGCTGCTTTTACTGGGTATATAGTTAGGTTTAGTGTGATTATTGAATCAAAATTTTTCGCATTAGGAATTGTATCTTTGAATGTTCCAGAATTAGTGTAGGTTTTTCCGTTTATTGGCCAAATATATTGTTTGCAAGTACTTATATTTTGTGTGGAATAGGTGGTTTGAGCTACTATTCTTGTGAAGGAATTAATAATTAAAAACATACTTAAAGCTAGTATACTTTTAGAATTTAAAGATTTAATTTTCATTTCATTAATTTTTTACGTGATTTTGTTCTATCTAATATTGTTATCAACTAAATAGAATTTTTCTAATATTTTAATTAGAATGTATGTAAAATTAAAAAAAAATGATGAATATTTTTAGAATGAGATGCTCTTAATTTATAATCTTAATAAAAGAAGGTGAACTTATTTTTAAGGATTATTTTTTTTAGTGTATAAATAACCATAAATTAAGTTGATTATTTGTTGACTACTTCAATTTCTAATGGTGATACTTCTTTGCTTTCTCCTTTTTTGTTTTTTATTAAAAATTTTAGAAAATAATTGTAATCATTTCCTCCAAGTAGTATATCTGTTACAATTACAATCGATGAATCTGCTTTCATTCTTACCAAGTCTCCGGGTTTATAATCGAAGTTAGCAGTTATTCGATCTCTTAGATAACTTGTCATTACTAGGGGTTTATAACCCCATAAATAGTTTAGATTTTTTTTCAATGAATCTTTTTCAAAGGAAACTATTGTTTTTTCTTTTTTAATAGATTTCAATTGTTTTTGAAGAACTTGAACATTTTGTTTAAGCTCAAGTACTGTAGTTTGATATTCTTTTTCTTCTTTAGATTGGTTTATAAATTGAAAATATAATACTGAACTTATGATAGCAATGATAAGTCCGGCAATAATAATTGTTTTTTTATTTGAAGATTTTGGTTCAGTTGGTTCCATTTTTTAAAAGTAAAAATTAATACTATGGTTGTTAAATCACTTTTAATCCAATAATATTTTTTCCTCTTACACCTACAATAATTTGATTATTGATAACTGCAGGTGATGATTCGAATATGTACGGTAATGTATCATTGTGAATCATTTTTCCATTTTTCCCATTTATTAAGTAGGTAACTCCATGAATATCTGTAAAAAAAACATACATGTTGCCTTTTTTGTCGTTTAGTCCTACTGGAGATGCCCATGAATATCCATCCATTTTTATAGCAAATTTCTTTTTCCCAGTTTTTTTATTTATGGCAATAAATTCTGATTTTCTTGTTCCATTTGTTCTAGAAAATATTGTAAAAATTAAATCTTTACAATTATTTACACCTAATAGAGGTGTAGCAAGCATGCCGCCGCTGTTCGATTTTCCAAATAAATCAGAACCTGAGCAATTTATTCCCCAACTCCAAATTTGTTGTCCAGTAAGAATATCTATTTTTCTCAATTTAGATTTAGCATCTGGTTTTCTGTGATCAACTTCATTTCCTGTGTATAGAAAATATTTACCGTTTTCTAAACTTAAAACCAAAGATGCATCTGTATCATCGTAAGTATTGATTACCCATTTAGGTTCAAATTTCACTAAGTCTAAACAAAATAAATTACCAGAATTATCTGCGAAAAAGCCATATTTTCCCAATACACATGCACTTGATTCTATACCTTGTCTAGTTGTGTTTTCACATTTATAACTGAACTTTGAAATAACATGTACATTGCTAATATTACTGCAATCTATTTTATAAATTAATCCGTTTTCACCTGGCCAGATAACCGTTCCTGATAGTGCATCAATTAAAGGATTGCTATCAAATGCTCCCCATCCTCTCCATGCATTTCTGTCAATTCCAGGAAGATATAATAATTCTTTCCTAGTGATCATATTGAAAATATATGCACCAAATCTTTTTCCTTGACCGATTCCCTGACCAACATAGAGTAGACCATTCATTCTTGGATCTAATGATACTGTGCCTTTAATTGGTCCATCAACTCTAAGTGGTTCACGTGTAGATTTTCCATTTTCACTGTTGAAAAAATATATTTCTCCGCTTAATGACCCAACAATTCCTTCAATTGCATTATCATTATTTATAAATGAGGAGTCTTTTATTCCTAATTTAATTTTCATTGATTTATTCCATTTCACCATTAATGGTTGTCCCGTCCATCCTGAGCCACCTCCCCATTCTTTTGCAGAAGCGGTTTCAAATTTCCATTCAAGTTCTATTTGTTCTGGAGACTTTTTCAAATTTCCACGGGTCGGATTGTTTCTTTCTTGATTTCCTCTAAAACAAAGGATTTGAGAAGAATCAGATTGGTAATTCTCTGAAAATCCGTTAAATAAATTTTTATTTGTATCTAATTGTATAATTTCATAATTGAAATTTTTCAAAAGTGAATCATTTTTTACAATTTCAGGTAAAACGAATTTAGCGGTTTCAATAGTTGCTAATTCTTCTTTTAAAGGTTTGTTTTTGCCTTTTATATAAGCAGGTAGAATTATTGAACAAGAAATACCTATTGATAGCAAACCTGCAATTAATACAAGTATTGCAATGGAGTTTAATTTTTTCATTTTAATTTGATTGAGATCGACATGTTAGATGTTCCTTCTTGACTTTTGTATCCGATACCAAAAGGAAGTCCTAAAATTTTCTTGGAATTTGTATGATAAACATCGTAAAGTTCTTGCTGATAACGTTCATAAAATAATGGAATTGGTTTATTGTATACACCAAAGAATGAAGTGTTCCATTTAGTTGTATCATTGATGTATTTTACAGGTATTCCAGAATCATCTTGTACAATTTGTTTGGAATTATTAAGTATCCAATCACGTAATATTGAAAATTCATTACGATGTAATAAATAAGATGCCGCTTTTAAATAAGTACATGAGATGTTTTTATTTTTAATTAGTTTTCCTAGTTCTTGGTGTTGATCTAGTCCAGCTTGTCCTGCATAAGTAGTGTTCATTAAATTCATTGAGAAAAAGTAAAGGTGTTTTAACTTGTTGTTTTTTATCAATGTATATTCTATTCCTTGATAGTAAGGTGAGTTTTTATTCTGTTTTGAAACGGTAATCAATTCTCCTTTTGCATTTAATTGAATATCTTTTATTGATTGAATTGCAAATTGATGTCGTGCTATAAAGTGAAGGAAAATTGGAATTGTTCCATTTAAATTTTCCGTTTTAAAATCTACAGCCATAGATTTTGTTCTAAAAAAACTTTGATTTAGTATTGTTGTTAATGATCGAGATATTTTATTGAATGCATCAGGTGTGGTATAATTTGATATATCAATAGTGCTATTTCCAGTTGGTTCTAATCCTATCATTATGATTGTATCAAATTCAGGAAAGAATATGTTTGCATGAAGAAAATCAGGTCCTGAAAATGGGTAAAATAAAGTTCCATTTGAAATGGTAATATTTTTGTTTTTCCATGAATTCATTATTTTTTTCTTTTCGTCAATACGCAAATAGGTTGAATTCATATCTTTATTGAAAACATCCCACTGTGATTTTATTTCAGATGGTATCATACTATCAGTAGCGCTTGTTGAAATGCCTCCGAAAAAATTAGCTAACTTCGTAAGTTGTTTATTTTCTTTAATTTCAGATTGTTGTATGATTTTTTGTGAAGGTTTCACTTCTTTTTTTGATGTGTTATTTTCAGTACAACCAAAAAAAGCAGTTATAGAAATCAGTAAAAACAGATTAGATTTTTTTTTCATGAGTGTATCTTTTTCAAGATTATACTGTAAAAAATGAAAAAAGTTTCTTAAAAGTTAATTTGTGATGAATGATTTATTTTTTTGTAGATAAAAATAGAAGATTAAAAGATAATTTTCACCTTTTGATAGAAGATTTATAATCCAGAAGTTTCGAAATCTAGAAACATTTTTAGTGTTTCATTATAAATATTTTTGGGATACTTCATTTTTATATATCCATCAACTAAAGTTAAAGATTTTTTGTTGTTTTTATTGATTCTAATTTTAACATATTTGATGTTATCCGCATATCTTTTTGAAATATAATAGGGAGGTAACATTTCAATAAATCCTGTTATAAAGCTTGGTCCTTTGATGGTAAATAACGCAGGAATATTTCCTTTAAATTGAAATAAATTTTCTGTGGTTTTTGTCTGAAATTTCAGCGTGTTTTCTCCAAAATACAGATGGTTTTCATTTAATTTATAGGAATATTTTTCATCACCAATTTTAAAATAATTAGTTAGAGTATCAATAGAAATGTTCGAAATAGGTTCAAAAATTTTTAAAAATCTTTTTTGAGATACTGAACTATCAAGTAAAAAGTGAGCATCAATTTTTGGGAGTATTGAAAAATCATCTTCTTCACCCTCTTTGATTTCTAGACCTTTGTAATTTATAGATAATCCCTTAATTAGTGGAGTGTGATTTAACTGTTTGTTAATTTTTTCTTGTAGATAATTTGAAATCAATTCGGGTAGACAATTTGCTGTAAGATGAATACTAGTATTAGAATTAGTAAATGAAAGTTCATCACCTCTTTTAACTTTAGAATCTTTAATGCTCCCAATGATTGAAATACCATCTTTAAGATCCAATACTTTTAATTGATGTTTTGAGGTTTTGTATTGGATACCTATTAACACATTTTTTTTTATTTTGTTAAAAAATTGTTTGTTATCATTTTTATATATGGTTGATGCTATTTGAGCAAATTTAGTTTTAGGTTCTGATTTGAGTGGAAATAAAATTAAGCCTACACCATCTTGAGAGAAGGAATATATAGATTCAATAAATTTATGTTGATTAAATTGAGATGAATCGTCAAGGTCAAATAAAAAACTGATAACGGGAGTATTATTTATTACCGCTTTGAAAAAAATTATGTTTGATAAAAAATTAATTCCAGTTTTTTTTGAAGGATTATTGTTGATTTGGTTTATAAATTCTGAGAATTGAATAAATAGACTATCATTGGGAGATTCAAACAGAAGTTGGTTTGCAATATTTCTATTAATCAGTTGGTTATTGATTTCACCGTAGTACTCATATTGCTTAGGGATGTACTTGAATAATTCTGTTTTTTGATGTTTTAAAACAATCGTCGATATTAAGAAAATTAACCACATACCTATTAAAGTACATAAATTAAATACGATTGATTTTATTTTATTTGAACTTCGCATATGTAAAGATATATATTTGCAAAATATTAATAAACAGATGGGAAAAATTCTTTATTTTTTTGCAAGACTATTTGGTTGGACTTTCGATCCTAAACCTTTAAATTCAATCAAAAAAGCGGTGGTTGTTGTCGGTCCGCATACTTCTAATTGGGATTTTATTATCGGTAAAATTGCATTTATGCACTATGGAATTCAAGGTAAATTTTTAATTAAAAAGGAGCTTTTTTTCTTTCCATTCGGAATTTTATTAAAAAAAATGGGGGGTATACCTGTTAATAGAAGTAAAAATAATCGGTTAACCGATCAGGCAGTTGAATTTTTTAATCAATCTGATGAATTATTTTTGGTATTTACGCCAGAAGGAACAAGAAGTTATAATTCTAATTGGAAAAAAGGATTTTACTACATTGCCCAAAAAGCAAACGTCCCGATTTATATTGCATATGTTGATTTTGCAAATAAAAAAGGAGGTTTTCATTCAATTTTTGAACCAACTGGAAATATTGAAGAAGACATTAAGTCTATCAAAATAACGCTCAGTCAGTTTAAAGGCAAATTTCCTGAAAATGGGATTGATTTGAATTGATTAATAAGTGTTTTTTTTGTGATTTAACCACGTTTACGATACTAAATAATATATTGCCCTTAACTTTATTTTGTTGTTTTTTCGAAATCTCCTTTTTTTGGATTAAATCCGTAAGGGCAATGTTTACAACCATTTTTACAACAATATCCTCTTTTTAGTAAGTATTTTTCGGTAAATACAATGTATCCTTCTTTGGAATAATAAAATTCATCCGAGCTTAATTTCTTATTTATTGAGAATCCATCCATTTCATTATCCATGCACTGTTTCTTTTTTACCGTAATTTTGAATTAATTCATTCTCAAAGGCTATCCATTCTTTCCATCTTAAATCAACTTTTTCTTTATTGCCATATTTTCGGGCAAAATTTAAGAATGTAGTATAATGACCTGCTTCACTTATCATTAATTCTCTGTAGAATTTACCTAATTCTTCGTCTTGGATATTTTCTGATAATACCTTAAATCGTTCACAACTTCTAGCTTCAATCATCGCAGAAAAAAGTAATCGGTCAACTAAAGCATCGTTTCTGCTACCATCTTTCTTCATAAAACGAAATAATTCGTTTACATAGTGATCTTTTCTTTCGCGTCCCAGAGTGTACCCTCGTTGTTTAATTATTTCGTGAACTTGTCCAAAATGCTCTATTTCTTCTTGACAAATTTTGGTCAATTCAGTTACTAATTCTGGATGTTCAGAATTATATGCAATTAGAGTAATCGCATTGGTGGCTGCTTTTTGTTCACACCAAGCATGGTCTGTTAAAAGTTCTTCAATGTTTGTTGAAGCGATTTCAACCCATCTAGGATCGGTAGATAGTTTTAAATTAAACATGCTCAATTTTTTTTGCAAATTTATTCGATTTTGTCCGATTTTATGCATTCTTTCAATGTTTATTCTTCAACGGTTACTATGAAATTATTTTTTAACGCATCTATGTTGGTTATTTTGAGTTGACATCTTTTGTTATTCGATGTAAATTTGTAAAATAAGTTAAGGTATTTATGATTGATTCATTCAAACATCAAGCTAAAAGAAGATTTTTAGTAGAAGAGTTAAGAACGCTAGGTATTACTGATGAAAAAGTATTAGAAGCTTTTGATAGAGTGCCGAGGCATTTTTTTTTAGATCTTGTTTTTGAACAGCAGGCATACTCTAATGTAGCATTTCAAATTGGTGCTGGTCAGACTATTTCTCATCCTTTTACAGTTGCATTTCAAACACAGTTACTTTATGTCAATAAAGGTGAGAAAGTCTTAGAGATTGGTACTGGTTCTGGTTTCCAAACTTCTATTTTATGTGCTTTAGGTTGCAAGGTTTATTCAATCGAGAGACAACGCGAGTTATTTGTCAAAGCAAAGCATATCATTGATTTTTTAAAATTTACACCAAAACTTTTTTACGGAGATGGGTATAAAGGAAGACCAATTGATGCGCCTTTTGATAAAATTTTAGTAACCTGTGGCGCTAACTCTGTACCTGATAATCTATTGAATCAATTAAAAATTGGTGGTGTAATAGTAATTCCTGTTGGGAGTATTGAAGTACAAACAATGAAGAGAATTACACGAAAAACTGAAACTGAATTCATAACAGAAAATTTTGGTGATTTTAGTTTTGTTCCGATGTTGGAAAATACTAAATGATTCGTAGTTTTTTATCTTGTTTTAAATAGATTATATTTTTGTTTTTAATGTTCTCATTATCATAAGTTTGAAAATGTAAATATTAACTCTTATTTAAATAACTGAAAAATCAATTCATCGATTAAAAAATATATATTTTTGTTTTAAGAACAACGGTTATGTTTTTTTTTCGTCAGTAATAGGTGGAAGGTTCTATTTTGAAAAACGATTTTTAAATTATTACAATTATGAATAAAAAAGTCACTTGCTTATTTATCGTTTTTTTGAGTTTTTTTGCAAGCAAAGAAATTTTCGCGCAATTATCGCTCAATTCAACAACATCGCCAACACAATTAGTTGAAAAAGTTTTGCTTGGATACGGTGTGAAAGCATCAAATATTACATTTACTGGAAATTCTAATTTAAGTAAAGCCTCATTTGTATACAAAGATATTGTTGGCGCTACTAATTTAGGTCTTTCAAAAGGTTTATTGCTATCAACGGGTAATGTATTAGATGCTATTGGACCTAATTTAAATAGTTCAACTGGAATTCAAGGGTCTGGTGTTCAAGATAAAGAATTAGATTCAATCATTAGTAAAACAGGTAAGCAAACAAATGATGCTGTGGTATTAGAATTTGATTTTATACCGCAATCAGATTCAATAAATTTTGAATATGTATTCGCATCTGAAGAATATCCTGAATTCAATTGTAGTAGTTTTAATGATATATTTGGTTTTTTTCTAAGTGGCCCTAATCCTTTTGGAGGAATGTATCAAATGCACAATTTAGCGATTGTCCCAGGTACAAACGGAACGAATGTGAGCATTAACTCGATTAATTCAGGAAATGTGTCCAAAAAAAATAATCCTGTGATATGTGATAATATAGATCCAAATTGGAGAGATTATTCAAAATACTTTATTGTTAATGAAGCGTTTGATCCAACATCTACTCAAATTGGATTTGATGGATTTACAAAGCCTTTGAAAGCAAGAGCAAAAGTAATTTGTGGACAAAAATACCATTTAAAAATTGCTCTAGCAGATGTTGGAGATCAGAATTATGATAGTGGGGTTTTCTTACTTGGAGGTAGTTTGTCTAGTAATGTTGTTGCAGCGGAAGTTAAACAACAAAATTTTTCAGGTCTGATTGTTTCCGATACGAACTTGGTAGAAGGTTGTTCCAAAGGAGTTGTTACATTTAAAATTCCTCAGAAAATAAATTCTAACACCGTTATTAATTATAAAATTTCGGGAACTGCAGCAAATGGAACTGATGTTAAACAACTTTCAAGCTCCGTAATTATTCCTGCAAATTCTGATTCAGTTCAGTTGATAATTGATCCAATTAAAGATAACGTTGATGAAGGTTCTGAAGTTATTACTATAACTTATAATCCTGGTGGATGTTCTGGTGAAATTTCGAAGTCGTTCACAATTTTTGATAAACCATTACTTCCAAATTTAAATTTTAAGTATGATTCAATTTTGTGTTTAAATAGTACTGTTACTTTTCCTACTAAAGATATTAGTTTTACAAAAGGCGGCTTATATACAGCGAATTCTAGTGATATATCTGTTAATAAGTTTTCTGGTAGAATATCGATGGAACTGTCAAAGATTGGAACATATGATATTACATACACACTAACAGCAGCTAATGTTTGTGAAGTAGGTGGTACAAAAACTGTAAGTGTAACAATTAAACAGCCAAAAACACCTACAACAGGTTTTAAATATGAAAAATTTATTTGTGGTTCTATTGATGAAAAAACCTTAGAACCAATTTTAGGTACAGATTTTAGTACTGGAGGAACTTTTTCAGCAAATAAAGAGTTGAAAGTTGATCCTGTTTCTGGGAAACTGGATGTAATAGGAATGAAAAGTGGTGACTACACTGTATATTATGAAATTAAAGAGGTTTCTTGCTTATTGGGGAAGAAAGATTCAACTAAAATTACACTGATTTCTTCAGGTAAGCCTTTACCAAGTTTTAGTTATCCATCACCAATTTGTTTACTCTCTGCGACTAAAAAGTTTACACCAACAAAGGAAAATGGTTTTGAAAATGGGGGGACTTTTGAATTTGTTAGTGGTGTAGATAATTCATTAGTAATCAATAAGTCTACTGGAGTTATTGATATTTCGAATTGTAAGAGAGGAACTTATACTGTGGTTTACAGAAAACGTTCCACAGTTGATTGTGGAAGACGATCTCCCTATGTTGATATAATTTTGATCGATAATACACCAAAGAACATTGATTTCACTTATGATACATTACTTTGTATTGGAGGTGCTAATAAATCTCCGAGTTTGAGTACAGATTTTGCAAAAGGTGGTTTATTCACTTCTTCAAGTACTTTGATAAACGTTAATAAAGTGAATGGGGAAATTGACATGTCTTCTGGTGTAATCGGTAAATATGATATAACATATACCTATCCTCAAACAGAATGCGGAGCTGAAATATCTAAGTCTTTTAACTTCCGATTAGAACAATTAACACCTCAATTTTCTGATTTTTCTTACACTACTCCAGTTTGTAAAACTTTGGGTACAATTACTCCCTCAAAGGGATCCAATTTTGTTGCTGGGGGGGTATTTTCAAGCCCTACAAATGTAGTCACAAGCTCAGGAACCGGTAAAATATTTTTAAGTTCATCTCAACCTGGTGAATATGAAATTAGTTATAAATTATCAGCAATTGGATGTTTGATGGAGAATGTCAGTAAAGCTAAAATTGTAATTGAAACCCCTACACCGAATTCAAATTTCTCTTACAAGCGTCCAATATGTATTAATGATAAAAACGCATTACCTAACTTGCCTGTAGATTTCACAAAGGGTGGACGTTTTTCAACATTAAGTTCGGTGATTAAAGTTGATAGTTTGACTGGACTACTCGATTTAAAAAATGTAAAAGCAGATGAAACTTATCCTATCAAATACAGTATTACTTCAAAAGTTTGTGGGACAACAACTTCAGGAACGACTGAAGTTTTGATTTCTGGTTTAAGAACACCAAATGTTTCATTTAGTTATCCCGTTACAAAGGTCTGTTCAGGAACTTCAGAAGTACTTCCAAAACTGGATTCTAGGTTTGAGTCTGGAGGTGAATTTTCTAACTCAACCGGCTTAAATGTAGATCAAAAGTCTGGTAAAATTGATGTTGCTAATTCACCAATAGGTAAACACTCTGTAAAGTATATTTTAGCAGAGCAACTTTGCGTTGCTGAAAATAGTAAAACTGTTGATTTTACGATTGCTCCTAAACCAAATTCAACTATTTTGGCCCCTTCTAAAATTTGTTTAGGAGATACTTTTCTATTAATTGCTGATACAACCGCATCAAGCTTTGTTTGGACTGGTCCAAATAATTTTAAATCTACGAGCGCAAAAGCATTATTGGAAAATGTGAATGTAAATCAGTCAGGTGAATATAGTGTTAATTTAAAAACGGGTGATTGTACAAATACTGGAAAAATTACAATTCGTGTTGATCAATTTGAAAAAATTCAAATTCAGCCAATTGGTCCATTTTGCTCATATGACACAACTAAATATACAATTTCTTCGAACACTAATGGAGTATGGAACAATGTTTCAGGCTTAATTCCGCATCCATCAGATTCTTCAAAATCTATTTTTAATCCATCGAAAGCTTTAACTGGAGTGTCTAAAGTAAAATTAATTTCTAAAGTTGGATGTGGGGGAGATGGTGAAATAGATGTTGTTGTTAATCCTTTACCATCAACGGATTTTTCTATAAGCGATAATTTCGGTTGTAAACCATTTACATTTAAATTATCGAATCCTTCATCTCAATTAAGTGATTCAGTGTTATTTGAAATTAATTCTAATCAACTGAAAGTAAAAGGTTCTAGTCAAGTATCACATGTTATAAATGACTCGGGTTGTTATTCTTTGAGAATTACAAATTATAGTAAAGGTTGTTTTTCTAGTCAAATGAAAGATAATGTTGTATGTGTAGATGAACGACCTATAGCTGATTTTGACGTAAATAAAAAAGAATTAGACGTAGTAGATCCTGTAGTTCGGTTAACGAATAAATCGTCTAAAGCTTCAAATTATAAATGGTTTCTAGGGGATGGTTTTATATCCCTTGAATCAAACCCGACCTACAGGTACAAAGAAGAAGCTGAAACGTACAAAATAGTTTTAGTTGCATACAGGGGTAATAGTTGTATGGATACTATAATTAAGGAGATTAATATTCCAGATAAATTTTCAATCTATGTCCCAAATACTTTCACTCCTAATCAGGATAAATCAAATGAGGTTTTTTATCCAGTCATTTCAAAAGCAATAATTTCTGATTCTTATGAATTCAAAATTTATGATCGTTGGGGAGAGTTAGTTTTCGAGTCTCACGACCGCACCAAAGGATGGAATGGTTTTTATGGAAATAAATTAGCTCCCGATGGAACTTATATATGGAAGTTAAGTGTAATAGATGATGTTTCTAAAGCCAGAAAAGAATTTATTGGCCACGTTAATTTATTGAAATAAAATTGAATCTGCTTTTTTTGAAAAAATAATTTATTTCTTACATTTTACTCAACTAGGTTGTTAAATTTGTATACGTTTCAATAATCAAATTATAATTCAATTAACTAAATTGTTAATTAGTTAAGTCTTTAATTTTAAGATATGTACAAAAAAACAATTCAAAATCTATTTTCAATGCGTATGATGGCATTGGGAATGTTGATTTTCCTAGTAGCCATTGCGCTAGCTACAATATTAGAATCAAAATACGATATTCAAACTGCTAAACTTTTCATTTATAATGCTAAATGGTTTGAAATACTGTTAGTTTACTTATTAATCAATCTAATTGTAAATATATTTCGATATCGAATGTTTTCTAGAGAAAAGGTGGCAATGTTGTCTTTTCATTTGTCTTTCATTGTGATTATAATAGGAGCTGCAGTTACTCGTTATTTCAGTTTTGAAGGTCTAATGTTAATTCGAGAAGGTAGTTCTTCTAATTTCATATATTTATCAGATCCACACTTGTGGTTCAAGATAAATGATGGTAAAATGCAGTATACGTTGAACCAGAAATTATTGCAATCCGAACAATGCTTGAATTCTTTTGAACATGATGTAAATTTTCCTAATCGTAAAAAACCTCTTCGCATTGAAGTAATTTCATTTAGAAAAAAAATGATTGACACGTTGATAATTAATGATTCTATTAATGAGAGCGTATTGGAAATTGTTACTGATGGCATGAAGTCCAATTATGTTGGTCCAAATCAATTTGTGATGGTTGGTGAAAATGCTCTTTCGTTTGAAAAGAAAAATTCAATGCCCGGTATAGACGTGAAAAGAGTCAATGGTCAACTTTTTGTTGCTTCTAAATTACCTTTTAGATATTTACCAATGTCAAAAATGAAAATGTACCGACAATCTGGTGCGACTCCTCCTGATGAAGCATTTACTAGTATACCATCTGATAGTTTAGTTCCTTTTTATTCAACAACTTTATATCAAGTAGCTGGTCAACAGTTCGTTTTTAAAAGAATAATTGAACATGCTAAAATGATGAAAGTATCTTCTGGGAGAAAAGATAAAGGATTGGATGTGCTATCCTTAAAAATTTCAGACGATGTTTCATCAAAAAATATCGATTTAGTTGGAGGAATTGGACAGATTCCTGAAAAAGAAATTTTTCAATTTAGTGGTTTAACTTTTGAAATGGAATATGGATCTTCTAAGTTAAATTTACCTTTTTCAATTGCTTGTAGGGATTTTAAATTAGACCGTTATCCAGGTTCAAATGTGGCTTCTTCTTTTGAAAGTGAAGTAACCATTTTAGATCCTGAGAAAAAATATACTCGTAATCAACGTATTTTTATGAATCATGTTATGGATTATCGAGGTTATCGTTTTTTTCAATCAAGCTATGATCCAGATGAAAAAGGTACAAGATTAAGTGTTAATCATGATTTTTGGGGCACAAATATCACCTATTTAGGATATTTGTTAATGGCGATTGGAATGATTATGTCTTTGTTTGCACCCAATGGGAGATTTAAAGATTTATTGTCAAAAATTAATATTTCTCAAAAGCGAAGAAAAGAATTGTTATCATTTCTAATTATTCTTTCTACTTCCTCTTTTGGATTCTCGCAAGGTGATCATCATGATCACAATCACAATCATACACATCAAAAGAAGGAGATAGCAAAAAAAGAGGTAGCTATTCATAGAATAGTTTCTGAAGAACATTCCGAAGATTTAGCTTCTTTATTAGTTCAAGATTACGATGGAAGGATTGTTCCATTGCATACAATGGCTGATCAATTATTGCGTAAGATTTATGGTAAAAGTATTTTTGAAAAAAAGAATGCGATTCAGGTAATTATGAGTATGCACATGTATCCTCCATTTTGGATGGAGAAGAAAATCATCTCAATTCCTCAAGTTTTACGTGAGCCGCTACATTTATCTGATTATGAAGCATATACTAGTTTAGTGAACTTAGAATCAGGTGAATTTAAATGGTTATCTAACTATAATTCAGCTCATCAAAAATTAGAATCTAAAAGATCTGAATTCGATAAAAAAATCATTAAGTTGGTTGAACGTTTTCAAGTTTTAAGCGCAATATTTAGTTGGGAGTATATGAAAATAATTCCTCTCAAAGGGGATAAGAACAATACTTGGTTTGTACCCTTAAATATGGAGCTGATGAAAAAAGATTCGATCTCATCATCATTAGCATTGAGGTATTTAGCTGAAGTTGATGAAGCTGCTCAGAATAATTCTTTTGTAAAAGCGAATCAATCACTAACTAAACTAAAATCTTTTCAAAGAACAATTGCAAAAGGTATAGTACCTTCTAGTAAGC
>Ga0247722_10000994_pt1 | contig 16158 bp, 24 predicted proteins | sample MSEWelMarce3H_FC_FD_189094 | JGI IMG/M metagenome (GOLD analysis project Ga0247722, IMG submission 189094) | Subsurface sediment microbial communities from gas well in West Virginia, United States - MSEEL Well Study Marcellus 3H_FC | ecosystem: Environmental > Terrestrial > Deep subsurface >... | reverse complement strand
TCCAATTACTTTGCGCTTCCAGATGTTTAGTACAAGTGAAAATAATTGGGCTGTTACCATTACTTACAATTACACTGAAAATGAATGGATGACATTTGCAAGTTTAGATTCTAGATATAATCAAATTAACGATAAACTTTCTGGATTTCAATTTGGTCTTGAAGCAGTAGAAGCATATCAAGAAGAACATGGCAATTTAAAGTTTTCTCAATCAGATGCGCCTTTGGGGTAGCATTTTTGTAATAACTGATTGAGACTCGCCCTCCAAGTTTAGTAGTGTTTTCTTGGAGGGTTTTTTATTAAGTGGAAATGGAATTTAAAAAATCTTTAGATTTTTTAAATTCCATTCTATGTTAATAGAAAATAGTTCTTGCATATGTCATGCTCTATGGTATACTTATTGCAAGCCGATGGACAGTGACAAAGTTCAAAAGCGAAATACAGGTTTAGATTGCAGGAATTACAACTATGCTTATTGCTAAGTATGCCAAAGACCTCTCGAAGATTCCATTTTTTGAGAACGAGTTTTACCTCGAATACAAGGCATTTTCAAATGCCATTTCCAATGCTGATATGTCCGCACTACAGGTTCTCAATCTTGAGGAAATGCTTGAGGATGGTAAGTTTACGCACAATGTGTATGGGATGAAGTATCTTTGGGAGCATATTCTAGGGAACCCAACACAGAAGCGAAATTTGATACCTATTGCAGTTGAAGAGGCTGGCTTGATTGTATCAAAAGAAGACCTCGTAAGAGGAGCCTTGATTGCAGAAGCGTTTTTAATTCATGATTGGAAAAATATCCATGTTGTTCGCCCTCCGCAATCCGGCAAGACCTCGCTGGTTTGGGCTGTTGATTTCTGGATGAGAAAATTGTCCTCAATGATTTCAGAGAAATCTTTGTACACAATCTTTGGAATCCAAAAAGCACTAAATACTCTTGAAGACGATTTGAGACGTGATTTAGAATTAATCAACCTGTCCAAGAATTTTGCCTTTATGACCCATTTGCTTGGTTACAAAAAAATTCTCAACTTTATGGAAGTTGGGCTTAGAGAATGTGGTGGCAAAAAAACAAACACTAACTTTTTGATTGCTCTTGATGAGATTCAAATTGCCATCAACCGTAACGGCAATCTCAATAGTTTGAAAAAAGAAGTTGATTTTAAAATTAATGATGTTGAAAAGTTAGCAGAACAAGAAGGTGTGTTTGTTCTGTCAATTTCAGCAACCTCAACAACTCAAAACCGGAATGTACTATCCAAACTTGAATCAGGTCGTAAGCCTACAATTCTACAAGTTTCCTGTCCACCAAATGATAGCCATTTTGGTCAAAGACAAATGCTTGCTAACAACCAAATTGAGCATCTTCCTTCATCATCAATTTTCTTCAATCAAAAGAAAAGCAAATATGAAATCTCCTCAAATGTGTTGAATATCTACAAGGACTGGTTTACTAATGATGAACCTTCAATCTTTGTTCAAAGAGTTGTCAACAGACCAAAAGTCGAATCTTTTGTTTCAGAGTTGCTTAAACAGTTGAGTGATTTTGACAGTGAGCATTATGTTGACATCAAGCACATTGCTACAACACGTATTGTGTTGCTTTCGTCACACACAAAAAAGTTGGCTGATTTCGATGCTTCAAAGGATGAACATTGGATGCTGGCGGAAGAGACAGCATATTGTAATGGTATTAAATTTAAATATTATCACTTGCCTCTTTCAGCAAGAGACCAAATTTTCAATATCCAACCAGCCTTTAAGACTATTGTCTTAGCCTTTATGGGCTTTAGTGTTGGTGAGAGAATTAAAGTCAAAAAGTATGTGAAAAACTGGATTGAAATTACTGACAACCCTGAGCAACTTATGCAGTTCACTGGTCGAATGTCAGGCTATCCAGTTGGTGACAACTACTTTAAAGGCAAGATTTATTGTAACCTTGTGCCAACTGATAAAAAGAAGTTACCTATGACAGAATTCTTCACATTCTATGATAATGTCCAAGCCGATGGAGTTTCTGCGATATACCCACACAGTGGATATGTTCCAGAGTCCTGTGAACAAGAACGTCGTGGGTGGAACTTGGTTGCGACCACAGACCCGTTGGCTTTGAATATGTATGATACTGCCATTGGTGTTATCAAAAACGATATTGGGGCATTCCGTTTAGATAATGGATATAACACTCTTGGACAACATATTCCCACTCCACAATCTGTGATTGATTCAATTACTGAGAGAGTGATGAAAAATATTGAAGTCATAAGTCCTACAGAATACCGATTCAAAAAACGCATCATTAAAAATGGCATAGATGAAACCTTGGACGGTAAACGAAGATATGCCTGTAACATCAAAGCAGAAGGCTACAATATTTACCAACAATCTGGTCTGATGGCGTATATTGGAAGACCTGATTTGCAAGATGGTGTTAATCCTTCAGTAGGTCAATTTGTCAACAAGATGATTGGTATCGTTACTGGATATAGCACTGTCAAAGGCAGAGAAGGATGGGACAAGGTATATGTCGATGCCATCAATGATTGGTTGGTAGACCAAGGACTGCCAAAAGTATCAGAACTGACCCCTCTGTATTTTGACTTTGAGCGATGTTCATATACTTTCGTTGGGTCAACCCACAAAGAGAAGCCCCATATCTACCAAGACTCCTTCACCGAGTAGTCCTAAACCGCCCCTCCGAAAGGAGGGGCTTTTTTATTAACTTGATATGGATTCTAAAAAATTCATATGAATTTTTTAAGTTTCATTCCTAGTTAATAAATTTTAAATACGGTCAAATTATTTGACATAGTGTCAATGTTGCTGTAATATATTAATGAAGTTCCATGGGGAACCAAAAAGAAAGAAAGACACTACGATGCCACAAGTTTTAGAAAAACCCCAAGCAACCAGTCCTCGCCTCTCGTATATTATCAAGAAGCCTACCTATGATGAAGCAAAGACCATCATCCGGGGTCGTGTTTTCTCAATGAACCAGTACAAGTTGTTCCGCTTGAACAACCCTCAGTTCAATCTCCCATGCAACCCTAGTGTGGCTTGGAAGAACACTGGTTGGAAAAGTGCTTACACATTCTTTGGCACTACCAGAGACACTAGTGGACGATATTTCAAAGAGTACTGGGCTGATGTGAAGGCTGGCAAGCGTCAGTATATCAGGAAGCCAAAGGCTAAGAAGGTTGTTGAGGATACGACACCCGAACAGCCTATTGCTAAGGTTGAAGTTGCTGTTGTAGAACCAGTAGTCACTGTGTTTGAGCAGAAGCAAGCATTCATCGCCCTTGCCAAAAAGCTCGGTGTCTATGAGAACTTTAAACCAGCCTTCCGTACCCTGTTCACTATTGATGAGTTGCTAGAACTAGCCAACCTCTAAAAACCTCATAGCCCCCGCAAGGGGGCTATGATATACTATTGACAGGAGTTAAGATATGCCAAGATACGCTGTTTACATCCCCTTCAATTATTCTTATGGTGGGGAATCTGTTGACGAAGAGTTTGATACTATCGTTAAAGCAGAAAATGAGAAAGATGCTATTCAAGAAGCCATCACAGAACTGGAAGGCGAATATGTCATCAAGACTCTTAACAGTGACGAAATTACTGTTGAAGAGGTTCCTGAGTTTCCTTCTTTTGATGAATGGGAAGAAACCTATACCGCCCTTAAAAACCCACACGCATACGAAGGTGAGCAGGGCTTGGGTGAGATTATGTTTGATACCGATGGTGACGAGTATCAAACAGTCAGGGGTTTTGACTCTAGTAAAGTATGGACGGTTCGTAGCACTGAATATGGTTTGATACTTACGGCAGGTCTTGGCGTTGTTGACAGGTTTGGATACATCTTGTCTGAAGAGCCTGTTACTGAAGAAGACAAAGACAAAGCATATGTAATCGACTGACTTAATGCCCCAGCCACGCAGTGGCTGGGGCATCTTTTTGCAGAATATATTAACAGGAAATGAATCATAAAAAATTCTATAGAATTTTTTAAATTCCATTCAAGGTTAATAAAAAATATGTTTTTACAAATGGATCAACCCAAAAATGTTGTTTTCGATGTAGACCCCTGGTTGCATATTAAGCCAGAAGAAGCAATGGAAGCACCTGTCTCTGTGTATGTCAATGAGTTTTCTGAGGAAGCTGTTAAGATTTTTCTAGAAGATATTACGAAGGCAAACAACACATCACAACCAATCGTACCAATCTTTATTGATTCTTATGGTGGGGATGTTTATGCTTTAATGGCCATGATTGATATTATTGAAAGCTCTGATAAACCTTGTGCTACTATTTGTGTTGGAAAAGCAATGTCCTGTGGCGCTGTTCTTCTTGCTTGTGGTGAAAAAGGCCACAGATATATAAGTAAAAATGCAACAATAATGATTCACGATGTATCTTCATTTTCAGAGGGTAAATCAGAGGAAATCAAGTCAGATGCTGCAGAAACAGAAAGATTACAAAAACAGTTCTATAAGATGCTTGATACAAAGTGCGAAAGAAAGGATGGATACTTTGATAAATTGGTTTTTAACAAGGGTAGATCGAATTTGTATTTGGATGCTGAACAATGCCTAAAGCACGGTTTAGCTGATGAAATTAAAATACCAAAGTTTACTGTTGAGATTGTGCATAACATTATCTTTGAGTAGTTGACAAAACAGGCTAAAATATCTAAAATAATAAAGTAGATATCTACAAAATAACACACAGGATATTCCAATGAAAAGTATTCAATTATCATCAATCAAAAAGAAGATTGGTGCAGAGAATTTTTCAATATTAAAGGAGACTATTTTTAAGTCTTCATATGACAGGCCAAGCAAGGGAATGACTTTGCAAAGAGACAAAGTGGTGAATGCAATCAAAGACCCACAAGTAAAAAAGAGTTTGGAAAATATCACATCTAAGGTTGACTGGTTAGTTGTAGACGTGGTATAGTTAGTCTGTTAACGTACATGTGTAGCTCCTTTAGGGATTAGATTTATTTCTAATCCCCTTTTTTTTGACATATGCCTTAAATGTGATATACTAATGCAACGGAGGAAGTTATGACAGTAAGAGAAGTGATTGATTTACTAGAGTCCATTGCACAAAAGGAAGGTGACCAAACTGAGTGCATCGTTGAAATCGAAGAAGAAAATTACAGTACTGAGGCTGAAATCCATACGGTCTGCACAAATGGATACCCAGATGGAGCGAAGAAGATTTGCCTCCTTGGTACGAAAGATGAAGAAACAAGTGAAGAGTAAAATCCAAGTCATCATCTTAGCAATCGTAATTATTCTTCTTTTTGGTCTCATTGGGAAGAATGACTTTAATGACAAACTTGAAGAGGCAGGACAGACAATTGAGTACGTTAAGTGATTTTAAATATAGCGAAGAAGCAAATGAAAAAGCAAAACAAGACATTCAAGATTATTGTCTTAGTTACTTTGATGATTCCATTATTACTGCTGATGGATTTGAACTTGCTTTCTTGGGTTGTGGCTATTCCTTTGGTGGTGCTTATGCAATCTATAATTATATCACTTGTCTTGAAATCCTAATGCAAAGGGATGAGATGACATATGATGACGCTGAAGAATATTTTGAATACAATGTGACTGGAGCATTCGTTGGTGATAGAATGCCTGTGTTCCTGTTGCCAATGAAAGAAGTAGAGAATTGAACATTTCCCTTAAAAACACTCGTATAAACAATCAGAATTCCGAAGAAACGATTGCTTTTAATGCACTGCTCTGTAATGACAAGATTCCATTTGCAGAGGTTTCAAATGATGGCAGAGGTGGAGAAAATCGATATCGTCCTTTAGGTGATTCGATGGACTGGATTTTTAACCACGCTCTTGTCACTGCTTTTAGAGAGTGGTGTTCTAATCAACCACCAATATATGACAAAGAATCTGGCAACATTTATAATTTTAGTGCAGACATATTTGTTAATGATTGCTTAACAGAACATATAGGTAATCAACGTGAACTTGTGGTATCATTATAGTAGAGCATTGAAGCCCTAACCAAATCAGGTTAGGGCTTTTTTTATTAAGAGGAGACATTAATAGACATGACAATAGATAAGAAGTTTGGAGTTGGATTTTTATTTGTATGTGGCATGGTTGTAAGTGGATGCCTTGGCTATTCTATTAAAGAAACACAACATCAAGACAGAATGGAAATAGTAGCCCAATATAGTGCACAACAATCTTCCTGCGCTAGAATGATGCAACAGCTATCTCATATGTCAGGAAATAAAACATATTACAAAGTTAGGTCACCAAAAGAAGTTGCTATTGAAAGAATGCAAAGGAATTAAATATAAATTAATTGAATATATATCATGGTCGTTTGGTTTAGTAATGCGACAGGAGAAAGTAATGAAGATTAAAGATTTCTCCACTATAGTTAATGCTATAGTTTATCTCACATTTATTGGTGTGTTTATAGTTATTTTAAAAGCATTGTTGGACTAGGTTTTGTTTTCACATTTAACCCAGATAATGAAAATTGTCTGGGTTTTTTGTTTGACATTTTTGAGTATGGATGTATAATATTATTGTATTCCTTGATAGCTCAGCGGTAGAGCAAACGGCTGTTAACCGTTAGGTCACTGGTTCGAATCCAGTTCAAGGAGTTTAAGGAAAAAAAATGACAGCATTTACAAGTATGTTTGAAAAGCCTTGTGTTTCTACAAATGAATGTACAGGCACTTATAATTCTCATCAAGTGGTAGAGGTAGATGGTAAAAAAGAAGTGGTTGTTGTTTGCAGTGAATGCAAAAAAACCACAAGCAAATATGTAGCTACTTAATTTTTTGGCCTGTTAGTCGAGTGGTTAAGATGCCTCCCTTTCACGGAGGAGACCAGGGGTTCGATACCCCTACAGGCTATTTATTTTGTATAATCTTGAGTATGAAAATATTCTTTGATGTTGGTGCAGAGTTAGGACTTGATTCTATTCCTTTTGCACGTAATAATCCTGATTCAGTAGTTTATGCATTTGAGCCTAATCCTCATATGATTAAGCATTTAACTGAACAATCACAAGGTTTAGATAATTATTTTATTATCCCATTTGCTGTCAGTGATTATCATGGTTTTTCTAATTTTAACATTTGCACTGAACATCCTGGTATTTGTAGCCTATTAGAGTTTGATGATAGTGGTGTTCAGAACTGGAATGGATACAGAATAGGCACAGACTTTCCTATTCACACTGATGAAAAAGTAGAAGTGGAAGTTATCAGATTAGATCATTTTATTAAAGAAAATGAAATAACAAAGATTGATTATTTTCATTGTGATACTCAAGGTAGTGATTTAAATGTACTCAAAGGTATGGGTGATTATATTCATTTAATAAATGAAGGTCAAGTTGAAGCTGAATTTCAACAAAAATCCTTTTACCAAAATCAAAATAATTATAAAGAAACAATGAGTTTTTTGATTGAAAATGGATTTGAAATAGTTAAGATTAATCCTGAAGGTGGTTGGAGAGAGTGCAACATTCTTTTCAAAAAATGTCCTTTGTCTTTTTCCATTTAGTGGTATAATATTTTTGATGTTCTCTGGTGGTGTAACGGTAGCACAGAGGTTTTTGGTGCCTTTAGTTGAAGTTCGAATCTTTACCGGAGAATTGCCTAGTTAGTTCATCGGTAGAACGAAGGTTTTGTAAACCTTATGTGGCGGGTTCGATTCCTGCACTAGGCTTGGTAAAATTATGAATACTCTTTACATTTATATTTTTTCAGCAATAGTAGTTGTTTTGTGGACACCTGTTATTATTGAAGTTTATCTCTTAAAAAAATTACTTAAATCCATTGCAAAAAAGACAGAAAAACTTGTAGAGTAATGGTATAATATTTTCATAAGTTTGCACCAGTAGCTCAGTTGGATAGAGTAGCAGGTTTCTACCCTGTTTGTCGGGGGTTCGAATCCCTCCTGGTGTATATAATCCCATTCTAAACAGATGGGATTTTTTATTAACCATTTCTATATCTTAAAAAAATCAGAGATTTTTTTATAATCTATTTCTTGTTAATATTTTTTTCCTTGACATATAGCAAGAGATGTTGTAAGATAAGACATGACTAGAAAACTTGACTACACCATATCAGAGACTGTCTACATCCGCTCAAAAAGCCGTATTCACATTCCGAAGAAGTATGCATCTTATATCGGTCTTAAAAAGGGCTATGTTGCTCACGTTACAAATCTTAACGGTGCTTACATTATTACCGTTTGTCCTACACCTGAATCTAAGAAGTTTATGGTTGACAAAGATGGTGCAGTTCGTTTTAATGTAGAAAAAAACAACTACAAGATTATGATTGCAGATAATACAGTGGTTATTGTATGAGTATGTTTTTGAATGCTTTTGAATTTACATCTGAAGATATTGTGACTATTTTAAGGGCGCACGATACAGATATTACAATTCAACAGTTAGCAGAGATACATGAAATACTTGACCATGATTCTATTATTCGCTCTGCTCTTCAATACAACGAACCAAATATGCAATTAAAATCTGCTCTTTCAAAAGCAGAAGATTTGATGCTTATGGATGGTCTTTATATCACAGAGCCAAAAAGATTCCACGTTGACGATTAACTTAAGAAAAACATTTGCCAGGGTTGTTTATTATATCGAACAAACTAACCAAGGCAAAAGTAAAGAAACCATATTAAAGGAGCTGGATTTATCTGAAGATGAATTCCAGTTTCTTTTAAATACTATGCTTTCTTTTTCCGCACTTAAAGATAATGAAGCAACAATATCTTCTTTTGATATTATTGGAACAGTTTATATTGGTGGAACTTATTTGACTGTACATAACAAAGATTTAATATCTTTATGACATTTGCGTTGAAAGTTGGTATAATATTTTTAACTTGTTTTTAACCCTCCTCCAATTAAAACAAGTAGACTAAAGAGCAGTCAAGATTCCCCTTTCTTGATTGCTCTTTCTTTTTATGATATGATAGTGTCATGTATATAGCAGTAGATGCAATGGCAAGTGAAGACGACCCAAAACTCTCTTATCTTTTATTTCCTTATGATGAAGATTTATTAGATGCGATTGAAGAGAACTTAAAAGAAATCAGAGTTGAAGATGAGATTATTTTTTCACTTAATAATGTCTTGCTCATTCGTGGGGAATTTCATTATGTCCGTAAAAAAGTAACTATGACTGATATTTCCGAACATAGATTTAGTCTTGGTCATAATACAGAGACCATTCCAGAGTTAGAGAATTCAAAACTCCATGTTGCAAATGATTACTTTTATTTCTCAGGCTATAGAAAATCCACCAGAAATGATAAATCAAATTTAAAGTATGTATCTGGAAACTTTAACTTAGTGACGATTGAAAACATTAGGAAGTATGTAAAAAAGAAATCAAAAGTTCCTGATTAGAAAGGGATAAAAAATATTAACATTTAATAGATCATAAAAAATCTATAGATTTTTTAAATTATATTTCTTGTTAATAAATTTGAAATATGTGATAATGTTTGATACAATGAACACAGATATGAAAATAGACACTGCTAAAGTTGTTAACTTAATAGAGAAACGATTCCAAGAAGTTGCAGAACTGGAAGGCGATTTGTCTATTTTTCCATTAACTCGTGAAAACCATTTGCAAGTTAAAACAGATAAACAAAAGTCTGATACCTTTGGAGAAGTTTTTACTCCATTGTGGTTAGTTGATTCTATGCTTGAAAGAATATCTGATTATGACTGGCGGAATAATGATAAGATAACTATGGACTTGTGTGCTGGTTATGGTCAGTTTACTGTTCGTATGATTCGCAAGAAATATAATCTTTTGGGTGTTAAGTTTGATATATCTAAGTTTTTGCAATCATATCCAATTGATGTAAGGAAAAAACCTGCTACACATTGGTTTGCAGAGTTACAGTTTTCTTCATGTTACAAACTACTTTATATTTATTCAACAAAAATTAATCTTGCTATTGGTGATGCAAAAGAATTAGTTTTTCTTCCAGAAGGTTCAAGAGGAATTATGGTTTACAATCCTTCCACTAAAGTATGGATTGATAGAACAGAAAAAGTGCAAGAGTTTATCGGAAGACCTAAAAAGTATTCAAAAGAAAATGAGCAAAAGTTTGTAGAGTTTATGGAGTCTATTAATGAGTCTTAAGTCTTTGATTAAATTTCAAGAGGGTCGATTAACTCTTTTTGACACGCTTTCTTCTGTACCTAATAATTGGCAAGAAAACCCAACGCCACTATCAATTGTTCGAAAAATGGTTGATAAGACAGACTTAAACCAGAAAAATATCTTAGTTTTATTTAACATAGAATTCCTTGAAGTGCTTGTTTTTGAAAGACATATATCACCAGATAGGATATACTATATTGCAGACAACGAAGTGGAAAAGAAAGTAGCAGAAACAGTTTACAAGGTTAATGCTTACATAACAGACAAAGATGCTGGTGTTGTTGGTCTAAAGAAATTGATTGAGAGTATATAAGATGAAATTTGATGTTGTGTTTAGCAACCCACCATATAACAGCAACATTGATATTAAGATTCTCAATGAAATTATTGACATTGCTGATGAGTTTGTTGTGGTACATCCATCTACTTGGTTGTTAGACACTAAAGAAGTATATTCTACTTATGTTAATTTTAAAAATAAAATCAATCGCCGTATAAAGTCTTTTGAATTATTTAATGGGAATGCTTCTTTTGGAATAACTGTTAATACACCGATTGTAATTTCACATATTGACAAAAATATTGATTCAGATATACAAGTTGATTTTTTTGGTGAAGTTTATAAATCAAGTGACATTTCAGATGTTACTAAGTTTGGCAAAGCTTGGTTCACATTAGTAAAACCTTTCATGCAGACAATTCAAAATCATATTGAACAAAACGATTCTGTGTGGAATAAAAAAGTTAGTGCAGTAAATATTGACAGTAGTAAATTTTACTGTCAATTGGCAGACATCATCGGTCATGTAAATTTAACATCCAAAACCTCCCAAATGGTCAAAGATGATTTTTACACCATGACAATCAAAAACAGTCAAAGTAATTTAGGAATTAGAAAGTCAACTATTCAAAACACATATTCTTTTAGCACTGAAAAAGAAAGATATAATTTTTTGAGATATTGTGAGACTGATTTTGCAAGATTTTGTCTTTGTTTAACAAAAAATAATCCTAAAATTGCAACGGGTGAACTCAAGAATATCCCTTGGCTTAATTTTACAGAAGAATGGGATGATGATAAATTGTTCGCAAAATTTGATGTATCCCAAGAACTGCAAGATTACATCAGAGATTTTCTACCTGATTACTATGGAATTAGAAAGTAAAAATATGAAATTTGATGTTGTATTTACCAATCCACCTTACAACCGTGGAATGGATATCAAAATATTAAATGAAATTGCTAATCATGCAAAAGAAGTGGTGGCAATTCATCCTTCAATATCTTTAATCGAATTGAAAGGCAATAAACTTTACAATACATTTAAACAGAAAAATATCAAAAGTATTGATTGTTTCAACGGCAACTTTATCTTTGATATTGGATTATTTTATCCATGCATGATTTCACACATTGACAACTCTCATGTTGGAGATATTGAAGTAAAATGGTTCAATGAAATATTTTCAGTGGCTAATGCTAATGATGTTACTGTTTATTCATCTAATTGGAAAACATTAGTCAAGCCTTTTTATGAACAAATACTTAAAGAGTGTGAAACTGATAATGTTTGGAATCACAACAAGCTTTCCATAGACCAGACAAAGTTTCATTGTCAATTAGCCGCAATTAGAGGTCATGTTAACGAACGTGATGGCTCTACAATGGTACAGGATGACTTTTACACCTGTTGTATGCAAGATACAGAAGGCAATAAAGGTATCAGGCAACCTAACCTTAATCGTGCTGGTAATCCTACACCAACATTTGAATTTGATACAGAAGCAGAGCGTGATAATTTTCTTAAATATATCAATACAGACTTTGCAAGATTCTGTTTATCTTTATTAAAAAATAATGCTAATCTTGCTGTTGGCGAAATGAAACTTATTCCTTGGATGGATTTTAAAGAAGAATGGGATGATGACAAACTTTTTCAAAAGTTTAATGTATCTCAAAACTTACAAACTTACATCAGAGATTTTCTACCTGATTATTATGGAATCAGAAAATAAATCCCACCCTCCCGAAACGGAGGGTTTTTTATTAACATCAAATAAAACCTAAAAAAATCTACAGATTTTTTTAAAAGATATTTCCTGTTAATATTTTTGCATATGTCTTATCAGTATGCTATAATCAGGCTATGGGAATATTTGACGCTATCAAGAATCTGTTTGGCAAACAAGTTGCATCTGAACCTACTCCAGAATTAGTTCAAAAACCAGAACGTAGAATTCCGAAGTCTTTGGATTTAGAATACAAACAGAATTTCCAAACCTATTATGATTTCAACAATAATCACAGACCACATCAGAAGCAGGCATTAAAACTTCTGGTGGGTGAAACTATAGGTCAAATTTCGATTCCTACAGGCACAGGTAAAACACGAATCCAAGTTGATGTTCATATAAACGATATGATTCAGAAAACTGAGAAAAACGAGTGTGGTGTATATGTTATTGGCGCACACCGTTTAGCACTCTGTTCTCAATTACTTTACGACATTATCGAAATTGCTATCCCTTGTGGTCTGCCTTTTGATATCTTATATGTTGGGAGCGAAAGATTCAACAACGACAGAATTCGAACTAAATTTTATTCAGATAACAATATTTCTGATAACTTAAGAGCATTTGACGATAAAATTTCTCAAGGCAAAAACACCACGAGCCAGTTTGAAGTGTTGGATTTCGTGAGACAAGCCAAAGACAAAAATCGCCACGTTATTGTTGTCTCCACTTATCATTCTTTCCACAAACTAGAGCAATTAGATAAGATTAATATTTGCACTTTTGATGAAGCACACATTACAGTTGGAGAAGATTTTAACGACAATATCTCAAAGGTATTGCCCATAATCGAAAACAAGTTCTTCTTCACAGCAACAAGAAAAGTTATCGGTACTATTGGTGGAATGAACAACACCGAAATGTATGGCGAAGAACTGTTATCTATCGCCCCAAGAAAGATGATTGATGCTGGAGAAATTGTTCCACCTTTGATTCACTCTATTAAGATTTCCGAGGATGCAGAAGATGCTAACTACGACAACACCACAATGCTTATCAAAACCATTATCGAGGGTTTTACAAAGCACAAGGAAAAAATCAAGCAATATTCTTCCAACCCTGATGTTATTGGTGCTAAACTTTTAATCTCTTGTAGTGGTTCTAAAGAGTTAAAAGAAGTGATTGGCTCTCAGACATTTAAAGACTGGTCAGAAGAAAACAATGTTAAAGTTTTGTCATTCTCTTCTAACCCTGACATTGGATATCATTTCAATTTCAAATCAATATCTAGAAATGACTTGTTTGACAATATGGATAAACTTCAAGACAATGAAGATGCGATTCTTTTCCATATTGACATTCTCACCGAAGGAATTGATTTGCCCTCTATCACAGGTGTAATGCCCCTGAGAAATCTCAATCAATCTAAACTCATCCAAACTATAGGAAGAGCAACGAGACTTTTAAAAGCAGATAGAACTCGACTCTATTCTGGTGAAATGCAACCAAGTGAAAAGCAAAGTTTTATCAAGCCTTTTTGTTGGTTCTTAGTGCCACAACTATTTGATACCCTTGGTGATTATAATCAAATGAAAAGCCTGCTCAAGGAAGTCATGCGAACATATGAACTATCTCCAGAAGAGTTTTCAAAAGCAGATGCGTTTCTTGCTGACCCAGATGCTGTTCTTCCAAAAGTTACCCCTGATGATTTTAAAACCAAGAAGGAAAAAGAATGTAATCTTATCCATGTGGTTGAAGAAATTATCCAAGACGAATGGAATGAATTAATGTCTGCAATGACACCAGATGAGCGTGAATCTTATATAATGAAAGAACTGGAGGCCATTAATGCTTAAACACCCTGCGGTTCTTGCACAAAAAAGACATTACTTTGAACTCTACGATGCTATTGCACAAGACCCTGAAAAGAAAACCTTGTCTGCATGGATTGAAAATATTGAGAGTTTATCAAGGAAATTCGATGAAGAAGAGGCATTGAAATTTAAAGGTGACAATCTTGAAGTATTGTCGGAGATATTTTTTAACTGCTTCCATGCTGATGAATCTGTTGGTCTTAAAAGTTACCTTCCCACACCCTTAGAAGAAGACTATGGTGTTGATGCTACTGGAATTAACCCTGTTGGTAGAAAATGCGCTGTTCAATGCAAATACAAGTCATTTCAACCAGTTTTGTATGAAGAGTTAGCAAAGACATTTTCATCCGCATTATTAAACATGAATTGCGATGTTTTGTCCCCGAACTCTATATATGTTTTCACCACTGCTATGACACAATCTACCGCAATAGATAAAGTGTTTGGCAATCGTGTTAGAATGATTAACCATCCCATCATCATAAGAAAAATAAATCACAATGAAACATTTTGGGATTATGCTCTTAATGAAATTTTTGATACAATCGAACAATAAGAAAGACATGATATAATCAATATATGGAAGAAAAAGTGTGGATTTATTTAGCAAAAACTGGCACTGGATTTGAACTTAAGGGTGCAGATATCATTTCGGCTTTTGATGCTTTTATTAATGCTGATGGCTCTTATTTAATCGAGCATTCCTATTCTGATATTAAAGGCGATGAACATTTCTTTATTTATGAATGGGACAAATCTCAAAAGAAGCGTAGAACTATTTTTGAAGGTTATCAAAGACAAAACATATTGACTGGATTTGCTAAGAACGTAGATATCCCAGAAAATCTTAAATTGGCAATATTTAAAAACTATACATTTGATGAAGAGGAAACAGAAAATGCAAACTCGTGAACAGAAAATAAAACTATTAAAGAAAACCATTGAAACTCTTTGGCATGGTGTTTCTGATACTAAAGAAGGCGATTACCCACGAATAATTTCACTTTATAAAGAAGTATTGATGCATGATTACCACGATGCTGATTCTTGGGAAAATATGATTTGGCTTATGTGGAGTATGGCAATCAACAAGCAAGATACAGTGTGGTTATTTCAAGCAGAGAAATTTGCTAAACGATATCTTTCTTTAAATCCTAATGGTTATCGAGCTTTTGAATATGTTGGACAGTTTTATCGGATAATGATGGTTGATGAGAGACTTGCCATCCGATATTACGAGAGTGCATTAAGATGGAAAGATGCACCAGAAACCACATTCCATTCTCTGACATCTTTGTATATTAAAAACGGAGATAAAATAAGAGCCATTGGAAATTGTCGATTTAATTTAAAACGATTCCCCAATGACCCTTATGCACAATCTAAGTTAAAAGAACTTACAAAATAAATATTATCTCACTGGTCTTTTCCGGTGAGATTTTTTTCTTTTGAGAGTAGATATAACAAAGTAACAGTAAAACCAATAAAAGTAAATAATATTCCCATTATTTGCATACTATCCTCCAAAATTATTAACAATAAATATATTCTAAAAAATCTTTGATTTTTTAAGATCTATTTTTACTTAATATAATTTGATATAATGAAATATGACTGAATTCGAAAACGCAATCTATCGTAACTTAGCTTTCACATCCAATAAAATACTAAGACCAAGAGCAACAGAAATGCGAGGTTTTAGAGTTGGATATCCTGATGGCACAAGAGGAGTACTTTGGGTATCAGGAAAGAAATACCATATAAGAATAGAAATGCTTGGGTCAATATTTAATGTTATTGTACCCAAGCATAAAGGACGAATTTTACTTGAAGAGTTTTTCCTCAAATACGGAACAGAAAAAGTTTACGAGGATATTTGAATCTTTTTCTTCCTTTCTGGTTTCTGACAATCGATAAACAAAACCTCTCCACTAACAGGTAATTCCGCTTCTAAATCAACAGTAACAGTCTTCTTGCAGATTTTACATTTAGAGGAAAACTTAACTTGACTATCTACAGTAAAGTTTTCCAGAGAATGGTTTTTATTGTGTGCTGATTTCTTT
>Ga0247722_10000991_pt1 | contig 16201 bp, 9 predicted proteins | sample MSEWelMarce3H_FC_FD_189094 | JGI IMG/M metagenome (GOLD analysis project Ga0247722, IMG submission 189094) | Subsurface sediment microbial communities from gas well in West Virginia, United States - MSEEL Well Study Marcellus 3H_FC | ecosystem: Environmental > Terrestrial > Deep subsurface >... | reverse complement strand
GTAAGGGGCAAAAAGGGCAAAAAGGGCGAAAGGGTTGAATCACCAACACAAGAACAAACAAATGAAGACCTTAATGTAATAGCAGGTGCACGCCGGGCTGAGAACGAAATACAACAAGAAGCTTTCAAGCGCCAGCACCAGCAATACATCGACATGTCCTGGTGGAAATGGTTTAAAAACCTACCGTTTCGTTTATTTTATAAAATATCTCGTAAAAAGCCTACATTTGGTGCTATAATTGGAGCGATAGTTCCGATTAGTCTTATCGTTGGTATGTACTGCTGGTATGATTTTCAGTTTGGTTATACTTTAGCCAATCTCGTTGCTGTTTTGAGTTTGGGTTTTAGTGCTTATATCCCTGTCGCCGCTTATAAAAGTATTAGTTATGCGAATGATTCATTTAGATTGCCTCCTTGTATTGTTAAAAACGACCAGATGCGAGGAGGTACGATAAGGAAAAAAAGTAAAAATACTAAGAAGAATAAGCATATTAATCATAAAAAGATGTCGAAAAAAATAAATAAGAGAACATCTATTATACGACGACGCACAATAAAATACTAACAACAAAATAAAAAGTTTGAGTTATTATTTGCATTTGACGCAGGAGAGTCCCTCGCCCTAAATGTGTTTTCTACGTAACATGTGATTCAAGAGAAGAAGATGAGTTGGGTACATTTTTAACTCCAAGTGCTTCGCAGCAAAAAAGAGGCAATAGAGTATTAACGAAGATATAGATTTTACGATACAATAAAACGCGAATTATAAATATACAATTCGTGGTTCTAAAAATGTTACTCTTAATTACGTTTTCTTGTCTTCTTCATATATTTTTTATAGCTATTTTTGGCTTTTGACTTACCGCCAAATCTCGCACCGAGCCAGTTCGGTCCACTAGAACGAGCTGAAGATGCTGCTGCACTTCCATTATCCACTATGAAACACAATCCACCTGCGAATCTAAAAGGACAACCTACTAATTTTCTTCCCTTTTTGGATGTCTCTATATTGATTGTTCTTTGTAAAGCATCGCGCGCCCCTTTAGGGGTTTTCAAATCTGGATGTACACTTTCATTGCCTTCAGGTACCTCCACAACCTCATATTTAGAAGTCATAATGATATGGTATGTTATAACATATATAGATAAAATAAATTAAACCGGAATCAAGTGGAAATACAAACATCTACCTAAATAATACAATTGAACCAAATATTTACGTAAATAAATGACTTAAATATTTGGTCTATTATTATACAAACAAGCGATAACAATTTTAATAATGGGAGGAGGTAAAAAGAACAAGAAGACCAAGCCATCTTCTTCTACTAATAACAGTGATAGTAAAAATTCAAATGATGATAAGCAAGGTTCTGCATCACAGCCGATAACAATTGATTCTATCTCAATTGAATTCAAGACCGTTATGTTGGATTTTTTGAGAGACATTGATTGTTCTTTTCCAGAGTATAGGGAAACGTTATCGCGATATTTAGGGTACTCTCATGAGATGAAACCGATGCCCGATGATTTGTATATTGAGTTATATTCGTATTGTAAAATGATTTATCCTGCACGATTTTTTGATATATTGTATAAAAACGAAGAGTTGTTTAAGGCAGCAGATAAAGGATCTGCTCCTGAAACCGCTCTACAGTCGACAGTTATGTTTCTCCCAAATGTAGATTTTCGAGAGATTTGGCTTACGGAGGATATCACCGAGAATACAAAGGAGATTATTTGGAAGTATTTGCAGTTGATTTTGTTTTCGATTGTTAATAATTTATCGGATATGGGGTCGTTTGGAGATACTGCGAAATTGTTTGAGGCGATAGATGAGGGGGAGTTGAAGAATAAATTGGAGGAAGTTATTGGTAGTATGAGTTCATTTTTTGATGGAACTGGTGGTGGTGGTGGTGCTGAAGGCGTCGGTGGAGAATCATCAGCTAATGCACCTAATTTTGAAGATTCATTTAAAAAGGCATCTGAATTTATGAATTCATTTATGCCGAATGCGGAAATGGATGCTGGTACTGGTGAATCGGCGTCGGCGTCGGCGTCATCGACACAACAACAGACACCACAAGGACCTCCTGTTCCAGATGCGAATGCGATTCACGAACATTTATCGTCAATTCTGAATGGTAAGATTGGTAAACTCGCAAAAGAGATTGCGGAAGAGACTGCAGCGGATTTGAATTTGAATATGGAGAATGAGACATCAATGAAGGGAGTATTTCAACAGCTTTTGAAGAATCCAACTAAATTGTCTGGAATAATCAAGTCAGTTGGGAATAAGTTGGATACAAAGTTGAAATCGGGTGAATTGAAGGAGAGTGAGATAATGTTAGAAGCGAGTGAATTGATGAATAAGATGAAAAATATGCCGGGGATGAATAATATCGCAAGTATGCTTAGTAAAATGGGAATGAATATGCCTGGCGGTGGAGGCGGTGGAGGTGGAAAAGTAAATTTTGGAGCGATGCAGGCACAGCTACAAAAGAATATGAAACAAGCACAGATGCGCGAGAGATTGATGAAGAAGGTTCAAGAAAAGAATAGTAGTGCTGGTACTATACCGACTACATCTGTATTTAGGACTGGTGAAAAGTGTGAAAAGACGCCTAGGTTCCCAGTAAATCAATCATCTACGTCACCGGTTGTAGGTGGAGCAGCAGCAGCAGCAGCAGCAGCAGCAGCAGAAGCAAGAATGCTTGCGGCAGACAATCAAAGTAAATCTACGAAAAAAGATAAGCCGAAAGATAAACAAGAATAAATTGAATATTCATAATATATAAGTATAATAATAGCATATTTATATATTAAAATAGAACAATAACAATAATCGCAATAATATGAGTAAGGATCAAACATTTTGGCTGGAAGATCCCAGTGTTCTTATGAACAAAGATTACATTCAAGAGATTTGGCCGTCGAAGACGATGGAACCTGCTGCGAAATTAAATGCGATAACCCGTTTTGTTATTTTAGCGACGATTTTGGGATTTTTGGTAACTTCGGCATTTTCGATGTTTATTTTGGGAGCGATTACTTTAGGAATTATTGTGATGATATATAATTTTGTATATAAGGGCAAAGCTGGGCTAGACACAGAAAAGATAAAAAAAAATATGAAAACAAAAGAAGGTTTTGCGAATAATATAGATAAACCGGAGTTTTATCAGTTATTAAGAGAGGATTTTACTGCACCTACACCGCAAAATCCATTAATGAATCCTTTACTACCGGAAATTATGGATGATCCGCACCGTCGAAATGCAGCGCCGTCATTTAATCCGGCGGTTGAATCGGATATAAATGAATCCACTAAGATATTCGTGAGCGGAAGCATAGACACCAATGCTAGTAACCGAATATATAATGGGGTGAATATTCCATCTGTAACAACGAATCATACTCCGGAAGAGACATATGGAAAATTATTTGGAACTTTAGGTGATAATGCTGTTTTTGACGCATCTATGAGAAATTTTCATCCGATGGCGAATACTCGTATTCCAAATGACCAAGATGCATTTGCGAAATTTTGCTATGGAGAAATGAAATCTTGTAAAGAAGGTGACGAATTTGCTTGTGGGCGAATTAATTCGAGAATAGGTCAAATTGTTGGTCAGTAAATATTATGTATAATATTAAAAATAGATAATATCTATAATATCTATATTATCTATAATATAATTTAATCGAAATGGCGTATGTGAATAGTTATACTTTTGATAATATGTCGCGGATCGGAAACGATAGCAGCGACACAAGTCAACGTAATGTGCAAAATCTGAATGCCGCGAATTATGCATTAAATAATTTCTTTTCTACCGATTGTCAGATGGAGCGTCCCATTCAGTTCGCGACAAGTCAGCCGAATGTATTTTATAAGGGTGGTCATCACACCGGATTCGGCGGCTGCAATATTGATACTAATTCTGAGCTCTCTATTGGAAGTCTTAACACGCATTCAAAAAGTAAGTTGAGCTTATTGGAAAGACCATTTAAGACCGTCCCTTATTTAGGACGTGGTGCTGTGAATGTCGATTTTGAGTCCAAGCTTTTGCAAGGTGATACAAACACCAATAAAAAAAGTATTACTCAGTTGGCTGAGAAATTAAATACTGCGCACAGCGATTACCCTCTTCAAGAAGAATTTAAGTCTACAATTAATAATCCGGCAAATTATGTGGAAGGTGCAGCGGTTAACGGTTGGATACGTGGTGGGGTTCCGTCTCGTGAACTTGTCCGCGATCAAGAGTATTTATTTAACAAGTAATACAACAACATTCTGAACACGAAACATATATAAAACGTAATAAACTACCTTTTATATATATACTATATCATATAATAAATGAGCGGTGAACCAGAGTACAATAATACTTCTACTATCAATTCGCAACTGGTCCTTGACCCGATTACTGAAGAGGAAGACAGTTCTTGTATATACGACGACGAACGATTAAATATTATTCTCGCTCAGAATATGGCTACCGAGCACGAGCACGATCACGAACACGACAATACCATAAGCATGGTTGAAACGCTCTGCATTGATTCAGGTGATACAAATATAGATATTCCACAAATATATACCGGTTATAATTATGATATTGTTTTGACGTATAAAATGATCGAAGATGAAGATGACCAGGATGCACTATTTAGGCTTCAATTTTTACAAGCATTTGGGATAACAAATGACGATTATCAGCCAGACATTGTTTCGAGAGAATTAGATGTGTTGTATTCACGATATCGAGATAATCCGAAAATCCAAGAGATATTGCGATCACATCCACTTTATCATAGAGAAACCCGTGGAGGTGAAGATGGGGGTGGAGGTAATGATAATGATAGATCTGACTCATCGTCACTAGATAATGGAGAAAATTCTGTGGATGAGAATATATCAGTATCAGAAGATGGAACATCCATAACAATGAATACCGATAACAGTGAAATGATATTCTGTATGATGTTTTCATTTCAGACCTTTGATTTGTTTCATATGTGTCTTCAAGATATATTTTATGGTCGTGATATTCGAAATGATATCATCGAACAAATTGCTGTATTGCATCAAAATATGTTTTGAAAGTATGTCGACTGATATATTTAGGAAGTATGTAATCCGGTAATAATAATAGTAATAATAATAATAATAATATACAATAATAATAAACATAAAACTAGTATACAATGGCGTCTACTCGAAACAAAAATACCGCGAGTGATTTTAAGATTGAGCAAAATACACAACATTTATCTCGCGCATATGTTGCATTTGAAAACGGATACGCAGGCAAGGCTTATGAACCAGCTCTCGCATTTGAAAGTGTGGGTATTTTGCCTTCACGTATGAGTCGGGAGCATTTTTCGTCCAACTCGGTAGACATCGAGTCTGCGTTATTTGGTATTAATTCAACGAATTTGGTAGAGCCACAGGCGCCAGTTGTTCCACATTTGAAGAATTTACCAGAAGTCAAATATTTTGAACGGATGGCTATATTTATGCCGGAACCTTTAGTTGTTGAGAAGTCAGCAAGACCATTTCAGCATGCGGAGGCGAAGCTCTTTTAAGGGGGGGGGCGAAATTAAATAAATTAAATAATATATTGTGTTATGTATATAGATAATATGTCCAGTAAACAACGCTCACTTCAACAACCACTTTTTCAACGCGATGATCAAGCCGGAATACTTACTCAATATGTTATCGGTGCTACCATCCAACAATATATTTCAAATATACCGGAATATAATGGTGATGTAATTCCAACCATATTAAAGAGAAATCGTACGGTTGTATCTTTCGACAGTAACTATTACTATTTAGAATCTTTCTTAGAATATTTCAGTAAACATCATAACGGAGAATCGTGGGTGTTAGCCGGTCTTTTATCGGAAACGGGTATGATAAGTGGCATGCCGGTTGTAGGACAGGTTATTTCTGGAATGAAACTTAAAAAGGAATCCGAATGTACAAAACAGATTCTTTGTAAAAAATACGGTAATAAAGTTGTATTTTTGATTAATGTTGTTGGGTCCAGAAAACCAAGATTAAATAATTTGTTTTCAAATACAATTATGATTATGACGCCGCACCCTAGCTCCTCCTCCTCCTCCTCCTCCTCGCCGGTTGTCTCTTATCATGTAGGCGTTGACCTTGGCGAACCTATTGGAGAAAATATAGGTTGGATTGGCGATCGTCTATCCAAAACAGATATATTTGTTATAGATCCGAATAAACTTGAAGATAATGATGTTACGGTTGAATGGTTTGGTAATAGGTCTCTTAATGTTATTAATGATCTGATTCAAAGTTCTGGAATACTAGGCGATTCTCCTCCACCTCCTAGAACAAATATAAATATAGGAGGTAAATCCCGTTACTCTAAAAAACGCGTAACGAAGCGTCGCAAACCAACTAAACACCGCAAATCCACAAAACGCCGCCATCGTCGCACTACCAGAAAACCAACATAAAACTATTTTCTCGATTAGTATCATAAAACGCTCTTTGATCCTTCTACCCACTTCGCTCCTCCGATGCAAACTATCCACATCCCTAACCCTAATCCCCACACTTCCCCCTCAGGTTTCTCCGGCTCAATCAACGCCAATAATCAAGGTTACACTGGAACTGGACGCGTTACTTTCGGTAACGAAAATCGCAACGTGTTTGTCCAAGGTCAGGTCGGTGGCGGCTGGTCTGGTCGCCCTAGTGTTGGCGGAATGGTTGGCGCAACGATTCGATTTTAACGTGTTTAGGGCGTTTTTTCGTTCAACTCAGCCAATCGAGTATATGATCTTCCCCAATATTTATCTATCTGTCCTAGATAAATATCGCCATTTTTGACCTGACGCGGTGTTGGAATGCTGGAGTGTGTGACTTCTGTAACAAGAACTTTTCTATTTCCTTGTGTCCAATACATATATGGTGGACTTTCCAGTATTTTTCCGTTGATTATATGCCTGCTCGGGTGTGAAATCCGTAGTTGTTGTAGTGCTTGTGAAAACCATCCAAAATACATCGATGTGTCTTCTGGGAAGGGCGTGGAAGGCGGTGTTGGTGGAACGCTCATATTCGTCTGCAGATATATGGGTATATAACATTGATATTAATAAGATACTTACTATTTATATCAATTTTATTTGTGATTATGAAGACTCATCTGTAGTCAAACCAGAGAACCTATTATGCACTCTAACCACACCACTAGATGGTCCATCGTACTTTTTTCCTCGTAGACCCGAACCCGAACCCGAACCCGAACCCGAACCCGAACCCGAAGAAGACATAGTACGGGTAAGAACAACTGCATCCTGTGCTGAACTATTTCCCCTTGATGTTCTAAATCCGCCACGTTCAGCTAGTGTGCTAGAACCACGACCGCTTCTATAGTCTCGCGAAGACTTACTAGGATTTCCGAATCGTGTGACGTGTTCTCCAGTAGAACTACTAGATCCAGTCGAAATCAAATTCAAGCACGCTAATTGCTGTGCTGGTGCTAGATTATTCACATAATTAATCACCGTATGCTTAGTAACAAATGCACCAGCTTCTTTCATCGTAGCCAAAAACACATCATAATGAATTTTGTACATGTGCGTTTTCAGCTCGCGTGGATAATCTTTAAGCGGCTTATTATCCTTCTTCACATAATGATCGATATATGCAGCATACAAACTCAATGTATACTCGTGCAAACGTTCACGAAAATCATTAAATACCTTATTATGTTGTGGATGATACTTAAGATATTCGTCAATGTTACGATCCTTTCTCAAATACAAAAACTGAGAAAGAAGCTTTTGCTCCATCCCCTTTCGCTTCTTCACACTCTCGTACTTTGGATTACGCTGCTTGTAACAAACTCCAGTATCTCCGTCTCTAAAAACAACACCAGGCAATGTAGCACCGATTGTTTCTTGCGAACCATACATCCTACAATAATCCGCAACAGTATGTGGTGTAAACGTAGCAGTAGTATCATCGGTTGAATCAGCGACACACGTCAAACTGCTCGGCATATGAAATACTGCGCCGGAAAACGACGTCGAAAAAATGTCGCGATCAAGTCTTACTGCATTCGTAGTACCATCAACTAGAGATAACTCGTATACTGCGATCAAAAAGATTTTAGGCTCAGTAATCACATTGACTATCTGGTTTTTAGGATGTTGCAGAACAAAACTATAGCAATATTGAGTTGGGACCGACTTCAATCCAGATGTGAGCAATGATAGCGAATCACATATACGACGACGCAATACCTCCTGAACAGGCAAACGCTGGAATACTGCACCAGCACCCGTCGATGCTTCTCTCTCCACCTGAGACGTCTCTTCATCCGCTACAACACCTTTATCACTCGTTAGTTCACCCATATGATCATAGGAAACCTCTCCAACACAACTTTTGGTAGCAATGCACCAAGCACCCTCGTGATAAAACAAATTGAACATCACACCTTCTACGTACTCTTCGGCGTGAAGATATCCACCCGCAGAATTCACCGCAACACTGTGTAGTGTTTCGTCCAGCTTCAACATCTTAGGTGGTGCGATCGAACAAATCTTTCCAGTATGATCGAACACTACCGACCGAAATCTACCAAGAGTACTGTATTTATCCACATTCAATTTAGCACGGTCATACTTCAAAGTATAAAATACACCAAGAGGCGTTTTAGAATAATGAAACGCCATTCCCTGCTCAGTACACCATTTTCGCAATTCATCCATATTAGAAGTGAATACACTACTTTCGGGGTCAGTAGATGCAGCACGAACCTTTTCAACAAAATCCGGGAGACCGGTAAACTCACTCGAAGACACAGTAAACATTTAAATAGTTGTGAAATAATAGAATATATCCTTCTACATAGTTGTAGACAATATCTTTATATTTGTTTACCATCATATTCTTGCTATTTAGATTTGGATATAAAAAATATTTCATTATTATAATAAACAAATATATAAATAATGGAGGGGATACAAGAAAGTGAAAACCCTGAAAAAAATGTGGAAGAAACCGCACTTTTAGAGATAGATGATAGAGAAAATCCGGAGGGTGAAGAAGAACAACAAGGTGAAGATGTAGGTGAAAATGTAGGTGAAGATGTAGGTGAAGATGTGATGTCGATGCTATTAGAGTTAGGCGATATTATTCGAATCATCGCTCCATCAAATAGTGATATACACGATAATATGTTTTTAGTCGATTATGTTTCACCTCGCAAAGTAAAATTAATCAATGTTGATAAAATGAATCAATACATACTAACAATAGATGCAACCGGTAATTTAACTGATGAGAGTATTACTAATATTGAACTATTAAGTCGCGCCGAAGAAAAAGGGTATGCTCGCCAAAATCATTTAGTAGTTTCTACTTGGCTTGATATCAAGTTTGGTGGAGATCTTCCAACTGTGATAACTGGTTTAATTACGGATCTTGAAGAAGATATGATCGAAATACGAACATATCCGGAGGATGATATCATTTATATTAATTTCGCGTACAAAGGTATTCCCGAAGAATTACCTATTGAAGAAATTAATATTCGACAACCGCCAGCTTCGTATGCTTCGGTGAGTTCTAGTGAAGAGTCGTCGATGGATAGAGCACCGTCTTCTAGTGATGTTAGCTTACTGCGTAAAGTAGCAGAAGGAGCAGAAGGTGAATCCGCTGCTGCTGCAGCAGTAGCAGAATCAGAAGGTGCAGAAGACGTACAAACACAATCATCGAGAGAAGAGCGGCGTCTCGCGAGAATGCGAGAGAATATCGCAAACAGCCTAGGAAAGGGAGAAAATATAGATGTTCAACCTGATGGAATGTCCGATACAACAATGTCTGCCGCGTTATTATCTACCGATAAGGCGTACGTTGCTCCTCCGGCAATTCGAGAGAAATTGAAATCAATAATAATAGAAGCAGACCAAATTCAATTTGGCGACGTTTTGGATGTGCTGGTCCAAACAGTGGATATTCCAGATGAAAATAGAAGATATAACTTGGATAAGCAATGTGATGATTTGATGGATACTTTACTCACAAACGTCCCTTCTTCGGAGAAAACGCGACAGGTTTTAACAAATATACAAAGGATGGTCGAGAGATTTAAAGAGTTACGTCATAAATTTTCAGAAATAGATAAAGCCGGAAATCCGGCAATACCGAAACCCAAAACAGCCAACTATCGACCACTTGTGGAATCACTCGTAAAAATGAACCGTTCATTAAGTTGGATTATTCCGATAGTGAAAACACGAAAGGTTATTTTTGATATACCAGTGGATACTGAAAAGGCAAACGAGATGGATATCGATGCGCGTATTATTCAGGATGAACGCGATGATGAAAATGCGCTACAGAGACGGTGGATTGATGGATCACTAACATATCCACAGTATATGACGAATTTAACAGCCAATTTTTTTACTCCTCAACTAGAGCCGCGAACGAAACGAGATGTTATTATCACAAAGATGGTATCCGATAATTTTACTACGGTTATAGATAATCTCGATGATTTATATTCATCTGTTGTGCAAAATGAGCAAATCAAACAGCGCAGATTTGTGATTCAGAAGTATAATCTTGGTCTCTCGAAACTATCATTGCGAAATATGCGAGGCGGAGCGAAAATGTCGGCTGATTTTACATCTTTAACGCCTAACGATAGTATGAACGTAACCGGATTTATGACGTTTCCTGAACCAGTCATTTATTACTCACGTATCACATTACCAAATACCAATATAATGGATAAGAGTAATTTGAATGCGCAGCATGTACATTACTGGAAAATGTTGCGCCAATCAATGTCTATAACAACTCACGAAATTTCGGATTTAAAAGAATCTCTCGATATGAATAGTCATAATTTTTTGACTACTATTAAACAGTTCGTACTTGATCCATCTCTCGATGGACGAGATAAATACCGTAAATTTTTAGAAGTAATCGTTCCAAAAACAAGAAATATATTCGAAATGATGCGAAAATATATTCACGGGCGTTTATCATTACAAGACGTTCTCTCGCATATCGAACCGTTTCTTATTTACCAGGAAGATCTCAATGTTAAACAGTATGATGAAATTGTCGCATTTTTATTTGAGCGTATATTGGAATATAAACGAAATTATGCGACAAATTATCGTAAGTTCAGTAAATTGCGTGCATATAAGTATCACATTCGGTATATTGGTGTAACTTTTCTATATAAATTAATTGTTACTGGTAAGATGATGGACTCTGATGTATTCAAAGCGTACGGTTTTCAGGATATACAAGTGCGTTCTGGTGGAACAGCTGGTTCGCCTGGGCAACTTGAAGGTATGGATGTGAATCAGCGGCAACAGATGCGCGGTCGCGCGTATGCAACGGGATTATCCGACCAAACCGAATACAACGAAAAATTATTATCGTCATCAGAACTTCTCTCGAAAATGTTGTCTATCGATTATGCGAAGTTGTATATGGATGCGATTGCGATAACGACGACTGATTTAATCACACCATTTGATTTTAATTTAGTACTCGACGAGCAAAATGAAAAATTACAAAAAGAAGGTGCGATGCGCCCAGATGCGAGTTCGGGTGCTGCAGCAGTTGATAGTCGTAAACGATTTGGTTTAGTATTAGCTAAGAGTTATCCGTATGAAGACGCGTTAAAAGAGGATAATGATAGCGGTCTCCCGATCTACTTTGATAAAAAATACGATACATCCGATTATTCGTTCATAGAATCATACCGCGATAAACAGGAAACGATGAGCGAACCGGATTTTAAAGCGTTTTTAGTTGACGAATTAATAAAAAAGAAGAAGATGACGATTGATAGTGCGATGAAAGAGGCAGATGCATTGATGACTGGACCGGGGCTTCGACCAGTGAAAGATGGCGATTATGCGGTGGTAGAAGTGGACGATTACGTAGAGGTGTCGTTTTCGTCGTCGTCTGGACCTGCGAAAGGAATGATGTTTCCGAATGAAGAAGATATCGGCGAGGTTGAAACACGTTATTTATATTTTAAAATGGAAAATGGAAAATGGGTGCGTGATGAAAGCATTCCGGCGATAATACCCAGTTCTGATAGAAATTACTTCTGTAATGTGAATCGTGATTGCATTCCTCTGGCTATTGAAGCAGCGAAAAACTTATCTATCCAGCAAGGACCCGGAAGTGGATTAGAGATGTCTACAACGAAAGAAGGAGCCGCCGCAATTAAAAAAGCATATTTGGAGAGAAGCAAGATGGAATTTGACGCAAAATACCAAGTAACCCGAGAGAATTTCACACAATTCGTCAATAAGAAATTTGAGTATGACTTACAGAATATGCAGAGACTTGCGGATATTCAGCATAAAGAATTTTATAAGTACAACGATAAAAAATATTATATAGGTATACTGTCTGGTAAAAAGCAAAAACGCAATGATGATGACGCCAGCGATGATGATGATGATGACTACGATTTTGACGCAATCATATCACCAATGGAGCCTTTGAAGGACAAAATCATCGCACAATCCGATTTTGTAAAACGCCAATATGATATAATGCAATTTGTGACTAGTTTTACCCGTAAGGCAAATGAAATAATGGGCGAAAATCCGAATTGGCTGTACTGTATTAAATCAAATGCGAAATTGATGCCGTCTTTTTACGAAACAATTGCGATCGCATTTATACAAACGAGAGATGAGAGTGTGAATGTACGAGGCGCTGTATCCTTGAACGTCGTTATTGATACAATATGCAAAGAACGAGGAACAATAAGCGATGATGGAGAGGCGTGGGTTGATAAACATAGTGGTGCAGTGATTAAACGTATTGAACACGTTACTGAGGAAGGTTTCGATGAAATGACTGGATTTAGACTGGTAACGAGAGATATAATCGAGGCGGACGCAGGTGAAGGAATTTTAAAAGTCGCGAAGCCAGTGACTGCCGAATCGAAGTCCGGCGTAGAGTCTGCTGCTACAATCATCGCGAAATACGATAGTCCGAATGCCCGTATTATAAATAATATTGTAACAACGATGACTGGTTATATGGGTATCGATATGCACGAAGAGCGAGAATATATTATTCAGAATACGCTAATACTGATGGAGACGGCTGTACCACCCGAAAAGGTATATAATGATCGTTCTGAAAAGATGTTTCGAGAGAAAGGAAAGCGACTTCCGCCATACAAGGACACATTTTTCCAGTCATTACTTTTAATAACATTAAGTCACTTGATAATTGCTATACAATGTGCGATACCAACACCAAAAACACGTAAAACACACGCTGGATGTATTCGTTCATTCTCTGGATACCCACTTGACGGTGAAGGAGATGTATCTGGAATAATGTATGTGGCGTGTATCGCGCATAAAATAAAAACAAGTATAGAACCGTGGAATACATTAAAGTCGTTCAAGACAGAAGGCGATATTCTTGCGAAATTGAAGACGATGATTGATACATTAATTATGCCGAAAGCATTGACTAAAGAGCGCCTGCAAACAAAGCGTGATTATTTGGTGCAGAATAAAGACGCCGGGAATGGCGCGTTTATACCGAGCGAATTATCGATCGCTCGATGGATGAATTTTTTGCCCCCGATGAAGAGCCTCGATAATATGCCTACACCACAAAACGTCGCGTCGGAATTTAATGAACAATTAATATCAGATATGAAGCGTGGTTATCACGGTCAACACGATAAACTAAATGTATTGGAAACGAAATCAATGTATTTCAGTCTTTCTATACAGCAAATGATTCACGAGATCGTGAAAAATAGTAGTCCATTATTAATGAATATCTCGAGTGAACCATTTTTAGAAAATTCGTGCTGCCTTGAACCAACTGATCGACGAAGTATACGAACAATCGATTATTTTATGTCTAAAGCGCAGAATATCCATCATCATAATCGTATTATCGGATTTCTAGAGAAAATGTCGCTTGAAATGACTGCTCGAACGACCGCATCGATATTAATGGACAATCGCAACACACGTTTTAATTATCCAGAAATCCCCGCAGCATTTAATGAAGAGACGATATATCGAGCATTTATTGCGTATTGTAAGCTGAACCACGCATCAAGCCGTGTACGCTCGAATCCGGTATCAACTGCACTGAATCTTATCCCTGAAATACGTGATATGTGTATTGACCCGCCAGATGATTGGAATCCGACCGATCCTATCGATCAAAAAATACATAAATTAAAGAAGGTATCGAATTTATATGATACAGATAGTTTAGATCGACTACTTCGAGCGATAAATGCGCACAATATTATCGATAATAAATACGTAAATTCGACCCGTTCGAGAGAACCAATGCGTTTTCAGCGATTTCGCGATGCGATTTTACATTTGAACCGTATATATGAAAATGCTGACCACGAAGAAGAAACACAACTTGCGAATATGGCGAAGGACGTTGATGCCGATATGCCGTTCGGTATTGGCTCTGAAAATGCTGGATCAATATTGGACCGATGTATTATTCCTTTAAAACTTAGGAAGCTTCTCATTGCGAATATGGATACGAATGAGTCAACGGTCATCGAAGATACGGAAGAAATGCGAGATATTAAGAATTATTTACATACTAAAAATACAGAAATGCGCGAGCATATCCTATCATTTATTCAACAGAATGGAAAGCAAACGAAAGCGAAGATCCGCGATATTGAGAAGATTGTGAAGACGATTATGAAGTTTGAGATTAATCAAAGTAACGGAGTACTGATGTCTAGTTTAGATGAAACGGCGACAAAGAGTATACAATTTATGAAGAATAGTATTAAGAGGTTGAGTGAAATTATACCCTCCATTATTCTTCGCGGTATTGATTTTGATAATACAAATATGTCCAGTCATTGGGGGTTCTCCGATATGCATATGAAGGATATTAAGACGATTATCTCTTCGCATTATACATCATTAAAAACATTTTATAATGACTATACCGTAAAAGAAGTTATTCGTCACGCAAATCAACACATAAAAGATATCAAAATTATGATGGATAATACACCGTTCGAAGCGGAAGTGTTCTTTGATGAGAATAAGGATGCTCGTATCGCAGAAGCAGCCGCTGCCCTCGCAACTGCACCTAAACAAAGTAGCAGTTCTGCTGCATCTTCAGTATTATCAAGACTTATTCCACAAGAAGTTGATATAGTGGTTTCATCAGGCGAAAACGGCGGTCCTGTTCCACATTCTAGTCGCAAAAATATATTCACGAAATATTCGATATTTGATAGAGACATTGTCCAGAATTTGCATTTGTTCTACTTTCTCTCGATGTTTCAGACGTATATCTATTTAGTTATAGAAACACCAATTACGATTTACCAGAGTGAGCCCACAAGACTTATTCGTAAATCCAGTAAATCCAGTAAATCAAGTAAATCCAGTAAAGTTGATAAACAGAGTAAAGGGTACGATAGCGATGCATCGACATTACCATCTGGAAAAATAATTCGTGCATCTGAAAAGGCAATGCAAGACGAAGAAGAACAAGACGAAATTCATCCAGAATCAGAACTTCATTCAGCTGAATCGGTGAATCTGCGAGATCTGGGTACAATTAGCGATATGGATATTATTTTAGGAAATAAAAAAGCACTAGGTGAAAAGGTAGCCGAACTATTGATTGCGTATATACGTATTATTGAAAAAGACAAATCAAGCATTGATTTCAACTATGCGAATATTAAAGAGAAACTAACTCGTGTACGAGACAAAGAAAAGGATGGCGTTGTCGAGAGAATAGGTGCGATGTCTATGGTCGAGCGTCAATTAGAAAATAAGATGAAAAAGCATAAGATGGGAATATGGAGTAGAGGTACGACGCAAACTGGTATTGTTATTTACGACCAAGACTTTTATGACGAAGAGCGCGAAGAGATGGAGAAGATCGCACAAAAAGAGCGTCAGATGGGGAAGCGCGATTATGTTACGGATATGAACCGAGAGATTTATCTAATGGACGCATTAGAAGAGGATCGGATTGCTGCAGAGATTGAAAATCACGAACTAGATATGCGAAATGGAATTCCTGAAGATGATGACGCAGGTGATGATGACTATGCATATCTACTTCAACACGATGATGAGGGCGAAGGTGCATTAAGTGGGCGATATGATCAAGGCGGTGG
>Ga0247722_10000990_pt1 | contig 16203 bp, 13 predicted proteins | sample MSEWelMarce3H_FC_FD_189094 | JGI IMG/M metagenome (GOLD analysis project Ga0247722, IMG submission 189094) | Subsurface sediment microbial communities from gas well in West Virginia, United States - MSEEL Well Study Marcellus 3H_FC | ecosystem: Environmental > Terrestrial > Deep subsurface >... | reverse complement strand
TGACGCAATTTTGACTTACTTAAAATAAGTAGCTTACCCTAGGAAGTCCTATCTTCGCTGCATGTTATTGCGCGATATTATTGGTCAAGAAAAATTAAAGCAACAGTTAGTAGAGATGGTTCAACATCAAAGATTGAGCCATGCACTATTATTTGTTGGACCAGAAGGATCCGGCGCATTGCCTCTTGCGATTGCATTTGCACAATATTTAGTGAGCTCCCCTGCAACCACCAACCAAGTCTTGGATATGTTTGCAGACCCAGATGCACTTGCAAAACAAGTTCATACTTACAATGAGCCCGATGCCATTTCAGACTTGCCTGCTTATCAGCGCGCGAGTCAGTTGATGCACCCCGATCTACATTTTTCTTTCCCAACTATTACAGAAAAACCTGGACAAAAAAATATCAGTGCCAATTTCATGGAGCAGTGGAGGGAATTTGTTCAGGGCTATCCTTATGGAAATGTATTTGACTGGTTGCAATTCATCAAAGCAGAAAACAAGCAAGGCAATATTAGTGCAGATGAATGTGCTGAAATTATTAAAAAGCTAAGTTTCAAAAGTTTTGAAAGTCCTTTCAAAGTGCTAGTGATGTGGATGCCAGAATACTTAGGCAAAGAAGGCAATAAATTATTGAAACTTATTGAAGAACCTCCAGCAGATACCATCTTTTTATTGGTCGCCAATTCCGAGGAACAAATACTTCCAACCATACTCAGTCGATGTCAATTTATTCGTGTACCTAGATTAACGAATGCAGACATTGCAGGTGCACTGGAGGAAAGGGCAAAATTAAGTCCAGAAAAAGCACAGCTCATAGCTGCGATGTCGGATGGTAATTACAGAGAAGCACTTCATTTAATTCAGCATAGTGATAGCGATTTTATAGACCAGATTAGGGACTGGCTCAATGCCATCCTTAAAAATGGCCCATTGGCCCAAATGAAGTGGGTGGACGAAGTGAGTAAATTGGGCAGGGAGCAGCAAAAACAATTCCTAAAATACTTTAACCACCTGCTTGAACAGAGTATTCGGATCAAAGTATTGGGTGCAGACCTCCCTTTAGACCCAGATTTAAAGGATTTTGCAATTAGAATCAATAAAATTGCTGGGGTCGGGCAATTAGAGGCCATTATACAAGAATTGGACAAAGCGGTCTATTATATAGAGCGAAATGCCAATGCCAAGATGTTATTTATGGCAATGGGCATCAAGTTCTATCATATCATTCGGAACAAAACCTTAATTTTGACATAGACCCCAATCGAGTGAACAGGGATTTGAAGAAACGCGGGGTCGGGTATTTCAATTTATAACAGTTAGAACTTAGAATATATGGGATGTGGATCATGCGGCACGGGTACGCCCAATGGCTGCAAAAGTAATGGAGGCTGTAGTACTGGTGGATGTAATAGATTAAATGTACATGACTGGTTACGTGACTTACCTGTTGATGATGCAGAAAGTCAATGTAGGGTGGTAGAAGTAAGCTTTAAACAAGGAAGCCGAAAAGATTTTTATAGAAACCCTACTTTCCAAGTTTTTGAAAAAGGAGATTATGTTACAGTGGAAGGCGTGAACGGCTTCGACGTTGGAGAAGTTTCTTTGACTGGAGAATTGGTACGTTTACAATTGAAGAAAAGCGGCACGGATGAATTCCACCCAGACATCAAAAAAATTCTTAGAGCAAGTACAGATAAAGATATCGAGACCTTTAAAATAAGTAAAAGTAGAGAATCAGATATGTTAGCTCGAAGCAGGGCGCATGCAAGAGACTTGAAATTACAGATGAAATTAAGTGAGATAGAATTACAGGCCGATGGAAAAAAAGGTACCTTCTTCTACACAGCCGACGATCGTATTGACTTTAGAGAACTCATCCGCATTTTTGCAGGAGAGTTTAAAGTAAAAGTTGAAATGCGTCAAATTGGTATTCGTCAAGAAGCCGCTAAAGTGGGTGGTATTGGAAGCTGTGGTCGTGAACTTTGTTGTAGCACTTGGTTACACGATTTCAAGAGTGTCAACACTACTGCTGCTCGTTACCAAAATTTATCTATCAACCAAACGAAATTAAGTGGTCAATGTGGCCGTTTAAAATGTTGTTTGAATTTTGAATTAGATACTTATTTAGATGCGTTACAAGCTTTTCCTGATTATGCAGACAATTTGCAAACAGCAATGGGCACTGCGTTTTTAATCAAGAAAGATATTTTCAAAAATTTAATGTGGTATACCCTTCCAAATAATACCAAACATTATCCGCTTACAATAGAACGCGTAAAAGAAATTAAAAGACTGAATCAACAAGGTGTTGCAGTAGAAGAATTAGAAGCGGTAGAAATCACTAGTAAAAACAAAGAAGTAGAACCAGAATTTGTAGAGCTAGTAGGTCAGATAAGTTTACGTTCATTAGAAAAGAACGATCGACGAAGAAGAGATCAACAAAGAAATTATAGAGAGCCACAAGGACCGAACGGACCTCGTCCTCAAGGACCAAACCAAAATGGGCCAAATGGACCAAGACCAAACAATGGTCCTCGTCCAAACAATGGGCCTCGTCCACAAGGACCAAACCAGAATAGACCAAATGGGCCTCGTCCTAATAACGGACCTCGTCCAAACAATGGTCCAAGACCAAATAACGGACCAAGACCAGAAGGTCCAAAACCAGAAAATGGAAACAACGCATAAAAAAAAGACCTCGAAACATCGAGGTCTTTTTTTTGCTACTACCTTCAATAGCAATTTATTTTTTCGTTGGCTTTTTTAATTTTACCAAGACAATCCCGTGTTTATACTTTGCGCCAAATTTTGCAATGGCATCAGGGCCTTTGTATACATCCATAGAAGCAATGAGTGCAGTATTGATTTTAACCACTTTAGCATAAGGTGTTTCCACACCATCCACTAAATAAATAGGCATCACAGGATCTGATTTTCCAGTAGGTGCAGTGCTAGGTTTTTGTGCTGCAACCATAAATGTAAACATGCTCAATAAAATTACAGTACCAATTTTTTTCATCTTCTTCATTTTTTTAAATTTAGTGATATAATTTTTCAAGTTCTTGATTAGTGAATTCCATTAAATTTTTCACATACACTGGTGAGAAGTTAAATTCCAAACCAGCAGTTTGATACAATTCTGGTAAGGTCTTTGTACCCCCTAAAGCTAAAGCATTCATATAATTTTCTAATGCTTGTTTAGGATCTTTTTGATACTGCATCCACATACCAATCGCACCCAATTGTGCAATACCATATTCGATATAATAAAAAGGCACTTCAAATAAATGTAATTGTCTTTGCCATCCAATTGCTCTAAATTCCTTTAAACCAGACTGATTCAAGGTTTTAGATGAAAATTCTTTTACAATATTTTGCCATTCATTGGTTCTTTGTTCAATAGTATGTGCTGGATTTGTATACACCCAATGTTGAAATTTATCGATAATGGCAATCCATGGGAAAATAGTAATCGTTCTTTCAAGTTGATGTTCAATCGCCCTGTTTAAATCCGACTCATTATCAAAAAATGGCTGCCAATGCTGCATGCTAAATAATTCCATGGCCATACTTGCCACTTCTGCAATTTCCATTGGATACTCTTTGAATGCGCTCAACGATAAAGGATGTGCTAAAAAAGAATGCACTGCATGTCCACCCTCGTGAACCATCGTTGTCACATCACTCATCTGTCCTGCAGCGTTCATGAAAATAAAAGGTGCACCTGATTCTGCTAAAGGACAATTGTATCCTCCTGGTGCTTTGCCTTTTCTGCTCTCAAGGTCAAAATGTTTAAGCTCATTCATTTTTCTTAAACAATCTGCAAAGAAAGGATGCACTTGTTCAAAACAGGCTACAGATTTTTCATATAAATCTTTTCCGTCTGTAAATGGACGCAAAGGCTTTGTACCAGCTGGTTCTGCCTCAAGATCCCAAGGCTTCAAAGCATCAACGCCTAGTTTTTCTTTTTTGCGTGTATAAATTTTTTCGATCAAGGGCATCACGTGTAACTTAACTGCCTCATGAAATTGAAAGCAATCTTCCTTAGTGTAATCAAAACGTCCTAGTTCTGCAAACTTATAATCACGATAGTTTTCAAAACCAGCATTCAAAGCCACTTGATGTCTTTTTTGTATTAAGCTTGTAAACAAGTCGTGCATTGCTTCCTGGTCTTGTAGTCTTCTAGTCTGAATTTTTCTATAGACTTCCTCTCTAAATGCACGGTCTTCGTTTTCTAGAAATTGCGCGGCTTGTTGTAAAGTATATTCTTTACCGCCTACTTCGATGGTCATCTTGCCTGCAATGACACCATATTGTTGTTGTAAAACACTTAACTCTGCTTGAATAGGAATATTTTCGGTTCTGAATAATTCGATACTTTTTTGAACTGATCTTAAATAAGTATGGTACTTCGCTTGATCCAACTGAGCAGTAAATGGAGATTGAATCAATTTCTTATTCAATGCATCTGCATATGGTTGCATCTTGGGTTGAATTTCCATACAGAAAAAAGTAAACGCATCTTCTAAACTTTTATCTGTGGTATCGCAGGTCATTTTGATTTGTCTCCAACAAGCATCTTCACTAATACATGCCTCTAATTCACTCAAATCGGTCAACCATGCCTCTAATGCTTCTACAGAAGGGATCGGACGGTCATTTAATTCTTTAAAGAAAGGCTCCAAACTTGCCCAATCCGTTACCACAAAGTCTGTTGGAAGGTATTTATGGCTTAATTTTTGGATGTCCGCTGTTCTCTGCATAAGGTTCGTTATTAAGACGCAAATTTACTACTTTTACACACTTTAAAATAGTTAATTAAGTGTCCGAAACAATTCATTTACTGCCAGATCATATTGCCAATCAAATTGCGGCAGGTGAGGTCATTCAAAGACCCGCCAGTGCTGTCAAGGAATTATTGGAAAATGCAGTAGATGCTGAGGCCACAGAAATTCGATTGATTATCAATGAAGCGGGAAAATCCTTGATTCAGGTGATTGACAATGGCAAGGGCATGTCCGAAAAAGATGCTCAAAATGCATTTGCTAGGCATGCGACTAGTAAAATAAGTGTCATCGAAGACTTATTTGAAATTCGTACTATGGGATTCCGAGGAGAGGCCTTAGCTTCTATTGCTGCGGTGGCACAAGTGCAATTAAAAACTAAAAGACCAGAAGACGAGGTTGGTACAGAAGTATCCATTGAAAATAGTAAAGTGATTTCGACTGCTCCAGTTGCTACACCTATTGGCACGAGCATTAGCATGAAAAATTTATTCTTCAATGTGCCAGCCAGAAGAAATTTTTTAAAAAGTAATTCTGCTGAACTTAAACATATACTAGAGGAATTTACAAGGGTGGCATTGGCTTTTCCTGAGATCTATTTTAATTTACATAACAATGGTCAAGAAGTGTACCATTGGGATGCAGGAAGTTTTAAGCAAAGAGCCATTCAGGTATTAGGCAACAATTATCAGAGTAAATTAGTGACCGTAGGAGAACATACCGATTACTTAACTATCTCTGGATTTGTTGGCAAGCCTGAAACAGCAAAAAAAACAAGAAGTGATCAATACTTTTTTGTGAACAGAAGATTCATTAAGAGCGCCTATTTGCATCATGCGATTGCCAATGCTTTTGAAGGCCTCATTGCTAAAGATAGTTTTCCGAGTTATATTTTATACATCGACGTAGACCCTTCTAAAGTGGATATCAATGTGCATCCAACTAAACAGGAAATTAAATTCGAAGATGATAAAATTATTTACGCTTTTGTTCAAGCAGCTGTAAAGCATGCACTAGCTCAATTTAGTATTGCACCCTCTTTAGATTTTTCATTAGATGCCGATACTCAACAATTAGATGCGATTCAAAAACCTTTTTCGGAAAATCAGGTTCAAGAGACTTCTAGAAAATCATTGTACGAAGGGTTTACACAAAAAAACCAAGCGCATTTTATACCAAGATCATCTCAGGGTGGACAGCAGGATTGGAAGGACTTTTTTACTGAACTACCAACTGCAAATCAAGAATTCATAGTGAAGCCCTCTTCCATGGGTTTATATAAGGAAGATGAATCATTGTCTGTTCCTGAAGATGCATTTTTGATGCAGCTCCATCAAACTTATATTATTGCGCCTACTAAGAGTGGCTTAATTATTATCCATCAACAATTAGCGCACGAAAGGGTTTTATACGAAAAGTATCAAAAAGCAAGTGCTCAACCGCATGCAACACAAAAAAGTTTATTTCCAGTTGTATTGGAATTGAGTGCGAGTGATGCTGTATTGCTCCAAGAAATGGTGGAAGACTTAGCTAATATAGGATATGAAATAGAAGCCTTTGGTCAAAATAGTTTTATCATTCAGGGTATTCCTGCAGACGTGCTTGCGGGTAATGAAAAAAATGCCATCGAACTTTTATTAGAACAGTTCAAACATTTTAGTGCTGATTTAAAATTTAGTAAGAGAGAAAAATTAATTCGATGTTTGGCAAGACAAATGGCTATTAAAGCAGGACAAAATTTAGGGCAAAAAGAAATGCATAGCTTGATTGAATCACTTAGTGAATGTGATATTCCTAATACCACAGCGTCTGGTGCACCTACCTTCATTGAATTCAATGAGGCTTATTTAGATCGTTTGTTTAGTAAGTAAAACGAATTACATCCCTTTCGTAACCTTGGTTAAATAAGTTTCAACCGCTCTTCTAACTTGAGTACTTGATGGACTCATATGGTTCGCAACCAATACCGAAAAATATAATTTTTGTTGCTTAGGTGTATAAATAAATCCACTCAATGCAACCTGTCCACCTAAGGTCCCTGTCTTAGCATACATTATGCCTGGGAAGTTTTTATAGTAAGCCGAAATGGTACCTTCTCCTCCTTTTTCAAAAATATTTTTTACACGTGCTTCACCGAACTTAGCATGCATCTGTTGTAAAATAGCAATATAGTTTTCCGGAGTATTTAAATTATAACGACTTAAACCACTCCCGTCTGCCCAACGCATTTTTTGAGGCAAATCAGCAAAAAATAATTTCTTAGTACTGTCAAGCAATGCTGCATCATCCATCTTGCCAAATAATTGTTCACTCGCCATTAAGACTATTTGGTCTGCATAAAAATTATCGCTACGCAGCATCATGATCTTTAATAAGCTATCTGTTGCAACCGTTTTTATGATCTTATAGCTGGTTGCTGGCAATGTTGATTGTTTCTGAAAGCTTATTTTTTTGCCTAAGGTGTCATTTAATAATTCAAGTGCTTTTACCATTGGCATATCTTCTTGGCTAAATGGGACTTGAAAATATTTGCTTTTATTATTTTCGTTCGTTGTAAAAAAGCGATTCCCAGTCCTACTTCTTGACCAGTTTTTTTCTTCCGCCTTGCCTAAGTCAACAATATCTTTAAAAAAATAGAAAGGCTTAATGGCTTCTAATTTTTTATTGCTCTGGTAAAAATGTACCACATTGCCATAAATAGGCATTCTGCTTCTTTCTGGCTGATAATCTTCGGCATAATCAGCCCAGGACCAACCACTTCCAAATATTTCAAATTGATCTTGATTGTTGCCAACTATAACAACCTGCTTATTTGTATTTTTTATGATGTCCACCACAGGTTGATACTTAAACTCTGGGTGCATAAAACTAGGATCCCCCAATGGCATCAAAAATAAAGTATCCGCATTTTCTGCCATCTTCCATCCTGGTAAAGAATCTCCTAAAAATTGCAAGCCTAAATAAGTAGCTAAAATTTTGACATTGCTCGCAGGAGTAAAATAATGATCGCTTTGGTATTTAGACAACCATTGTTCTTTTGAATCATTGTAAATAGCGATGCCAACATGAGCACCTTTAACCCCTTCGGAATTGAGCAATGTTTTTTGCGCCTGACGAACCGAACAAGCACTTAAAATCATTATTGTTGCTACTGCGATGAATAACAACTTTAATAAATTTTCAAACTTAAATGGGTTTATTCTCTTTCTAATGCTCTTAGCCATCTTTCTGGGATTTCGTTATTTGAAGCAACTAAATAGTCCTTATAACTACAAGGCATCCATTCTTCATTATGCAATTTCATCCACCACCTTCCTGTGCTTTTACTTTGTAAAAATTGCGTGTCGATATCTGAAAAAGCGATATGAAATTCTTTAAAACGATCAAGTGCAGTAAGTGGTGCTTCTTTTTTACCACGATGCACTCCGTCAATGATATACCAAATCATTTGTGCCATCTGTATTGCTGTTAACCCATGATGATCTAATTCTGCTTGGTACCCAAATAAACCTATTGTGCTAGTTTTCCAACTCATCCCCGCGTATTGCATCAATACACAAGCTTCTTCTCCGTTAAAACCATTGGAGGTAATAATATTAGCTGGTGCTTGTGCATGTTGAATAGCGCTAATATCAAAACTCATCATATGACTATCTCTAATGACTGGCTCCATTTCTTCGATACTTTCACGCACTACACCCAATCTAAAACAATCAAACCTTAATTTATCAATTGTTTCAAGCATATGCGGATGCATAAAATAACTTTGAAAACCGATATGTGCATAATGGTTTAAATGATTCGGCAAACCTGTAAATAATTCTTCTAAAAAATGATCTGATGGTAAACGCGCTTCTAAATCTAGATCGATTTTAGCATCTGCTACCACTGCATTCACTAAAGTAGGAATCGCTGTGTACGCATGGTATTGTGGCAAAGTGAGGTCATGAGAACCACCCATGATCACCACTTTTTTATTTTGTAAAATCAATTCTGCAATCACTGTTCTTAATGCAGCATAACTATCTTGAATAGTTTGTCCAATTTTTACGTTTCCAATATCTGCTATTGTGACTTGTGCATGCCAATAATATAAATTGTACAAAGCTGCTCTAACCGCATTGGCTGCTTCAAAACCATTCAATGCAAACCCTGCTCCCCTGCATTCTCCTGCACCAATTAATACGATATCCGCATCCTTGATGTCTGGCAGTTGATTTTCATAAGATTTAATATGCTTTCCAAGCTGGGTATCACGATAACCTTCGTCTTTTGATAAAAAGGACAGGTTAATTGGTTCTACAAAGTCTTGGATAGAGGACAATGACATGGGCTAAAATTATCTATAAATACTAACGCAAAATTTGCCCAAACATTGCGTAAAGGGGTATTAATCTTGGAATTTATAGCCTACACCCCTCATAGAAATAAAGTGTTTTGGGTGCTTGGGGTCCATTTCGAAGTACTTTCTAAAATTCAATATGAAATTATCGATGGTTCTGGTATTTGGAAATACTTGGTAGCCCCAGACCAATTGTAGGATTTTTTCCCTTGTGACCACCGTATTTTTTTGTTCTATGAGTAATTTCAATAACAACAATTCTCTTTTAGTAAGGGTGATTTTTTGCCCAGTAGCAAGTAAGGCTTCTGAAGCATTGAAATCGATACGATGGCCTTGAAATTGGTAGCGATCTACCTGAGGGGTGGTCTTTGCCTGTTGAGCCTGCTTCTGAATCAGTTTTGCAACCCTTAAAAGCAACTCTTCTAAATTAAATGGCTTTGTTAAGTAGTCATCGGCTCCAAGTTTCAATCCCTGCACCCTATTCGAACTTGTATTTTTTGCACTTAAAATTAAAATAGGCGTTTGGTTATTATTCAAACGCATACGTTCTGTTATGCTAAACCCATCTAAGGAAGGCAACATGATATCCAAAATGATTAAATCATAATGCGCAGATTGAATTTGTTTTAAAGCTTCCCCCCCATCATATGCAGAGTCTACCTCATAGCCTTCCATCTCTAAATTAAGCTTCAAAGCCTCATGAAGATGCTCTTCGTCTTCCACCAATAAGATGCTATGTTTTTGCATGATTAATCTGCCTTAAATTGGACCACAAAAATACTTCCTTTAGGTTGATTTGGCTTGACGAAAATACTGCCAGCGTGGAATGTGACAATTTTTTTACATAAATACAAACCCAATCCTGTTCCCTTTGTAGATCTGGTTTGTTCTGCACCCACTCTATAAAATTTATCAAATACTTTTGACCTTTCCTCTAACGCAATACCGATGCCTTGATCTTTAACAGTCAGCTCAATGTCTTTTCCTACTAAATGTAAGTCTATAAAAATATCCGTCTCGGGTGCTGCATATTTATTAGCGTTGTCCAATAAATTATTAATCATCAACTGCAATAATAATGGTTCGCCTTGAAGTTGGATAGCCGCATCAATTGAACCAATGCATTTTCTATTGGAATATCGTTCTTCAAAAGATTGTATACATTGAACAGCAATCGTCGAAAGGTCTACCAGTTGTTTGCTGTTTTCAAATTGCCCCATTTCAAATTGGGATGCTAATAAAATATTATTACAAAGTGCGTCTAATCGTCTTGTCTCTTTAAGCGTATTTTGAATTAAATGCTGTTGCTGTTCGGGCTGTAAATCTCTCTTTACAATCGTTTCTAAATTTAATTGAGTGACTGCAATGGGCGTCTTGAGCTCATGCGTGACTGCCATCATAAAATTTTGTTGGAGTGTCGAATATTTTAATTGCTTTAATAAAGAACGGTATACATAGATGGCACCTAAAAGAAAAAGCAATAAAAAAGTCAAACCCTCTCCAATATATTGTTTGGTTTTTCTGGCAGCAAATGCCTCAATGTTTGCAATATGCTGTTGATCTATTTGTCCTTTTGCGGTAAGGGTTTCAATTTTTGTAGCCGTCAACAATTCATTTTGTTGAACGAGCGCTACATACCACCAAATAAAGGCAGCGACCATATAAGTTAGGAATAACCAATAAATGATTCTGACCCATACTAATTTTGATATGGAAAATGGCATGCGCATATTATAAAGCAGCTTTTTCTATTCGAATGCCTGTAGATAAAATATTTTGTAGCGGGTCCTCGCGCATCGTATGCTTGATGGTAAAAGTATGTATACCATAATTTAATTTAACAGGCTTGGAGTACAAAGGGATACGTTGGTCATAAATATCATCCATGCCAGTACCTAGCCAACCTTTTTGATCATCGGCTAAATTTAAGTTGAAGGTTTCTGTTTGCGCTTTTTCACCCGCACTACTATGGCTTAGCTCAACCCAAATATTTTTATAATGATAGGCATTGTGGTGTCTAATGACAAAGGCAATTTTATACAACTGATTAGTGTCAGTGACATTGAATAGGTATTTTTCTGGCTTTGCGCTATTCCATTGATGGTCTGGATGTATTGTATTTTGTTCAGACAAGGGTATTGTTTGACAAGCATTTATGCTCGTTAATAAACAGATACCAAACAGGATACGATAAAACTTCCCCATTTATAATACGTTTAAGATTTGTTCTTTTGCTTTTTCTAATTCATCCTTCATTACAATCACCGCTTTCTGAATATCTACATCATTGGCCTTAGACCCAGTGGTATTAATCTCTCTGCCCATTTCTTGTAAAACAAAGGATAATTTTTTTCCTTTATTGGGATCTTTTTCGGCAAGGATAGATTTAAAATAGGCGCAATGGTTGGTTAAACGAACACGCTCTTCAGATATATCAATTTTTTCGATATAGTAAATCAATTCTTGTTCTAAGCGATTGTTGTCATACTTGTCTGGTCCTACATTTTGTTCTAATAATTTAATCAAGCCCTCTTTGATTTTTGTTCTTCTATTTGGCTCAAGTATAGCAATCGCAGCTTGCTGTGCTTCAATACCTGCAACACGTTCTAATAAATCTGATTCAATTGATTTCCCCTCCTCTTGTCTATGAATGTTCAATAAATCAATGGCTTGTTTTAATAAATTAAATATGGCCTGTTTTTCTTCATCTGATAAAACTTCGTTGGTAGAAGAAACCACATCTGGCATTTTTAATAAGGTGCTCAAAATATTTTCCTTACCAATGCCTAGCTCATCTGCAAGCTCAACAATAGGTTGGTAATAGGACTTTGCTAATTCTTTATTGATATTCACCGGCTTTGAAGCGCCATTCGATCTAACGGCAATAGAACACTCTACACTACCTCTAAATAAGTGTTCATTTAATGTATTTCTGATTTCAACTTCAATTGGTTTTAAAATGGATGGAATATTTAAACGAACATCGAATTGCTTTCCGTTTAAAGACTTCACTTCTACCAAGAGTGTTTTGTCATTGAATGCCATTTCTGCCCTTCCGTAACCCGTCATTGAATACAACATAAGTATACCATTATTTAGTACATAAAGGTATTAAATAATGAGCTTGCAAGCGCTAAAGTTTGTACTTTAGCAAAGATTTTCACCCATGTACGACAAAGCACAAATACAAGCATTACAACAAACTACAAAGCAGTTTTTAGCGACGCCTTTAAGCATTGATTTAACGACTTTAAAAAAGGTATTACAGTTTCATGAATACCAATATTATGTAGTCAACGAATCCTTAATAAGTGATTATGAATATGACCAGCTCTATCAGGCCCTTTTAGCTATAGAAGCTTCGGATCCTTCTTGTATTACCCCTGACTCACCAAGTCAAAGAGTAGGTAATAGTTTAAATAGCAATTTTGAAACGTTACCTCATTTAGTACCCATGTTGAGTTTAGAGAATAGCTATAATGCAGAGGACCTTATTGATTTTGACCGTAAAGCAAGAGAAAGTGCTAACCTAGACGCGATTACTTATTGCGTTGAGCCAAAATTTGACGGGGCAAGCATTTCTTTAATCTATGAAAACGATCTTTTAGTTCGTGCATGTACCAGAGGAGATGGCGTTGAAGGAGAAGACATCACCAATAACATCAAACAAATTAGATCAATACCTTTACAGATTCCACTTGCAGCAAATGGCATTCAACAAATTGAAATTCGTGGCGAAGTCATTATGACAAAAAAGGCTTTCAATGACTTTAATGAAAAATTAAAATCCAAGAATCAATCGCCCCTTGCTAATCCGAGAAATGCTGCATCGGGTAGTTTAAGAATGAAAGATCCAAAGGAAGTGGCAGAAAGAAATTTAGATGCATTTATTTATCATGTGAGTTATATTTTGCCTATCCCTGGAAAAACAGTGAACCCACTTTTAAAAACACATAGCGGCAGCTTAGACTTTTTATGGAATATGGGTTTTAGGTCACCTCAAAAAGAAAAACAGGTTGTGACTAAGATGCAAGATGTCATTGATTATTGTGCTATTGCAGCAGCTGGAAGAGACGAACTACCTTATGAGATTGATGGCTTAGTGGTTAAAGTGAATGACCTGGCATTGCAAGAAAAATTAGGCATGACATCCCACCATCCAAGATGGGCGATCGCTTATAAATTTAAAGCAAGGCAAGCAACCACAGTTTTAGAACATGTAGAATTTCAAGTTGGTAGAACTGGCGCAGTTACACCCGTAGCTAAATTAAAACCAGTAGCCATTGGTGGTGTAACAGTTTCGAGTATCTCCATTCACAACGAAGAATATATTATTGAAAAAGATTTGCTTTTAGGAGACACAGTGATCATAGAACGCGCAGGCGATGTGATACCTCAGATCGTCCATTCCATTGCAAGCCTTAGAACTGGTAACGAAAAAAAGATTCAGTTTCCAACCCATTGTCCTGTTTGTGCTACAGCTTTGGTAAAAGAAAGTACAGAAGCAGTTTGGAGATGTACCAATATTAGTTGTAGTGCACAAATTGTTGAGCGCATTGCACATTTTGTGAGTAAGGACGCCATGGATATTAAAAATTTAGGCGAGGCCAATATTAAAAAATTCTTTGAACTTGGTTTGCTAAAAGATATTCCCGGCATTTACACGCTTGACTTTGAAAAAATTGGGCAATTAGAAGGGTTTGGACAAAAGAGCGTAGATAATTTAACAAGCTCTATAGAAGTCTCTAAACAACAACCATTGCATCGACTCATCTATGCTTTAGGCATTCGATTTGTTGGAGAAACAACAGCTAAAACAATTGCAAGCAGGATCAATCACTTACTTGACTTAACGCGTATCACAGAGGAACAATTATTAGAATTCGAAGATATAGGAGTTAAAGTAGCAAGTAGTATTGTCCAGTTTTTCCACGACCCAAATCAGCTGAACATGATTGAGTCGCTTATGCAATTAGGATTGAATGTGGAACAAACTACGCATCAAGCAACGGATGGCTCACTTACAGGATTGAACTTTTTATTTACAGGCACCTTAACGCAACTCAAACGATCCGATGCAGAAGCCATGGTAGAAGCAAAAGGTGGACATATCCTAAGCGGTGTGAGTAGTAAATTAAATTATTTAATTGTTGGAGAAGATGCTGGTAGCAAATTAGAGAAAGCTAAAAAAATAGCCTCCATAAAAATAATGACTGAAGCTGAATTTATTGATTTAGTCAATAGCGATTCATAATCCTAGTTGTTCGATCAAAATTGAATTTCTAAATTACTATTTATTAAAATTAGAAATCCTTTTCTAAATAATTCCTTTGGAAACCAAATATTCTGCAATTTGAACTGCATTGGTAGCTGCACCTTTACGAAGGTTATCACTTACAATCCACATATTTAAAGTCTTTGCTTGCGTTTCGTCTCTACGCAATCTGCCTACAAATACATCGTCTTTATCATTTGCCCATAATGGCATTGGGTAAAATTGTGCTGCGTCATCTTGTTGCACCACCACACCAGGTGCTTGAGCCAATAAAGCAGTTAATTCATTTAAATCAAATTCATTATCAAATTCTACATTCACACTTTCACTATGTCCACCCACTACTGGGACACGCACAGTCGTGGCAGTTACTTTGATCGAGTCGTCTTGCATAATTTTACAAGTCTCTTTGATCATTTTCATTTCTTCCTTGGTATAACCATTCTCTAAAAAAACATCAATCTGTGGAATTACATTTAAATCGATTGGATATTTATAAGCCATTTGGTCGGCTGATAAATTTGCTCCGCTACGCTCACTGAACAATTGGTCTACAGCATTTTTTCCGGTGCCAGTGACACTTTGATAAGTGCTTACTACCACTCTCTTAATGGTATATTTTTGATGTAAAGGTTGTAATGCTACCACCATTTGAATAGTGGAACAATTAGGATTCGCAATGATATAATCTTCTGCGGTTAAAACAGAAGCGTTTACTTCTGGCACCACTAATTTTTTGGTTGGATCCATTCTCCATGCAGAGGAATTATCAATCACACGAACACCAGCAGCAGCATATTTTGGAGCCCATTCTAAAGATGTTGTTCCTCCTGCAGAAAAAATGGCGACAGCAGGTTTTGCTGCAATGCCATCTTCCATGCTCACAACTTTATATTGTTTGCCATTGAAGCTTACCTCCTTGCCAACAGAACGTGCAGATGCAACTGGAATTAACTCAGTTACAGGGAAATGACGCTCTGCAAGTATTTGTAAGATTTTTGTGCCTACTAAACCTGTGGCACCAACTACTGCAACTCTCATATTTTCAATTAAAAAAATTGAATGTTAAACCAACTCAATATCAAAGTTCACTAGCTGAACAAAAGAAGCAACACGTGCTTTGATATCTTCTGCATTGATTTCTGTCAAACGCTGTGTACCAAATTTCTCTACACAAAAACTTGCCATCGCACTACCTAAGATGATTGCAGTTTTCATATTCTCAAATGAAATATCTTTTGTTTTTGCTAAATGTGCTACAAATCCACCTGCAAAAGTATCACCAGCACCAGTTGGATCAAATACTTCCTCTAATGGCAATGCTGGAGCAAAGAATACTTGGTTTTCATTGAACAATAAAGCACCGTGCTCACCCTTCTTGATGATCACATACTTTGGACCCATTTCCATAATTTTTTTCGCAGCTTTTACCAAGCTGTATTCACCACTCAATTGTCTTGCTTCACTATCATTCACTAATAAAACGTCTACTAAGCTAATGGTATGTTTTAAGTCATCCATCATAATTTCCATCCAAAAATTCATCGTATCCATTACGATTAATTTTGGTCTATTTTTCATTTGTTTGATGACACTGCTTTGTACAGATGGCACCAAATTTCCCAACATTAAAATTTCACAATCCTGATAACTTTCTGGAACAACTGGTTGGAAGTTTTCCAACACATTTAATTGAGTGTCCAAAGTATCACGCGTGTTCATATCTAAATGATATTTACCACTCCAGAAAAAAGTCTTTTCGTCTTTTTTAATCTGTACACCTTCCAATGTCACTCCC
>Ga0247722_10000989_pt1 | contig 16210 bp, 15 predicted proteins | sample MSEWelMarce3H_FC_FD_189094 | JGI IMG/M metagenome (GOLD analysis project Ga0247722, IMG submission 189094) | Subsurface sediment microbial communities from gas well in West Virginia, United States - MSEEL Well Study Marcellus 3H_FC | ecosystem: Environmental > Terrestrial > Deep subsurface >... | reverse complement strand
AGTTTTCTAACGCTCTTGTAGCAATTTCATTTGTTAACGAACTTATATCGGATTTATCAATTGAGTTTTTAATCACATCGTCAGGAATCTGATTAAACGCATTTAATATCATTTCATGTTCTGTTTGTTTGTTCTTAACTTGATCTGCGATTTTTTGACCTAACTTATTTTTTAAATCACTCAAAATATTAACATCACTTTGTCCAGCATATAGTGATGACGCTATATCGATGAAAGATTCTTTTATAAGTTTATGGTTATAACCTTTATTAATTAAGTTTTTTTTCTCCTCACCTAATTTTCTCATACAAATGGATTTATTAAATGTGTTTGACTCGACGATGAATTTAAATCTATTATTTATGATTTTTCTTTCAGTAATAAGATTTGTTTTATTTTCTTGATATTCTCTAATTACTTTTCTTAATGAATTACTAATGCTCATCGTATTTGTTTTATAATAAATATCTTTATTTTCATTAACATTATAATTTATATCAAAAAAATATTGTAAATTATTAGTACTTCGATTTACAACGTTTGGAGGGACACTTACCAAATCATTAGCCAATTTTTTAATTTTATTACTGAAGTGATTCTTATAGTATTTACCAATACAATTTTGAACTATTTCTTTTTTTTCTAAAATTTCAACTTCGTCGTACACATCAAGTGGATTTGGTGTTTGCGAAAAATTTAAATAAAGTTTATGAAATTCTTCTATTTTTGTTTCACATTCATTTCTTTCTTTTCTTTCTTCCGGTTTTAACATTCTGTTGTCACCTTCATTAATATTTTCACCCATGTCTTGTTTTGATTTTTCTGATATTTGAAAAGTTATTCCATCCTCAAAAGTTTTACCGATTATTATATTACCTTTTATTTTTTTAACACCCTTCACTATGAGCACATAATTATAATTACCGTATTTAAAATCGGGTATCGGAAAGGTACCTAATCTTGTTTCTTGTTCATATTTATACTCTGTTTCTGCCGTGTTTTCTAATCTTAACTTAATTTGTTTCCCTTGCAAAGGGTTATTTGAAACACCTTTTAAAATTTTATTTTCATTACCAAGAGTTATTGAAACATTTAAATCTATAATATTTTTTAATTTTGTTGGTTCCTCTTTATTGTATTTAAATTGTTGGACAGAGTTATCTTTGTTATATTCGATTAAATCATTTGTGATTAAACCATCTTCAGTTTCATATGAATATGTCGATTTGTAATCATCCCCTTTTGGTATTGTGTTAAAAATTCCCTCATAAGAACTTCCGTTTTTGAATTTAAATGTCCCTTTTCCTCTTATTTGATTTTCTTGAAAATTACCAAAATAAGTTGATCCATCAGAAAATATAATTTTACCTTTACCAAAAAGTTGTCCGTTTTTAAATGTGCCGGTGTAAGTAAATTTATGATCATGGAAATTTTTTGTTAATTCAATATTTTCAACGACTTGTTCGTTCTCACTTAGATTTGTGCTCAACGAACCTTCACCCTCAAATCGACCGTTAACAAAATCACCATTATAGTCACCAAGAGGACCTAAATATCTTCCGTTACCATTTTCACAATCACCCTCAATACATGATTGTTTTTTTTCTTCTTCCTCTCGTTTTTTTTGGTTTTGTTTTGTTATATAATCAAAAACATCGGTGTTAATTTTACCATCATCAGATATAAAATGCATTTTATTATTATCATCAAAAGAAAATGTCCCCTTCAATGTTATACCATCTTTAGTGAAAGTTCCTTTAAATGGTTTGTCGTCTTTGAAGTCCCCCTCAAAAACATAAAACTTTGTTTTATGATCAAGTTTACCTTTTGAATACAAATCATTAGAAAAACTACCTGTAAAAATATAACTTATATTGCCATCTTTATAAGCTGTATAAACCCCGGCACCATCGTATTTTCCTTTCTTGAAATTACCTGTATAAGACCATTCACCGCGCTTTGTTAAAGTGCCTTGACCATTTTTACAGTCACCCTTTTCACAAACTTCTCTATCGTCTTCTAAAAGAAGTCCAGTCATTTGTTTAAACTTTTTTATTTCTTCAATTAGATTCTTCATTTTCTATAAATAGTTCTGTCCGTATTTACCGTCAAGTTTTTCTTTACATCCATCTAAAAGGTCATTTATTTTTTCCATTTTCTCTACTGGTAAATCAAACTCCTTTTCTACGTAATATATTGCTCTACAAAAACCTCTTTTAATACTATTTGATAAATCTTTATCTTGTATAAAAGTAAAAAAGGGTTCGTTTGGTTTTAGTTTATATATTGTAATATCATCTGCAAAAATTGTATTTACATTATCCTCCTTATAAAACCTTTTAAGTTCTTTTGGTGGTTCCTCAGTCGTCCAACCCTTACTTATTTTTTCTTTAATTTTGTTTTTTACTTTTATTGGTAACTCCGATAATCCCTTTTTTTCATCCTTAGATAGAAGTTCTATTGCGTCAGATTCTTTTTTTTTTAACTCACTTAGTGTGTCCTTTTTTTTTTCTTCAGTATTACCTGGCGACCTTTGTATTTTTACATCCATAGATTCCAACTCTTTAGGTTTGAAATCACCTTTAACTAAAGACCATATTTTATCAGGACTTGATGGGTGACGATAAACCGACCAAACTTCAACTTCAACGCTTTTTGATTCTCTAATAATGGCCAATAAACTATGTAAACCTTCATTTAGGTCTTCTTGTTCTTCACTCGATGTTAAGTGAGCCAAACCTTTGGTAAATAAAATTCTTACCACTTCAGGGTGAGTATCAATAACCGCCCTTACAAATGAATCATCTTCTCCGTCATCATCACAGTTTTCCAACTCATTACAAAGTTTTTTATATCTTTTTCTCCAATGAGGCATCCTATCCATTACTGAATCCATTTTGATTTTTACATCAGTATATTTACCTGGAGTTTTATCATCGATTTTTTGGAAAGTAAAGATTTCGTCCCAGTCCTTCATTTTAAGTGTTTTTTCTTCTTCCTCTTCTAAAATAATTTTTTTAATTAAGTCTATCATAACATTTTCTTTTAATCCTCCTTTAGATTTATTTCGATCAATCACAGGTTCTGTAACCGTTGGTGTAACTGTTTGTTTATTTTGTGGTTTAGGTTCCACATTTACCCTATTGGTATTAATTGGTTTTTGTTGATCTATTTGTTTTTCTTTTGTTGGTGTAATTTCTGGTTTATCTTTTAAAGATTCATTTTCTGAAGTTTTTAATTTAGAAGAAACCAACCCCTTTAAAGGTTTTTTTGAACCATCGTTATCAATATAAAAATGTTTTTCACCATCCGTAAAAACTTTATAAAATATATTATCATTATTTAAAAATATTCCAGAACAAAGTTTATCATTTTTTTGATAATTTTTATTATTAATGATGTCTAAAATATTTAGTTTTTCACTTTCAATTTCTTCTTTACTAAGACCAGGACAAAGTTGTAATTTCAAAGACTCTTTTATTTTTTTAAATTCTTCGTCGGTATATTTGTTTACGTTTTTTACGGATTCCTCTACACTAGGGTCTGTAAAATGTCTTTTCATTCTATTATAATACTGGTCGGTTACCTCAACATAACCCTTCTCAAACAATGGGTTATTATTTAAAGAATTATTAACATCATCTATAACTTTTTGGGCCACCTTTTTTTCGAGGTCATTTTCAAATTCTTCATTTCTTTCTTTTGCCTCGTTTTCATCGGTACTAGTAAAAAGACGTTTAACGACTTCCCAACCATCATCCATGACATCGATAAACAATTCCATAGTCGGACCTTTACCGAAAGGCCAAACAAGTTCCAAACCTGACCATACCTCATCCCAAAAACCTTTAGTCTCACCATAAAACGGACCTAACCATTTCTCGTAGGCCCCTTCAACTGATCTTTCCCATAAATTTTTATCTTTAAAGTCATATGTACCAACACCAATAAATGTCGCATCTATTTGTTTACCTAGTTCTATAGCGAAAGCTAAAAATGGGACGACGATCTTACTATTAATTAACAATCTAAGCCAAGTAGTTAATAAATTTTTCATAAACCCTTTATCCCTTAGTTGCCCTTTACTTAATTTTTTTAGAATAGTTTTTAATGAATTTGCGTTTTCCCAAAACAATACACTGGAAACTTTAGACTTAAAAATCACATTTAGTGCGGTCGTAAATATTTTAATAAACCAATTATCACCTGATTTACCAAGTGTTTTCCAAGGTTCGCCTAGTTTTTTCCAATTAGCCCATTCTTTTATTTTAAGACGTAATGCCGCAAAATTCCCAATTAAAGACTTAGTTTTAGCGTTAATTTCGGTTTTTGATACCGCATCAAGTTCATCACACAATTTTTGAATTGACGTAAAGGTATCACCATCACTTTCCGTTTCTATTTTTTTAAATAGTTCACTATATCCAGGAAAACGAGATTTTATATCTTCCCATACCTTGTCAAAAGGTAAATCATTTGTTACAGCTTGTTTAACGTCGTTTTTAAGACCAACAATTAATTCTTTAGCTTGTGATGAAGTACTAATATTTTCTGGTTTAAAATTATTTATAATCGTCTCGGTCTTCTCTAATGCGTTTTTATATGCTGTAGAGGCATCAAACTTACCAAACCCTGAATTCAAGATATCATATATCATTGTAAAGTGCTCACTAAAAAGATTACCAATCATGGAACCTTTCTTTTTTACTATCACCTTTTCTGGAATATCTGTTTGTTTTTTAAATTTTTCTAAACCATACACCAGAAGGTCGTCAGAGTATCCTTCACCTTCTAATGTTGCTTTGAATAAACCGTCCCATGTACCCCCATTTTTAAGATACTCTAAAATTTCGTCACCGTCAGGGTCGCTAACTAATTTACCTGTGGTTACGTATTCATCTTGTAGTTTATTAAATCTGTCTATTAGTAGGTCTATTGGTTTGGCTATATTTTCATTTTTTTTTAACCAATTATTAAAACCTTTTTTTGATAATGTTTCTAATTCACTACCCCTTATTTTACTTGTTAATGATTTGAATTTTTTTAGTACGTCATCAGTAACAGCACTAGGGTCTATTATGATTTTAGCCTTTCTAGATATTTCAGCGGCATTAGACTTAAGCCAATTTAATTCCTGTTTTGTTATTAGTCCATTTTTAGCTAAATCATCAAATGTTTTTTCACCACCTAAAACTAATTCATCCACATATTTCGCAAGTTTTAACCACAACGGTTTTGGGATTGCCGTTTCAGTTAATATTTTTGACGTAGTCGTGTTTTTTAAACCCATCATATTTCTCATTGTTCCTATTTCTAAAATTAAATCTTTCATATATAATAAATATAATATTTAACTATTTGGGTATTTCGGGTACCTTTATTTTTATTTGACCGCTACTCCACACATTCCTCAAAGAATCAACATTAATTTTTTCTTTCATTTTATCCAATTCTTGATATATTGAATCTAAAACTTGCGTTTTTTGTTCTTCGTAACTTTTTTTAAATTCTTCACCGGTAAAATCTACTTCTTTTTCTACACCCTCTTTCCCAAAATCATATTTTGCAATATTTTCTGGTTTTGAAAAATCGGTGATTTTATTACTATTTATCTTATCTATTAAACTTTTGATTGTATTTGAACCGGCAATCCCATCATCAGTTAATGAATTTTTTTGTTGGTATTTTTTTACTGCGTTTTTGGTAATATCATCATAATACCCCCATTTAACTTTATTTGTTGTAAAGTACCCTCCTGCATATAACGCATATTGTAAAGCAACGACTTCAGGGAGTTCAGTACCACTTAAACTTGTATTATAGACATACCCTTTTAAACTCATATTTCTAAGATAACTTAAAACATTCATTTCAACAAAATCAGTTTTAGTTAATTGTTTTTTATTACTTTTCACTTGGATTTGTTCAATACCTAACCATTCCGATATTTTATACCAACTATAAAAAACACCACCAATCATCAATCCCCACTTTAATAAAAATTGACTTGTTAAAAATCCTTTTTTAACTAACCAAAAAATAAAGGCAACAACATAATTTGGTTTTTCACCAATTATTGTCATACGTATTTTTTCCCTAACCATTTTCCAAAATACCTTATTTTGTAACTTGGCTGTTGTGACTGCATCTACAAATCTTTTTTCGTCCGATGTTAATGGTTTTTTTAATTTTAATTTTTCTAAAATATCGGTCATCACTTTTTTAGAAAAAATTTTAGACCCTGGGTATTTTCTCAAATATGCCTTCATCAAATCACCAAACGGTATAATTGCAAACATCATTGCTAAACCAGCCATAAAATAATCACCCTCTTCAATATAAAGACCAACGTCAATAGCATCAAAAACGAGTGAAAAAACCTGACCTATACCTCCACCAAACATAGAAAAGGCGATAGAAGCGATCATTGCAATATTATGTTCTTCACTTAAAAAATCAGCAATCTCATATGTTATTTCGGTCATTGGCCTATTCAAATATTCATTAACTCTCTTTGTTCTATCATTTATAAAAACTTCACCATTATATTTGCACCCACAAAAAAACCCTTCACCTAACACATCTTTTTCACTAATACCTAAGAAACTTTTTCCTTCAGACTTTGATCGGTACACTTGTGTTCCTCCAAATTTTTTACAAAAATCTTCGTGACTTACATAGTATTCACCGTTATAAACACTACCTTTTTGTTGTGCGTTAGTTGTGCAGAGCTTTGATTTCCATTTTTTATTCAAAAAATCATTCTCTCTTTTTTCTTTTTCTTCTGGACTTAAATTTTGATATTCTTTATATACGGGATCTGAAAAAACTTTGGGTGTTGCTCTGAATTCAGAACCTAATCGATCCGTTTTTTGTACCACTTTTTCTATTGGTGGAGTGTGCTCCAACAAAGTTTTGGACCTATCGAAACTCATAAGTCTAATTTGATGTAATAACTCTTCGTTTAAACTAATTTTTTTCATAATAAAGTATTACCTTTACCTCTTGTTAATCCACCTTCCCATTTCTTTTTAAAATCAATAGGATTCCCTTTACCCCTAGTTGCTCCACTTTCCCATTTTGTTACTGTAGGGTAACCCGTACTTGCGCCAGCACCTGTAGATGTGGTTGTTGTTGCTTCCCCCTCTTCTGAAATTTCATCCTCAGTAAATTCTTCTTCTATATCACTATCATCATCCATCCCGTCAGGTGCCATATCATCTTCATCATGTGGACCCTTTTGACCTGTATAGTCTTGCGTAAAATAATCTTCTAAACCGTCCATTTCTGAAAGGTTCATTAGGTTTTTTATTCTTTTTATATCTTCATTTAATATATTCATCTGTACTCTATTTTTGGTATTTTTTTGGGATAAACAACATAATATTCATTTAAAAAACTTGTCAATTTATCCTCATCCATATAATCGATATTATCATCCTCCCACTCATCATATTCTTCTTCATCCATCATAGATTCAAAAATATCAAAGTTTTCAGACATAAATCCAAATTCCTCAAAATATGAATATTCAATAAAATCCTCTCTTACCGTATCATCATCGTCACCAAACATCCTAAACTCAACAACAATCACGTTTTGGGTTTTATCAATATGGTGTGATATTATTTCAACAACTTCCATTAATTATACTTTTTAAATCTTCTAAACATATCTGCCGTTTTATCTAACCCCTCCGATAAGTTTTCAATTTTTTCTTTTTTTAAATATTCTTCAAAATCTTTCATATCAAATGAAAATTCTTCTTTTTCACTTTCAGTGTCATCATCTCCAGGTTGTGTTCCTCCACCATAGTAAGGGTCGGAGGGACCTTTTGAATCAAAATCGTATGGAGGTAATGTTTGATTATATACATTATAACCTAAATTATTATCCATTGGTCCTTTTGAATCAAATTCATATGCATTATCAATCTCATCATAATGTAAATTTTTAGCAGCAATTTCATTAATTCTGTGATTTTGGTATTCTTTAACTTCACCTCTTGAATTAACCGTAATACCTTTTTTATCTTGGTGCGGATCATAAACAGTAAGTGGTGTCATATTTGATTGAGGTGAATGTGTAGAGTATCCATCATAAACAGTATTATGTTTTTGAATTATACTTTGTTTTTCCTCATCTGATATAAATAAATAATTTTTCATGTTTTCATTTTTTTATAAATATCTGTTTTATGGTTAAATATTGTAATTATTTTATATTTATTATATATGTCAAAATTAAAACTAATAAATTTATTAAAAAATCATATACTATTGGAGCGTAATCCTTTTAGTATGTATAACGAACCAATAGATGCTGACGATCCCGAATATGGTAAGACATACACTTATGATTTAGAATCAAATAAAACAAGTGGTGTTGGGATCATAGAAAAAGGTGAAGACATCATTAAATTAGAAACCTTTCCTAAGGCAGGTAAATGTCGTTCTTGGAGTAGACTTAAAAAGGGGGATAAAATTAACGGAGAGATGGATGATTCACAACTTCAAAAATTAAAACATCACCCTAACCAAAAATTATCTATAGAAGCGGCTAAAAAATTCGATGAGATGGAGGATAAATATATTCAAGAAACAAAAAAAAAATTTGAAGTAACGGACGCTTATAGAACATATAAATCACAATGGGATATTTTTGATTATAAAAGATGTCAATTAACCGGAGAAACTAAAAAAGAAAACACCGCAGATACAGATGTGGCGTTACCAGGTAGATCAAATCATGGGTTTGGTGAGGCGGTCGATTTAGGACCATCAGACGCCCAAAAATGGATAAGAGAAAATGGTACAACTTGGGATTGGCATTGGGGTGAGAATACCTCAGAATCTTGGCATTTCACATATAATTTAAAATAACTAATTTTTTATTTTAAAAATCTTAATTTATATAGTGTAGAATTTATTAATTCACATACCGTATCAATTTGATTTTGTATATATGAGTCTTTACAACAGTCTCTAAGGTTTTCAACTTTAGAACATAGGTCCTTCAAATAATTAATAGTGGATTCTGTTGATTTATAACCCACAAGGTCATATGATTTATATCCCTTTATAATTCCGTACTTACCTTGGTAAGACTCAACTAAACCATCTACAATATCACCAATACCGTCATAATAAGCATTTAATGCCATGTGTTCAGGGTAAGACTCAGTTTGTAAATGTAGTGTGTGTGCCTGTGTTCTTGAATGTAATAATAATGAAATCATTTCAGCATAATCATTACTTTCTGTTTTTTGTTCATTTAATAATGAACCTCTGTTTAAAAAATCCTTTTTTGTTATCATATACTAATTTAAAAATATGTCTGATCAAAGTATAAAACTTGAAATTTATCTTTCATGTTAACCAATTCACTAGCATTAATTAAGTCACTATACTCAACCACAGCACCTTTTTGAATTTCTCTATACTCAGTTAAAAAATCAAAGGTAGTTATGTCCTTAGAAAAAAGTTCTTGTGAATTTTTATTGTATGCCTTCATTAAATTTAGCTCTATATTATAGGCTCCGTTTATAATCTCGATTAAACTATTAAACGAATGTTTTGTTGGTGCTTGTGGTATTTCTGGAATAATATTAAATCCTGTCATATATTCTTGAATTTTTTCAGCATGTGTTAACTCATCATTTGATTCATTTTTAAAAAATTCAGCAGCTTTTTTATAATTCATATCTTGACACCAGTTAGTGGCCGATCTATAATAATAATGTGCGGTATATTCGTCTTTAATTCTATCAGTTAAAATTTTAATTACACTTGCATCTAATTTATAAAGTTTAACTTTACCACGATTGGGTGTCTGATCACTTTCATCGTATTCTTTGTTATCATCATTGTATGTGTTATCGTCTTGTTCTAATACAATTTTTTTAGAACTACGCAACCCATTAATTAAAAAATCTTTTTTTGTTATCATATCAAATAAATATTAAGTTATATTATAAATATACAGTTATATAATGATTTAAGACTCTAAATTTGGAATTACCTCCTCCATAAAGAAGTATTTTACTTGTGCTAGATCTTTTTTATCCATTTCGTCCTGTAATCTTTTCTCATTTTCTTCGTCATATCCCGCTAATTCATCATCTGAATCGTAAGACTGTAAATCTTGATCTAAAACAAAGTCAATTTCTTTTAAATTTCCTTTTTTATCGGCAACAATTAGACCAAACCACTCCTGTCCTTGCCATTTTACTGATCCATTATATAGGTTTTCATCCTCAAATATGTCCGAATAATCAAACATAAATGAAAATTCACTACCATCACTTAAATAAGTGGTATATTTTTCACCTACTTTATCCTCAAAATCGTCGTTTTTAGGGGTAATTTGACCCATAAAATCACCTTTTTTACCCGAATTTAACCATTCTGAATACTTATTTAGGGTCATTTTCTCATCATTTTCAAGGTTTTCATACCCAATTTCGTTCATTTTATCCAAAATATCGTCGATAATTTGGGTATTTTCTATTAAAATACGGTATTGTGACTCAGTTATTATAATTTTCATACAAATAAATAGTCAAAAACATTGGTTTTTACCTAAAAAAGTACTATTTTAGCTAAAATGTTAGAAGAAAAACTCAAAAATATCCCAAAATCTAGTGGTTGTTACCTTTTTAAGGACAAAAAAGGTCAAATTATCTATATCGGTAAGGCAAAACACCTTCCAAATAGGGTAAAATCGTACTTTTCTAACGAAAATCACACAAGTAAGACCAAATTATTGGTAGAAAACGTCTCAGATGTCGATTTTTTGACCACTTTAGACGAAAATTCAGCAATTATCTTAGAAAATGACCTAATTAAGTCCCATAAACCTAAATTTAACATCAAATTAAAGGACGACAGGTCAAAAAAATGGTATTTAACCCTATCAGATGAGGTTTTTCCACGTTTAGAAGTAAAAAATAACACTAATTTGGACTCAGACCCACTAATTTGTGTGTCAAGTAGTAATATTTGCTATGAATTATACGGATTATTACACGATATCTTCAATTTACGGTCGTGTTCATACGATATAACCTCAGAAAATGTTGAAAATAACAAGTTTTCTGTTTGTTTAGAGTACCATATGGGTAGATGTGGTGCTCCTTGCATCAATAATATTAATAAATTCGTCTATAATTCAACAATTTCCGATCTAAAACAGGTCATTTCCTTTAATATTGACCAATATAGGGGTAAATTAACCCGACTTATGGGTAAATTCAGTAAAGATATGGAGTTTGAGAAGGCAAATGACATCAAATTTAGATTAGATTCATTAAATAAGTATGAAAAATGTGTAGAAACTACAAGAATTGGTGGTTATTTGGTGCTTGCAGACGATTTCAAGACCACTTATGGTCTAAAAAATCCTCCAATCGACATAGAAATGTATGATAACTCCCATACTAATGGTGATTGTCAGGTATCTGCCCTTGTTGGATACACTAATGGTAAGAAAAACACGTCAGAATACCGTAAATTCAACATAAAAACAGTAGAAGGTCCCGACGATTACGCCTCTTTCGATGAAGTTTTACGTAGAAGGTTTACAAGATTGTTAAAAGAGAAGAAAAAACTACCTGATATGGTTATAATTGATGGTGGTAAAGGTCAATTATCAGTAGCAAAGAAGGTTTTTAATGAACTTTCACTACTTGATAGGGTGGATTTAGTGTCAATTAGTAAAAATTCGTCTCACAAGTCAGATATTTTACATTTTATTGATGGAAATACTGTAAAATTTGAAAATTCTAAGTTTTTTAACCTACTTGGATCCATTCAAGATGAGGTTCACAGGTTTGTTATTACTTTTCACCGTAAAAAACGTAGTAAAGCGATGTTAAGATAGGTCTGTACTGTATTCTAGTATTATATCATTGTCCTTAACAGAAGGAATTGACCCTAAAACTTGGTCTAAATGGGTAAAAAGGGTCTCTGACTCCCAATACCTTTCATTTTGTGGTATAAATTCTTCATAATATTGAAAAATAGCGTCACCAACGTCATGCGGTTTACCATTTTTAGTGGCGCTTATTGGTTTAATAATGTTGGATAACCGTATAAGTTCGTGATCATATTCCTTTTTGAACCCGACCGACTTGATTTTTATTATATATCGTTCAGATTCACTAAAAAGTTGATCCACATGAAATTTTATTGTATCAACTTTCTTAAATGATCTTTCAATCTCCTTAGTTTTTTCTTCGTTGAAATATAAAACCCCTTGATTATCAACAAAATCAATAATAAATTCAGTTTGTATATCAACATAACTTTTAAATTCTTTCATTATTTCATCAATTTCCCATTCAAATGGTACTTGAAAGTAAGAAATGTCGTTAGGATTTGAAATTTCGAAGTAAAAATCGTATATTTTTGATTCTTTAACATATCTAACCGATATTAATTCAACCGAAAGACCGTAAATATCGAATTTATTACCAAATAAATCTATAAAAAATTGTTTAACTTGTTTTGGTTCCATAAATAATGAATATTATATGGTAAAAATATTAAATTTCGTCAGGAAATATAGATTTTGATACACGAACACCTTTAGGTAGGTCAACATCACCTCTTTTTAAAGGTGGAACCCTTTTATATTTTTCAGTTGGGTATTGAAAATTTAAAGAATTGAGTTCTCTATAGTATTTTATACCGTGTTCTCTTAAACGATTTGCGACATCGTCTAAAATCTCAACCATTTTATCCTTATTCAATTCTTCATTGATAACTTTTTTAACAATTCTATTGATGTCTGATTCCGTTAGTTTTTTCATTGTAGTACCTCCACACATTCTTTGCAAAATTCTATAAATTCTTTTATTGATTGGTTATTGTTATTAACAATACCGTCCATATATTTATTGTATTCCTGTTCTGGTAATTTTTCGATCATTGTTGCAATGTCTGATTCCATACTCGGTTCATATCCGTTAACATATTCTTCCAAAAAGAATTTAACTTTACTCCATAAGAACCTTCCGTAATTCATATTTTGAATTTCGTGTTTGTGAGTATCAGCACTATCAACAATTGCCGTACTTATATCTTTATCCTCCGGTAAAGAAAATAATGATTTGTAATATTCAACGCCTTTAACTAACTCGTGCATTAAAAGAGGAAAGTGTGGGGCCCTTGCTTCGATAATCCATGTACCTGGATTTGATTTGTCCGGGTAAACGTCACAATACGCCACACGACCACCACCAGTAGACGCCATTCTCTCTAACATTTCAGTATTTTCCCAATAAAATCTTGAAGCACCATTTGTAAATTTAATATATTGGTCATAAAGTGATGGATCAATTGATTTGATTTCTGATTCTAACTTTTTAACTGATCCAAACCCATCAATCCAAGCTCTTCCTTGTACTCTAGCGTTTGTGTAGTTTCTTTTTTTAAGTTTTTCTTCAAAATTGGGGTCCTTCTGTTTTGCCTTTGCTATTTCGTCCGGGTTTGGTGTTTGACTTTTCATTCTGCCACCAGGGGACGTGTCTAAATTTGCGTCAAATTTTATTTTACCGTTTTTAACTAAATTTTTAATTTCAGGTCTTAAATCTAAAATAGCTTTTAATGCTAAATTAACTAATTGATCTTTTTTATTACCTTCCATTCTTGGTAACGACATCATAAGCATCCCCACCTCATTACTGCTAGGGGCAGGATCTCTAGGATCATCATATAATTGACGGCTAGTCTCCTTTGCCTTCTTTTTGAAGTCGTCAGGTAAATAATCACCGACGGGAGCCTCTAAAAATAATCTTTTTCTATTCATTATATATTAATTAAAAAGTTCGCTGATGTCACTATCAATTTCAATTTCGTACATATTTTCAGCCATATCCATATCTCTCATTCTTCTCGATCTTGGAGTATCTGTATCCATATCTCTCATTCTTCTTGATCTTGGCATACCTGTATCCGTAGATGTATCCATATCTCTCATTCTTCTTGATCTTGGCATATCATCCAATTCCAATTCATACGACACTTCATCCTCTTCAGACCCTTGTGGGTGTGGATCAACATCTGGAGATGGTATATTAGCCGGATCATAATCAGGTCTTGATGGTCTCGTTCTTGGTTTATCGACACCAGGTTTTACGTCCGGTTTAACTCCAGGTTCAGCAACATCTGGACTTGGCATCATTTCGACATCTTCAATATCCATAAAATCAGAATCTTCATCCATATGGATTTCTTCTACTGGAGCTTGCTCAGATAATACTTTACCTGGTTTGTAATCAAATAAAAACTTCATTTGATTTATTTCGTTTAATACAATTTTGTTCATAATTTCTTTTTTTAATAAATATATGGTTTATTTCATTTCTTCATCTTCTTTTTGATTTATTTTAAAATCAGAACTAACAACATTAATTTTGTTAGGTGTTTCTGGTTTTAAAATTATAATTCTTGGGTAACTATCAAACTCAACTAAATCATTTAATTTTAAATAGTCATTATCATTTCTATCTACTTTGATAAAGATAGGTAAATATTTTTTATCAATACCTCTGCTTTTTAATTCTTTTACTAACTCAACGGTGTCTTCATCATTTGATATTCCCAAAACAATCATAAGTTCTTGGTTATTCATATAGGAGTCATTAATAGCTTCAGCTAATGTTGCCTTTTCAAACTCAAATGGTTGTTTATCTATTTGAATTCCTTCCTTTTCTAAAAATTGTGATAAATAATTTTTTATATCTTTTTTTGAAAATTTAAGGATGTAACTATACTCACCCATTTTTTCACTTTTTGCTAATGGTCTGCCGTATGTTAATTCATATTTAATGTCAGGGTCTAAATTTTTAATATCAATTTTTCCATATACCCCTTTATGTTTTTTTATGAATTTATTAATAGCGTCGACTTTAGCTATTCTGATTGATTCTTTATTACTAATATCGGTCTTTCCTCTACCATAAATACTAAACATAGAGTCCTTGAAAGTGTCAAGCGTTTCGTCATTAACTGAGAAATTGTCATTGGTTTTACTTTGTAACTTTATTACAATATTTTCAGGTTTTTGACTAATATCAAATTCTTCTGTTTTAGTTTTATAACCATCTTTTCTTATTACTAAACTAACAAATTCGTATTCACCTTCTAATTTTGCATCACCATTTTCGTTAGTTACCTGTTCGGTTTTTTTAGATAGTTCTTGAATCTTTACATCTTTAATCGGTTTTTTTGTTATTGAATCTATAACTTTTACAACAATATTAGGCTTTAAACTGACATCTAAAACCATTTGGTTATCTTTAGGGTCAATATAAATTTCTTTAGTTAATGTTTTATAATTAGGTCTCTCAAATGTTATGGTAAAATTAAGTGGCACTTCAGAACTATAAGTCCCATTTCTTTCTTGTTCTATTACTCCGGATTTTTTAGTGGATACCCAAGTAATTTTAACAGACCTTAAAATATTACCTTTAGTGTTAGTAACTTTACCTGAGATTGTTGGTTTTTTTATTGCAAATTTTACTTCTTGTCGACCTTTTAACTCAAACTCAATGTTTTCTTCATAATTGTTTTTATTAGAAACAACATTAAACTCTTTATACGCCAAAGGGTACCCTTCACCAGTATTTACTGTCGACAAAAAATATTTGCCATTATCTAATTCTACATTTATTTCATAATTTCCGTCAACGTCACATTTTACTTTAATTGCTGGTGTTAATTGTTTTTTATTTTCATCTAATAACTCAACAATACTCATACCGACACCAACACCACTTGCAATAGTTTTTCCAGTTATTTTGATAATTCTTTTTTCTTCAGTCAATAACCCATACATAGACAAAATTTTTTGTCTATCATTTTCCGATATTATAAATTTATTTTTCATTTATTAAAGTTTTTAACTCTTCTTACATTGGATATACGTTCATCTTCATGTGAACTATCATAAACTTCTCTATGTAACATATTTCCTTCCCGAAACTCAGTATCAATGTCATTTTGCACTTGTTGTTCAATCATGTCTTTAGTATCAAAATAAGAAAAAACTTCACGTTGCCAAGTTTCAGCAGCACTTTCATAGATTGTAACGTCAGTGTCAACTGCATATTTATTTAATTCAGGAACTATAATACTTTCAGTTTTATATTCTGAATTTATTCTTACTAGTTGAATATAAAATGTGTAGTCTTCCCATTGTTTAGGAT
>Ga0247722_10000988_pt1 | contig 16229 bp, 5 predicted proteins | sample MSEWelMarce3H_FC_FD_189094 | JGI IMG/M metagenome (GOLD analysis project Ga0247722, IMG submission 189094) | Subsurface sediment microbial communities from gas well in West Virginia, United States - MSEEL Well Study Marcellus 3H_FC | ecosystem: Environmental > Terrestrial > Deep subsurface >... | reverse complement strand
GTTTTTTTATTTGTATTGATTTTATAACTATATTTATAACTTTATTTTATGACTTACTTTTCAGTAAGATGTAATCTAAAAAAACTATTAATTTTTACCAATTTCTATATTTATGAATGCAAATACTAAACTAAAGTTTTATTCATTTGTTGTATTATTTTTACTAACTTTTTCAAGTTTTTCACAACTAGCGTTGGAATCATTTGAATCTGGAATTCCATCAAGTTGGACTCGCTTTCAAAACCAAGCTAGTTCAACACCTTGGTCACCAACTACTGATGGATATTTAGCTTCAAATGGAACTGTAGTTAATCCAGCTTTAGATAATGTTGGGGTAGGAACTTCATGTCAATATTATATGGTAACCCCTCAGTTTTTGGTGCCATCAAATGGTGAAATTCGATTTTTTACTAAACAAGGAAGTGCTGCAAATTTAGGAACCTCCTACCAAATTAGAATTACAACTGCCAATCAAGTAAATGTTAATACATCGTTTGTAACTTTAAAAACTTGGAACGAAAATACTTTAAATGTTGGTTCACCAACTACATATCAAGAACAAGTTGTAACCATACCTAGTTCAATTACCGTTGGTTTACCTGTATATATTGCCTTTGTTACACTTACAAGTTCACAAACAGGAGCTACATTAAATGCAGATTCATGGTTTGTTGATAATGTTCAAGTAATTACTGGCTGTGCCAAAGTAACACAATCAAATTTTTCTGCGGGTAATATTTTACCTTATTCTGCTAGTTTGAATTGGGTGCATCCAACCACTACTAATTTTGAAGTACAAGTACTGTCACAAGGCGGAACACCTGCTGCTACAGGTACTCCAACTACAACAACTTCATACGCAGCGACTTCGCTTACACCAAATACAACTTATGATGTATATATAAAATCAGTTTGTGGTAGCACTTCAAGTACATGGGCGGGACCATTTCCGTTTACAACAGCAAAAGTTGGGTTAACATGTAACACACCGATTATTGTTCCACCAGATGTTTCAACAACTCCTTATATTTTAAATTCTAATTTAAATACTTTTTACGACGCATCAACTTACATACCTTATACAAGTCAAGGGCTTAGTTGTCAGCCACCAACAACGCCTTCCACATGGAATTATTTGTTAGGTGATCACGCTTTTTTATCTTATACACCTACTACATCGGGACTTATAAGTGTTTCTATGCAGGCTATTGGTAATACTGCAATAAATTGTTATAATCAATATACAAGCGTATTTATTTTTGATAGTTGTACAGGTGTTGGAACCTCTGCATCATGTTTGGCAGGTGCATTCACAACTCCTACAGTTCCAAATAGTCAAATACCTAATTTTTATGTAGTAGCAGGGCAAACTTATATATTTGTAATTTCTTCAAATCTACCAAGAAATGCAGGTATTTGTTTTAACTTCAAAATAGGTGGAGCCACATGTCCTGCACCTGCGGACATTGAATATGATAACTTACTTCAAACTAGCGCTACATTTTCATGGAATAATGTCCAAAATTTAGTAAGCACTTGGGAATATGTTGCAATACCAGAAGCAAATGGAGCGCCAACAGGATCAGAAACAGTTACTACTACCACTTCAAATACAGGTAATAACGTTATAGGTTTAACTCCAAATACAAAATATAATTTATACGTACGCTCAGTTTGTGGAGGTGTACCGGGTCCTTGGGCAGCACCGTTATTATTTATGACTCAATGTACAGTTTATAACACACCCTATTACACTGGTTTTACAACTGCAAATGCAACTAATCCAGAAGCGTGTTGGACAAGTTTAGATTTGAACAACGACCTTACAGTATTTAACTATGGGAATAATGCTTATTCAGAACCTGTTGCAAAAATACGTACTTCGGGAAATAATTTGTACATGAACGATATGCTTGTTTCGCCACAAGTTCATTTTGATGGTGTTACACAAAAACGTGTACGATTCAAATATATGGCGTATCCTTCCTATAATGGTACAACTACTATAGGAGAGTCTTCATTTGAAGTTAGAATATCAACCACTGGAGTAGGTGAAAGTAACTTTACTACAGTGGTATTGCCACTTCAAACTTATTATACAGGATTTAATTCTATCGAAAAGACAATTGTTTTACCTGCAAATATTGTTGGAGATGTTAATGTTGCCTGGGTGTTACCTTTGGGTTCAACACAAACTGCGATTCAGTTTTATATTGATGATGTGTATATTGAAGATTTACCCGCTTGTTCAAATCCTGCCTATCCAGTAGTTTCAAATATTACTACAACATCTGCTGAACTGACTTGGATTAATGGATATCAAGAAACGCAATGGGAAGTTAGTGTACAACCTTTAGGAACAGGTGCTCCAATTGGTCCTGGTTTGGTAGTAAATTCAAATCCATATACAATAACTGGATTAATTCCATCGCTTCGATACGAATTTTATGTTAGAGCACATTGTTCTGGAATTTTACAAAGTGAATGGATTGGACCAATTTATTTTAGTACATTGTGTATTCCGCTTACCACTCCTTATTATGAAAGTTTTAATGATGTTGATTTAAGCTCAAAAAAATTCTGTTGGTCTTTTAATAATGTAGAAAATGATTATGTAAAATGGGTAATGCACCCAACCGAAGCAAGAATAGGAAGAGCTGGAAATTCGTTTACATCATTTAATGATTATTTAATCAGTCCAGCTATTTCGGTTAGTGGTTTAAAAAAATTAAGTTTTAAATATAGATCTACAATTTCTTTACCTGTTTTCCCAACATCAAGAGGTGCTTTAGAGGTATTAATTTCAACAACAGATACTAATCCAAGTAGTTTTACTGTACTTGATCCATTATTTGAATTTACAAATTCGTATTATTTAGAAAAGAATTTATTTTTTAATCAAACAGGGACAATTTATATTGCGTTTAGAGTTCCGCCAGAAATGGTAGATCCAGCAAATTCAGGTTATTTATTTTTAGATGATGTGCGAATTGAAGATGCAGAAGTTTGTCCAAAACCAAAAGATTTACTAGTTTCAAGTGTAACAACTAATAGTGCTAATTTATCATGGACACCCGGTTATCAAGAAACACAATGGAGTTACCATGTTCAACCAGTTGGAAGTGGAGTGCCAACTGTTTCAGGAACTTTAGTCACTACCAATTCAGCAACTGCTTCAGGTTTACTGCCTGGTACAGAGTACGAATATTATGTAAAATCTGTTTGTGGAACAGATACTAGTTCATGGGCGGGTCCAATTAAATTTAGAACTTTATGTACAGCATTTGTAACTCCATTTATTGAAACATTTGACGGAAATTCTGTAACAGAACAATGTTGGAGATCAAGAAATTTGAATGGAGACCAGAACTTTTGGAGCCTGAATTACCCTGCTCAACCAATTGCGGGAGATCAGATGGCAGCTATGTTTATAGGTTCTAACGGTGATAATGACGATTATTTAATATCGCCAACTATCACTTTGCAGGCTAATCAAAGGGTTCGATTCAAATACAAAATTTTTAATGTAAATTTCCCTGCTGATTTGACTTTGAAAATGTCAACTACTGGAATCGATCCAGCTAATTTCACTACAACTTTATTTGATACAGGTGCCAATGTATTGACTAATACAACCGTTTTAGAAAAAGTAATTAATTTACCATCAGGGGTTACTGGAAATGTTAATTTTACATTTCATATTCCATTTTTCCCTCCAAATCCTTGGGGGTATAGAGCGCAATATATTTTTATAGATAATTTTATTGTAGAAGACATTCCAACATGTTCGCCAGTAACTAATGTAACTGCTTTTGCTTCAGATGTAACTGCTACCGTCGATTGGACGCCAACAGGAACAGAAACTTCTTGGGAATTATCTGTTCAGCCTTTTGGTACCCCAGCGCCTATTGGAGCAACTTTACCTCAATATTTGCATACAGCAACCGCACATCCTTATGTAGTTAATGGTTTAGCTCCAGCTACAAAATACCAATATTATGTAAGAGCCATTTGTAGCGGAACATCGCAAAGTGAATGGGTTGGTCCATTTGAAATTTTGACAAAATGCGATTCAAGCAATTTATGTCAATATACGGTAACATTAAGTAACGGAATTACAGGAAGACCTGTTAACTCTATTGATGTGTATCAAAATGGTGGAGTAGTTCAAACATTAACATTTCCAAATAATACTACACCTTTGGATTATACTGTTTTCTTATGTAAAGGAGTAGAATTTTCTTTGTTTTGGAACATGATGTTAGGAGGAAGTGGTTTACAATATAGTGCTGCTCAAATCACTGTGAAAGATTTTAATAATAATGTAGTTTGGACAAGTCCATTAGGTCTTGGAACAGCCCATACAACTTTATACACTGGATTTGCATCTTGTGGACCAGAAACTTGTGCAAAACCAACCAATTTAACGGTAAGTAACCAAGGCGTATTATCTTGGACAGCGGGAGGAACCGAAACACAATGGGAAGTTTTTCTTCAACCAGCTGGCAATGGTACTTTACCACAAACAGGAATTATTGTAAACACTAATTCATATACTCCTGTTGCTTCTGATTTTGTAAATGGATTATCAGCTACCTACGAATACTTTGTTCGTGCCATTTGTAGTTCATCTGATAAAAGTTTTTGGAATGGACCAAAAGTTTTTGTTCGTAATGATGAGCCAAATAATGCAGTTACTTTACAAGTTAATAATTCAGAAGATTGTTCATCAATAGGATCTAATGTTACTTTTATGGGAGCAACCGCATCTGTAACACCTAACAATTGCGGTGGAACAAATGGAGGAGATGTTTGGTTTGATTTTGTAGCAACATCAAAAGTTCATTTAGTTGAATTAAGTGATTTTACTCCGGGTAGTTATTACGGTGGGTCGTTCCAGCAACCTTTTCCAAAAATAATGATGACCTTATTTGAGGTACAACCTGACGGATCGTTACTTGATAAAGGATGTAGCGACAACAATACTTTCTTAACACATTATTCGTCTGAATTAATAATTGGAAAAACATATAAAGTTAGATTGATGTTGAATGCTACATTAGCAAGCACAAAAACATTTAAGGTTTGTATCACAACTCCTCAAGATGTTTGTAATATGAATCCAGTAAATTATGATTTTGAGAAAGTTCAAATGCAAGGGCCAACTGGTCTTACTTCAATTTTAAGACATGAAGTAGTGCCTGGTTGGAGGGTAAATACCACAACTGGAACTATGTTTTTTCAAGAAGCTACAAACTCCATATCAGTTTATCCGTATTCAGGTGGACAATGTATCCAATTGATACAAGATACTGCAAGTCAATGGGATGCAACAGACCCAAATATTAAAGGTTTGTATAAAGATTTTGATACATCAGAAATTACAGTTTTGGATTATAATTTTGCAACAGCAGCACGTTCAATTTCAACAATTCAGTTATATGCTGGACCACCTTCAGGGCCATTTACATTATTAACAGAAGTGTTTAAAGATGGTTTAAATTGGGACAATATTATTGGAAGTTATACTATACCAGCGGGTCAAAATAAAACCAGATTTATATTTAGAACCAAAGAAAACGGAATAGGTCATCTTTTAGATGCAGTTAATATTAAACCAAATACCAAAATAGTAACACCTGACACAACACTTACCTGTCTTCAAACATCAACCACGGTAACGGCTGAAGGAGTTGGTCAATGGATAGCTTCATCTACTAATCCTGCTCAAACAATAATTGCAACACCAAATGCAAAAACCACTACAATTTCTGGGTTTAATGTTTCGGGAGTTTATACTTATACATGGAAAACTAGGTATTGTGAAGATACAATTTCAATTACTTATCAAGGAATTCCTACTACGCCTACAGTTACTTCACCAGTTACGTATTGCGCTAACCAAACCGCTTTAGCATTAACCGCTTCGGTACCAAGTGGTTTTACACAAATGTGGTATGTTAATGCAGTTGGAGGTACAGGCTCATCAACTCCAATAACGCCTTCTACTTCAACTGTTGGAACATCAACATATTATGTGGGAGCAGTTGATACTGCTGGTTGTGTAGGTCCACGAACCGCAGTTCAAGTGATTGTAAATCCTTTGAACAACCCAATTACAACATTTACTTTGCCAACACAAATATGTAAATCACAGGCAACTTTAAATCCTGTTTTAAGCACTAATTTTACTACAGGTGGACAGTTTACGTCAACAGCTGGATTGTCAATAAATGCAAGCACGGGACAAATAAATGTAGCACAAAGTACAGCAGGGCTATATACGGTTTCGTACAACTATGCTTTAAATAATCAATTGTGTTTGGACCAAGGAGCGAGTTCGCAAACGGTTAGAATTTCAGATGTTATCGATTTTGAAATTGCTGCAAATTGTGTAGATCAATCGCTTGAGCTATCTGTAGTGCCATTAAATAGTACGTTTGAAATTCAAAACGCAACATTTAATTGGCAAACTGCTTCCGGTGCAAATATTGGTGCCAACCCAATTTTAAATGTAGATGATTATATCATTGCAAATCCATCACTTGTATTGCCAATTGTATTTTCGGTTACATCAACAGCAGGATCATGTTCGCTTTCAAAATCATTTACAGTTGACAAAAACAATTGTAAACTGATACCAAGAGGAATATCACCTAACAATGATGGTGATAACGATACTTTTGATTTAAGCGGAATGAATGTAAAATCAGTGTCAATTTTTAATAGATACGGAACAGAAGTTTATTCATTTAAAGGAAATTATACCAATCAATGGATCGGTAATTCGGATAGTGGGTCAGCATTACCTGACGGTACTTATTTTTACAATGTACAAAAAAGTGATGGAACAAACGTAACGGGTTGGGTTTACATCAACAGACAATATTAATCAAATGAAACAGCTAAAAATGAATAAATTAACTATATGTACATTCGTAGTAATCTTGTTTTCATTAGGGATGCAAGCACAACAAGACCCACATTACACGCAATATATGTACAATATGAATGTGATGAATCCAGCTTATGCAGGGTCAAAAGACGATTTGTCAATAGGTTTACTTTATAGACAACAATGGGTAAATGTTGACGGTGCTCCAGAAACCGGTACACTATCAATTCATAGTCCTGTTGGCAAAAATGTTGGATTAGGACTCTCAGCAATTACTGATAAAATAGGACCCGTACAGGAAAATAATATTTTCGCTGATTTTTCTTATACACTGGATTTAGGTGGTAACCAAAAATTGGCTTTTGGTTTAAAAGCTGGAGCAACCTTTCATAAAGTTGGTTTGTTTGATGATATTGGAAATGGATTTGTTCCTCAAGAAAATGATATTGCTTTTCAAGAAAATTCAAGTGCTACATATCTTAATTTTGGAACAGGAGTTTTTTATTATACAGATAAATTTTATGCTTCTGCATCTTTGCCTAATATTTTTAAAACCAAACATTTAGATGTGACTCAAAATGGTCAACAACTTCAGTTTGGATCAGAAACACAGCATTTGTTTGTAACTAGTGGTTACGTTTTTGACTTAACACCAACAACCAAATTTAAACCATCTATAATGTTAAAGTATGCACTTAGTGCTCCCGTTTCATTTGATTTTTCTGGAAATTTTTTGTTTTTTGACAAATTTGAAATAGGCGCAACTTACAGATTAGACGATTCATTTGGAGCTATGGTAAATTATGCAATTACTCCAAAAATTAGAGTTGGATATGCTTATGACCAAATAGTTTCAGGGTTAAAAGTTACCACTCAGTCATCACATGAATTTTTACTGTTATTTGATATACCATCAGCCAAAAAAGTATCAATGTCTCCTCGTTTTTTCTAATATAATTATACAAAACAAATGAAAATAAAATTTATAACTTTATATATACTACTTATAGGTAGTCAAATGTTTTCTCAAAATAAAAAAAATGAGAAAGCACATCAATTATTTGAATCCAATCAATATGTAAGTGCCATTGATGCGTATCTTGATGTTGTAAATTCAAATCAAGCAGATGCAACAACTTATAAAGAACTAGCCGACAGTTATTATATTATTTTTAATCCAACCGAAGCTGCAAAATGGTATGCAAAAGCTACTGAAAACAATGCTGATGCTGAAACTCATTTTAGGTATGCTCAAAGTTTGAAATCAATTGGTAATTCAGTTGAGGCAAATAAACAGATGGCTATTTTTGCTAAAATGCAACCCAAAGATTCTAGAGCAAAAGAGTTTTTGCAAGCGCCAAATTTTGCTGCTGAAATGTCTTCTAAAAAAGCAATTTATGAAGTTGAAAACACTACCATTTCATCAAATAAAACTAGCGATTTTAGTCCAGTATTGTCAAATGATAATATACTTTATTTTGTAAGTACACGAAACAATTCTAAAACAGATAAATCTTCGAACCAACCGTATTTAGATATTTTTCAATCGATAAGGTCTGAAAATGGAGCCTTTGCTGAACCTACTGTTATTAAAGAATTGCAAACGGCTTATCATGATGGACCTATAGCAATCAGTAAAGACGGAAATACAATGTATTTTGCACGTGATGGTTTTGGTACAGGTTTATTCGAAAAAAGCAAATCAAGCAATGTAAAAATAGGTCAATTAGGTATTTATAAAGCTACTAAGGTTGATGGGAAATGGACTAATATTGTTGCATTGCCAATTAATTCGACTTCTTATTCTACCAGCCATCCAGCATTGAGTGTAGATGAAAAAACATTGTATTTTACCTCAAATATGCCAGGTGGATTGGGAGAAACAGATATTTGGAAAATTTCAATTTACGCAGCAGGTTATGGAACTCCCGAAAATTTAGGGGACAAAATTAATACTTCAGGAAGAGAAGCTTTTCCTTATGCAATTTCAACCGCTTTGTATTTCGCATCAAGCGGAAAACAAGGTTTTGGAGGGTTAGACGTATTTAAATACGATGCCAATTCGGGTCAAATAAATAATCTTGGAAAACCTGTAAATAGTGATAAAGACGATTTTTCATTCAGTTTAAACGAAAAATATAATACAGCTTTTTTTGCCTCAAACCGATCAGGAACCGATTTTATTTTTGCTGCTAAACCAATTTGTAGTGTAATTGCTAAAATTTTGGTTCAGGATGCAACTACAAAAAAAGAAATTCAAAATGCACAATTGACCGTTTTGGATGAAAATAAAAAAAGTATAGAAGTAAAATCAGACGGATTGGGAGGCTACTATTTTGATGCTAATTGTACCACCAATTATGTGATTAGCGCTAATGCTTCAGGTTTTGAACCTAATTCAAAATTAGTTGCAACCGATACTCAATTTGAAAAAGAATTTATTTTAGAATTAGAGCCAACAAAAGTAATTATTACAGACAAAGAAGTGATTTTAGATAATATTTATTTTGAATTTAATAAATCATTTATAACTGCTCAAGGTGCATCAGAGTTGGATAAACTGGTAAAAGTTATGCAAGATTATCCGTTGATGGAAATATTTGTAAAAGCACACACTGACTCCAAAGGATCAGTTGCTTACAATGCGAAATTGTCTGACCAACGAGCGCAATCTACAGTGCAATATATCATTTCAAAAGGAATTACAGCAGATAGAATTTCAGGAAAAGGAGTTGGAAGTGCTGAACCAAAAATTAATTGTGGCTCAAGTTGTACAGATGAACAACATGCTACTAACAGAAGATCTGAATTTTTGATTGTAAAAAAATAATTTCATTACCTTTTATTTACTAACTTAGCTTATTATTACTATAGCTTTTCTATACTAGAGAAGCTATAGTTTTTAACTTTATATTTTTATGAAAAAAAGCGTATTATTTTTTTTCTTATTTTTAATAAAAAATACCTTATTTGCTCAATCTGCTAATGATTGTGTAAATGCAATTGTTGTTTGTGGTAATAGTACAATTAGTTCTAATGCAACGGGTTATGGTGTTCAAGAAGTGAGCGGTTGTAGTAGTCAAGAGCACAATAGTTTATGGTTGAAGTTGAATATTGTGCAAAGCGGAACACTTGGCTTTGATTTAATTCCAGACGATACTGATATCAATGTAGATTATGATTTTTGGATATATGGACCTAACGTAACCTGTGCGTCTAAAGGTTCTCCTATTAGGTGTTCAACTACTAATCCCGCCGCAGCCAACTTGAGTAATAATCATACGGGTATGAATGCTACAGCGACTCAATTTTTTGAAGGACCAGGTACTGCGGGAATTAGTTACGTAAAATGGTTGAATGTTTTGGCAGGGCAATCTTATTATGTTGTAATTGATAGGCCAGCAGGAGATGGTGGTTTTCAATTAAATTGGACAGGTACTGCTATGTCGGGTGCTGGAGCATTTACCACACCACCTACCGCGAATTCAATTCCTTCAGTTAAAACTTGTAGTACAGTTTTGGATAGTGGTATTTTTGATCTTGATGGAGTACGTAGTGCTATTAATTCTGATTTAACAAATAATTCAATTTTATTTTACGAATCGTATGAAGATGCTTTTGACGGTGTAGTTACGCCCCTAGATGATATTATTAGTAACAGTTCCAACCCGCAAACGGTGTATGCTAAAGTAAAAAATATTGCAAGTGGATGTTTTACAATTGTTGATTTTCAGCTCATTGTAAATCAAATTCCTGACGCTTCAATTTCAGTTCAATCCAATTTAATTTGTCAAGGTCAATCTGCAGTTGTAAATTTTTCTGGCTCACCAAATACAACCGTTTTTTATAAAGTAAATGGAGGTGCCCAACAATCTGCAGTGCTAAATGCTTCGGGAGTTTATCAATTGATAGATCCTATTTCATCAAATACATCCTACGAACTTGTAAATGTAGTTTTGTATGATGGGGCTACGAGCACTATTTTGTGTTCGCAGGTAAAAAACACCACAGTTTCGGTAACTGTGCAAAATGTTAGCTTAAGTTCCTTAACATCCAACACAAGTGTATGTGTTGGTCAAAATGCTGTTTTTACAATTAACGGAACTCCAAATGCTGTAGTTACTTATAAAATTAATAACGGTGCAAATGTGACTACTACCATAGGCGCAACTGGCTCAGTGGACGTTACAATAAATAATACCTCTGCAAATGTTACTATAACTCTTCTATCAATTGTGCTTGGGCCTTGTAATATAACCTTGAACAACACAAATACAGTAACAATTGTTCCAACGCCTTTGGTAAACACACTAACATCAAATTCACCAATTTGCGAGGGAAACAATGCCGTGTTTAGTTTGCAAGGAACCCCAAACGGAATAGTTACTTACTCAATAAATGGTGGTTCCAATCAAACCATAACCTTAAATGGAAGTGGAGCAGCTTCAGTTTCAGTTACTGCACCAACTTCTAATCAAACTATTCAATTAAAAACAATTCAAATAGCGAGTTGTATTGAGAATTTAACTCAAAATCAATCGGTTACAATTTTAACTTTGCCTTCAATAACATCATTAACATCCAACTCGCCAATTTGTTTGGGTGAAAATGCTATTTTTTCAATAGAAGGAACCCCAAATACTACGGTTACTTATTATTTAATGAATAGTGCTGTAATATCAAGCGTTTCTATTGGTGCTACAGGATTAGCTACAATTACAGTTCCATCACCAACAATAGCACCAACAATTGTATTATCTCAAATTATTGGGGCAAGTTGTTCTAAAAATGTATCAAATACTACTTCAGTAGTTGTGTTGCCCATTCCTAATGTGTCATCAGTTTCCTCTAACACACCAATTTGTATTGGTTCCGATGCTGTTTTTACCGTTAATGGTACGCCAAATGCAATAATTACATATACATTAAACGGTGGTGCTTCACAAACGGCTCAAATCCCAACAACGGGTACTTTGTTGCTTAATGTAGCAGCACCAACTGTAAATCCTGAACTTGCTATTTCATTAATTGATAACGGAACTTGCACTAAAACGTTAACATTAAACAGTACAGTTGTGGTTAATCAACCACCCTCAATTTTAAATATAACTTCAAGCACACCTATCTGTAGAGGGAGTAATGCCCAATTTGTAATTCAAGGTACACCAAGCGCTGAGGTTTTTTATTCAATTAATGGTGGCACCGTTTTATCGGTAATTATTGGAAGTACTGGTTTTGTTACAATTTCAATTCCAGCTCCAACGAGTACAGTTACAATGAATTTATCTATGATTCGATTAGGCGCATGTGATGTTGTAATTTCAAACTCAAGTCAAGTAATTGTAAATCAGTTACCTCAGTTGATTTCTGTAGTTAATAATTCGCCAATTTGTAGCGGTGCTGCTGCTGAATTTATTGTGTCAGGCACACCATTTTCGCAAATTACCTATTCAATAAATAGTTTGCCAAATACAGTTGCCTCATTTGATAGTAGCGGTTCGTTTTCAATCATTTTGAATGGGATTACTGCAACTACATCTTTACAAATCAGTTCAATATCTGATACAAATTGTACAGCACCAATTAACCAGTTAAGTCAAGTATTTGTTTCGCCTGACACATCAATTTCGATGATTTCAGCAAATGGAACCAATACTCAAATGCGATGTGAAAACGCAATGATTTCACCAATTCAATATCAAGTACAAGGTACTGCAACTGGGGTTACTATAAGCGGGCTTCCTTTGGGAATAAATCATTCATACAATACGGCTACAAAAATACTAACAATTTCAGGAGCAGCAAGTGTTGCCGGTATTTACCCTTTTACAGTTGAAACAACCGGTGGTTGCTCACCACAGGTTACGGCTTCGGGAACATTTACTATTACAGATCAGCCCAATATGAATGTAACTTATACCAATTCAATTTGTTCAGGTATAATGACAGATATTGTTTTGGAAAGTGATTTGGCAAATACAACCTATACCTGGACAGCAACGGTTACAAATTTAACCGCAACTTATAATGTATCTGGTAATCAAAATGATATCAATCAAATTGCAAATTTATCAAATGCACTTATATCCGGAAAAATTGTGATGGTAGTAACACCTTTTGCAAATGGTTGCTCAGGAAATAGTAAAACAATTGAAATAACTGTAAATCCAATTCCTCAAATTACATCAATTACAAATGAATTTGATCAAGTTTGTTCGGGTAGTTTAATTAAAGTGACAATCGCAGGTTTGCCTTCAAATGCCTCTTATCTCTGGACAAGCATTGCCACTGATGTAACTGTTATTGGCGCAACATCTGGAACAACAACTGGAATAATTTATTTACAAGTTCAGTTAGCAAATCCATTGGTTGCAGGGACCGTGCAATTTCAAATCACACCAACTCTAGGAACTTGTTCAGGAACAATGCAAACAAGTACTTTGATTAATGTACTTCCTTACCCCAACTTGCCTCAAACCTTACCAATCCAAAATGTATGTTCTGGAACAGCTTTAAATTTTCAAATTAATGATAGTCCACATGTAGTTGGAACGACTTTAACTTGGGAAGTTGACCAAATGGTTAATGCTACTGGAGCAACTTCAGGGTCAGGTTTAGCACCAATTACTATTACTGATTTGCTGACAGCTACTAACAATCAAGCGGGTTATGTAATTTATAAAGTAAAATCGGTACTCGCAACATGTGAAACTGATTATGTTTATTATCGAGTAAATGTAAATGCGATACCTGAGCCAATTTTACAAGATGGTTATATGTGTTTAGATGCTGATGGCAACATTATTCAGAGTCATTATTTGAATGCGGGAAGCTTTACAGGAACCTATCAGTTTTTTTGGCATAAAGTCACTACAACTGATGATGTTATTGGTGTAAGTTCAGGGCCAGTTTACCAAGTATATACACCTGGAAATTATTATGTTATAGCCCGTAACGTTGCAACTGGATGTTACGGAACATCAAATACTGTTGAAGTTATTTCAATAACTTCACCAAGCGCATTTGATTATTCAGTAACCGATGCTTTTTCTGAAAATGCCACAATAAATGTAACAATAACAGGTGGTACGGGTGATTATTTTTATCAATTAGATAATGGTTCTTTACAAACGGACCCTATATTTCAAGGGGTAAGTGCGGGTTTTCACGAGCTAAGCGTGATAAATGATAAAGGTTGTTCCAAATTAACCAAAAATGCACATGTTATTGGTTACCCAAAATATTTTACACCAAATGGAGATGGAATCAACGATACTTGGAATATTATTGGTTTAAACCAACCAAAATCCAAACTGTTTATTTATGACAGACACGGCAAATTTATCAAATTAATTATTCCTATGGACTCTGAAAGAGGGTGGGATGGAACCTACGAAGGCAATCTATTACCTTCAACAGATTATTGGTTCTCAATTGAATACATTGAAAATGATTTGCAAAAAATATTCAAATCACATTTTACATTAAAACGATAGGAGGAGGGGTTAGTTTTTCAAAACCATTAAATAAAAACACCCAAAAATAAGGAGCACACCACCACATTTCAGTACACATAAAGTCCCGTCCCGACGCTTCGGGACCTTTATCTCCCTTGCCCTCCGGGACTGCGGGAGGATATCGGCTCTATCGGGGCTATACCTCAAATATAGATTTTCAGTTGACTTTTAATGCCAAACGGAAGTATAAACTATTATTTCAATTGTGCTTTCAAATCAGCAATAGTCTGCGTTGGGTTTTCAGCCTTAAAAACAAAACTACCCGCAACCAATACATCAGCACCTGCTTCTGCAAGTTGAGTAGCGTTTTTATTGGTTACACCGCCATCAATTTCTATAAGGGTCGAAGCACCTTTTTTAGTAATTAAAGCTTTTAGCTGAGCTACTTTAGCATACGTATTTTCTATAAATGATTGCCCACCAAAACCTGGATTAACACTCATAATACAAACCATATCAATATCTTGAATTACATCTTCCAATAAATTCACAGAAGTATGTGGGTTCAAGGCAACTCCAGCTTTCATGCCTGCTGCTTTGATAGCTTGTAAAGTTCGGTGCAAATGCGTACACGCTTCATAATGAACCGTTAAAATATCAGCTCCCAAACTTGCAAATGTAGATATGTATCTATCAGGATCTACAATCATCAAGTGAACATCAATTGTTTTTTTGGCATGTTTAGAAATAGCTTCCAAAACAGGCATCCCAAAAGAAATATTCGGAACAAAAACACCGTCCATAATGTCTATATGAAACCAATCGGCTTCACTTGCGTTAATCATTTCAATATCGCGTTGTAAGTTGGCAAAATCAGCTGCTAAAACCGATGGAGCAATAAGTGTATTTTTCATTTAAGAGTGTTGTTTGTGCAAAAATAGTTATTTTAAAAAAACTCCGAAATCACTTTCGGAGTTTTTACTTTAAGACTTTAAGATAGTAAGACATTATGACTTTCGACTTTACGACTTTCGACTTTACGACTTAACTATCCCAAATATGTTTTCAAAATTTTACTTCTAGAAGTATGTTTCAATCTGCGGATCGCTTTTTCTTTAATTTGGCGCACACGCTCACGAGTTAAATCAAAAGTTTCACCAATTTCTTCCAAAGTCATTGGGTGTTGATCGCCCAAACCAAAGTACAAACGAACCACATCAGCTTCTCTTGGTGTTAATGTTTCCAAAGAACGCTCAATTTCGGTACGCAACGACTCGTGGATCAACTCTCTATCAGGATTTGGAGATTCACCTGAACGAAGTACATCATATAAATTAGAATCTTCACCCTCAACAAGAGGCGCATCCATTGAAAGGTGACGACCCGAGTTTTTCATTGACTCTTTTACATCATTTACCGTCATGTCCAATTCCTTTGCAATTTCTTCTGCTGAGGGTGGTCTTTCGTTAGATTGCTCCAACAAAGCGTACATTTTGTTGATTTTATTTATAGAACCAATCTTGTTCAAAGGCAAACGCACAATACGAGATTGCTCAGCTAAAGCTTGCAAAATCGACTGACGAATCCACCAAACGGCATACGAAATAAATTTGAAACCACGTGTTTCGTCAAAACGTTGCGCCGCTTTAATCAAACCTAAATTTCCTTCATTAATCAAATCAGGAAGCGTTAAGCCTTGATTTTGGTACTGTTTTGCTACCGAAACCACAAAACGTAAATTGGCTTTAGTCAATTTTTCCAAAGCACGTTGGTCACCCGCTTTTATGCGTTGCGCCAACTCTACTTCCTCATCAGCAGTAATTAGGTCAACCTTACCAATTTCTTGCAAATATTTGTCTAACGATGCGGTTTCACGA
>Ga0247722_10000987_pt1 | contig 16230 bp, 14 predicted proteins | sample MSEWelMarce3H_FC_FD_189094 | JGI IMG/M metagenome (GOLD analysis project Ga0247722, IMG submission 189094) | Subsurface sediment microbial communities from gas well in West Virginia, United States - MSEEL Well Study Marcellus 3H_FC | ecosystem: Environmental > Terrestrial > Deep subsurface >... | reverse complement strand
ATCCTATTTTTATGGTGAAAAAACAAGGATTGAAAATTAGCCCGTAAATTATTTGGAGAAGTTGGAAAATTTTTTATCATGCAGTCATTTTTTATTTTTTCCAACTTCTCAATTCTTTTTATTATCCTATTTTTAATGTTGAAAAAACAAACATTTAAAATCAGCCCGTAAATTATTTGGAGAAGTTGGAAAATTTTTTCTGATGCAGTCATTTTAAAAATTTATAAAAAATATGATTTTTTATAAAATGTTGTTTATACATTCCCTCTACAAACCGGGCATCTTCGGTGATTTGAAAACCACCGTGTCAACGCTGCCTCTTTGAACTGATGTCCGCAACGATTGATTCGCATTACTGGTTCGCCGACCTGTACATATTCCAAAGTAATTGGACAAATGAGTCCTGTGTCTTCAAATACATAATTGGAAACAGTTGTTCCGGCTGATATATCGGTTTCAGATAATCCAGAGACAGATAATCCAGAAGCAGAAGCAGAAGCCATCGTATTTCGCGATGGGTCAAATAGAGACAACAGCGTATTTGCCGCATCGGTCAATCCAAATTCAAACGTGTATAAATTATCGGTCCTTGGTGGTTCCGGGGTTACAGTCATATTTTGCATAATGTGTAAAAATGACCGCATATTTCTATGATAATCTTCTTGGTTGTTGTTGTACTGCGAGACAATACGCAAAATTGTCTGATTTATGTCGGTTGGTTGGTTGTTTTCCATATAATAATTATGAATATAAAGCTATTATTATATCCTTTTTATATAATTAAAATGAATATAAGTGAAAAAAATTATTTAGAAAGTGGATATACAGGTCTCACAAATTTGGGGAACACGTGTTTTCTGAACTCGTGCGTCCAGATTTTGACACATACGCTGGACCTGCATAAGATTTTTAATAATAAAGCGGTTTTAACCCGATTAGAAACAAACAACAAGATGGAAGAATCCATTATTTTGAATGAGTGGAAAAAATTGACTGAACTGATGTGGTCAGGCAATGGCGTGGTAAGACCGCTCAAGTTTGTGACGTCCGTTCAGCAGGTTGCATTAAAAAAGAATGTAGAGATATTCACCGGGTTTGCACAAAACGATGTCACCGAGTTTCTGCGATTTATTGTTAATTGTTTTCATACATCCATTGCGCGACCTGTGAAGGTAAGTATCAAGGGCAAAGTAAAAACAAATGTAGACACGATGGCGCTCAAGTGTTGCGATTTGTTGAACGAGATTTACTCAAAAGAGTATTCGGAAATATACGATTTGTTTTACGGAATTTGCATGACCGAGATTCGTTCAGTAAATGCTTCAGCTTTAGCACCTTCACAAATTCATTCTCAAAAGCCCGAGCATTATTTCATCATTGATTTGCCGATACCAGTAGATTTATCCACCTTAGAGAAATCTACAATTACATTGTATGACTGTTTTGATTTATTTGTCAAAGAAGAATTGATGAATGGAGAGAACCAGTGGTTCAATGAAAAGACGGGGAAAAAGGAAGACGTCATTCGGCGCAATTATTTCTGGAATTTTCCCAAGATTCTGGTCATTACATTGAAGCGATTTTTGGTCAATTATAGGAACATCAGTCGCATAAACCAATTGGTGGACTGTCCTTTAACTGGGCTGGATTTATCCAATTATGTTGAGGGCTATGATTCGGGAAAGTATGTGTATGACCTGTATGGAGTATCCAATCACATGGGTGGGCCGATGGGCGGACATTATACCTCTTATGTGAAAACAGAGAAAGAGTGGGTGCATTTTAATGACGACAATTTGAGCAAAATTGGGCCGGAAAGTGTTATCACGCCGATGGCATATTGTCTTTTTTACAAGATAAGATAGGAGAACTCGTCTAAGGGAACTCGTCTAAGGGAACTCGTCGCTTCCGCTTTGCTTAACCCCTATGACCCCATACTATAGTTGCTTAACATATAATCAAAGCGAAACTTGTTGCTTCCGCTTTGATTAACCTTTATTATTTCTTCCCTTAAATTTATTATTAGTATGGGTTCATAAGGGAACGACGAGTTCCCTTATTTTTATAATGATATTCTATAATATATTATAGAATGTCATCAAAAACTGATAATTCAGGAAATAAAGTAACTGATAATTCAGGAAATAAAGTAACTGATAATTCAGGAAATAAAGTCACCAAGGAGTCTTCTATATTTGACAAACACAATTATCTGGATAAAAACACATTAATGCTAACTGCCAGTTTTTTAGCAATATATTTTATTATCTATGCAATTTTAGGTATTTTTTATGACGGGTCCGACCCAGCCCACCATTCATCAAAAGCCAGTTTTACCGATATGATTGTTATGATTATTATTATCATTATTGGTACAGTCTACTATTATTCGTTGCCTTTATCCGAACAGGAGACTTACTGGCACGATTTACTTGAATCCACCAAACACTACTTGAACAACGCTTATTCTATTTTAGAGGTTGGGCTTTTCATAATATTTTTCTATGTCGGAATCTACTTTTTTGGAATTCCAATGAATCCGTCCGACAAACCCGTGACGGTTTCTTTCCTTGAATCCAAGGCATTTATATTTTTGTTCATTCTCTTGTTCATCCAGTTTTTCAAATACGTTTTGAATATTGATGTGATTGGTGTCATTTTTGGTGATACAGTGGTACCCGATTTGAAATCGGTATCTGACACACAAAAAATAACTACCATTGCTCCCGTAAAAGATGAGGTTTATAACATTTCAAACAATCTCTACAGTTATGAAGACGCGAAAGCCGTATGCAAGGCAATGGGGTCCAGATTAGCCACTTATGACGAAGTTGAGGAAGCATACAATAATGGCGCAGAATGGGGCACGTATGGCTGGAGTGAAGACCAGCACGCCTATTTCCCCACGCAGAAGGCGACGTGGGCTAAATTGCAAAAAGTCAAGGGCCACGAACACGATTTAGGGCGACCAGGTGTCAATGGCGGGTACTTCTCTAATCCGAATGTGCGATTCGGCGTCAATTGTTATGGTGTAAAACCGCCGATGACGGATGCAGAGAAGGCTCTAATGAGTGCTAAGAAAGACCAAGTTTATCCCAAAACGAAGGAGGACCAGGCTTTAGATGCCAAGGTGGAATTTTGGAAAGCGAATAGAGACAAAATGTTGGTTCTGAATGGATACAATAATGAGGCGTGGTCCAGGTATTAGATACCATGAATTGTATCTATCCGTGTTGACTGGTTTCACTTTTGTATTTTCACTATATATATGGAAACTGAGACCATTGTAAATTCGGGTAAATATAAATTCAGAATTGTTGATAAAATAACAAAATATGAAGAGAGAATAATTGGGCGAAATCTAAAAATAGGAGGAAACTATTCGGATTGTGTAAACATATTAATATCATATTCTGGGGATACACCAGTATCCGCATACATTCCAATCCTGGTCTATGACGAAGAATGTTCAATTGAAACACCACTTGACCGTGGTGGCGGTTCGGTTGTTATGATAAAAGAACTACTAACCTATGTAAAACAAAAAATACCAGAAATTACCAGTGTAAATTTTGAAGATTTATCTCAAATTGATTGTGCAAATGCAGAGGAAATAACTAAATACCAAGGTACAAAGAAAAAAGGAACGTATATAAAACCCATTCCTCTGTATTTTTTTTCAATATTGTTTAACAGTAAAACTTGGTACGAAAAACATTTTGACGCCCGCCTAAAACAAGATAGAGCTCACAAAGCATATCGTTCAAAAGTAGAACAAATGCTGACAATGCAAAAACCGGCATTTGATAATTTTTTACAAATTATTAACCCACCAGTGAAAATTATACCGGAATTAAAAAAATATTATGACAGTTATACCACGTATGGTGATTTTTTTCGCGCAATTCCTGTACAAGATAGGTGTGAGTTGGTTAGAGATTGGATAACAACATTTATGCAATATTACATAGGTAATGTGTTTTCAAATAATAATTGGATAATCCCTATAAATTCATTTGTGGGTGGTTCAAAACAAACTAAAAAAAATAAAAAAAATAAATCCAAATACAGAATTATACGTTATAACACAAGTAGTGATATTGGAGTTAACGCAAGAGACGTTTAGGGGGAGCCATATGCGAAGAAAAACTTTGTTTACGTTCCCTATTTTTTTCCCCTTCTATATTAAATAATGTATTGTGGACAATCCATTGAATCTGCCTATCCCGTGATTAAAGAAACCATCCCCCAATCAAGTTTAGGATATTATGCCAACAACCGTTATCCCGGTTTCCCTCCCTTGATGAACGACGGACGCTCCATTATCGCCAGCAACCGTTCTGAAACTTTGTTGCACAACTCAATTGTGAAAGAGAGTGGCGAGGTCAACAACGCCAAGTATCGCCAGTATATGATTACTAACGCCAAAACCATCATGGAAAACGATTTCAGAAACGCCAGCAACGATGTAGGATACTACGAGCGTTTTATTGACCAGATTTCCAAGGGTGCGACTGGTACACCATACATGTACAGTTCGCCTATTGACGAAAAAAAACCGCTTGGCTATTCCGAGTCCGATTTGAAGAGCTTGTATTTGTCCAGAGAACAGCTGGAGGCGCGCCGGGTTGCGCCCCATTATTCAATGTAAGGAAAACCTACGGTTCAACAAGTTTACGCCTTTGACCTTTCCCTTCTTTTAGTATTTTTATTCACTAAATACAAATACTAATTTTACACATTCTTTTACGCTTACCAGATACTACATTGTTAAGGAGGGGTCTAAGGCGTAAACTTGTTGAACCGTGGGTTATCCTTAAAGGAAAAGTCAAATGCTTAAACTTGTTGAACCGTGGGTTTCCTTTAAGGAGGGGTCAAAGGGGAACCATGGGTTCTCCTTAAGGGAAAGGACAAATGCGTAAACTTGTTGACCTTGGTTTCCTTTAAGGAAGGTTCATAAGGAAACCTTGGTTTCCTTATTATAGGGTCGGCGGGTCCGCCCCTTTATTCAACGCATAAATGGTTTCAATCTCGTATTTTAATAACGGCCGACCAAAATAAACCATATTGCACATTCCACCGGACAAACCGTTAGTCTGGCCAACCACAATTGTATCACCAAGACTTAGATTCTCATTTACTGGGTCTCTCTCTGCAGACCCGACAAGTTCACCATTGATAAATATATCCGCATTGGACTTTGCATAATTGAACACCACGTGGTTCCACTTCTGCAAAGGCATATCAAATTCCACATACTTAGCCTGGTTTAAAAACGCCTTGAATTTTCCTTTTGCGCCATTATAAATAACTCGCGGGTGGTAATCAGTGAATTCAAACACGGTTGTATCGCCACCAAGGCTCGTGGGAACAATGTAGACCCATGCAGAGATGGCAAATTTACTGTTGACAATTGCATCATCGCCAATTTTGCCCTTCTGCAATTCCACATAACTGGATAATCGCGATTCTTTGCTGATTCGCAACGGCTCTAGAAAAACTATCTTTCCATCTTTGTTGGAAAATGATTTCGCAAACAGTTTTGTTATTTTTGGAGCATAGAAGTAGAGAAGACCCAGAATAAGTTCAAATATCAATAATACATAAATTGCTTTTGGTGCCTGTTGTAAATCGGCTTTTAAGTATTCCAGTAAATCCAAAAGCATACATGGAATGTAAAAAATAATGTTTACAATAAACCCAGGCCATCCCTGCATTTTATACAGGGAATTGGAGCCGACCTTGTAGACAATTGCGAGGGCCACGATTATCATCAGGACCACGATTAATTGAATGAAACCAGTTGCTAAAAAAACCATTTTTGATGAGAGATTAATATTGTTCAAAAAATAGACGACAAGTAGGAATGTGAGAAACCCAGCACCGTACTTAACGTAGTCAGAACTGGTAATAGTTGTTAAATCGGAACCTGAGTTCTTTAGTGCAAATATGATGCCAATAAAAAGCGGAACCACTGCAATTGTTACATATAAGTATAATTTGGTAAACAGTTTTTCAGGGTTTTTTGTCATGTAATACGCAATCACAATCATGTAAATTGCAACTGCAATCGTTATTGCATTTGATTTTAAACATTCTACAAAATTAAAAGTATTTGGTGTTGTTGATGTTGCTGTTGCTGACATAATATATAATAAGGAGAACTAATAGTTCCCCTTAAACCCCTCCTTTGTTTCAGTAAGAAGAACTAATAGTTCCCTTAATCCCCTCCTTTGTTTCAGTAAGGAGAACTAATAGTTCCCCTTTTTTGCTTCGCTTATCCCCTCCTTTGTTTCAGTAAGGAGAACTAATAGTTCACCTTTTTTGCTTCGCTTATCCCCTCCTTTGTTTCAGTAAGGAGAACTAATAAAGGGAACCTTGGTTCCGCTTTGCTTATAAATTCTCCATAGTGGTTTTGCGGCCGTGGCATTCTCTACACAAAGCTACTAAATTGTCCACGTGGTTGCTTCCACCATATTCTAGCCTCACTTTGTGATCCACTTCAAACCACGCCGACAATTGTTCACCGCAGTCTTCGCATTTCCAGTTTTGTCTGCTCGCCACAAATTTCTTCTTGGTTTCGCTAACGGAGCGTTTGGTTTTTGTTGTTCCGTCGGCTCTTCCCGAGTTCATAATTCGGGTTTCTTGGCGCTCTTGACCCATAGGTAAAATTGGCATTGACCCACCTACATTATCATTGTACATGTTTTGCTTTTTTGTGAAATCCAGGATGGGGTTGAGAACACTCATGGTTTCCTTGTCAACTGGCAAATATTTCAAGTATTCGTCTGACCCACGGATAATATCGCCGGCTTTGGATGGGAACTTTTTGAACAACACGTACAACATCAAGGCACCTAAAGCAATTCCGGCCATTTTATAATATTTTTGGTTGGTTTGCAATAGCTTCCAGTATTTTCCGTCCGTATATACGTTTGCAATTAAAAATGCGGCTATTCCAAAAATCACGAGTTCGATGCGCATATATACTAGTGGGAGAACCAAAGGTGTCGCTTCGCTTATCTCTTTTTTTTATTATTTTAATAATGTTTACTGTAAAGGAGGGGGTATGGGGGAACTATTAGTTCACCCAATAATAAATTAACGCCAGACACCCCAAAATAAATGCCACGTGCAAATAGTATCGGCGCATTTTCAGTTGCTGGTGCAAATAAACTGGTTTCGGCATATAGTTGTCAAAGTATTCTTGCATTGCTTCGTCCAAGGACACCGACGGTTTCCCCAACAAATCGTTGTACTTGTTCTGGATGAAATTGACCCAGCGAATCAGCGAATCTTTGCTCCCCAAATACGGCGTTAATGGGTATTTGTCCAACATTGTGCTAAATCGGCCGGACATCTCTCCATCCGGGATAAAAACCGGCAGATTCATATAAAAATCATAATACTTGCGCTTTGTCACTTCATTTGGAAAATCAGGATACGTTAGCGCAACGGTCATCATAAAAAACCAGTAATGTGGACCCCACGTCTTTGCATCTAACTTGGTTGACATATATAAAAGTATATAGAAACATGGATACTATATTCAAGTAGGAATGAACGTTTATTGCAATAATTGTGGAAAAAAAGGTCATATGTTTTATAATTGTTGTCTCCCCATCACGAGCAATGGTATAATCGCCTTTCGCAAAAACCCGGAAACCAATTTGACGGAGTATTTGATGATACGGCGAAAACATACACTGGGACTCATTGATTTCATAAGGGGCAAGTATTCAGTTTACAACCAGTATTACGTGTCTAATATGATTTACCAAATGACAAATGCAGAGAAGGAGATGCTGAAAACCAAGAATTTTGAAGAAATATGGTTCTTAGTGTGGGGAAAAGAAGCGGACTTCTCTCATTACAAGAATGAGGAAACCATATCTAAGGAAAAATTTTACCAGCTGAGACAAGGAGTCAATGGACAATACACATTGGCGGATTTAGTGGATGCATCACCCACAAAATGGGACGAACCTGAATGGGGGTTTCCCAAAGGCCGGCGCAATTACAATGAAACAGACTTGGACTGTTCTGTCCGCGAGTTTAGTGAAGAGACCGGAATAAATGTGGAAAAGAACAAAATTGTGAACAACATTTCGCCGTTTGAGGAGATATTTTTTGGCTCCAATTACAAGTCGTATAAACACAAGTATTTCTTGACTTATATGGATTTTGAAGATAGCGTCCCTGCAATCCAAGAAGCAAACGAAATCAGCGAAATAAAATGGAAGCCGTATGCGGAATGCATTGCATCTATCCGGCCCTACAATTTAGAGAAAAAACGAATGCTGGCAAACATTGACATCTTGCTGAAGAAAACGGTCTTAGTAAAAAATGTGTAAATTTATATCTTGGTAAAAAATGTGTAAATTTATATCTTGGTAAAAAATGTGTAAATTTATATCTTGGTAAAAAATGTGTAAATTTATATCTTGGTAAAAAATGTGTAAATTTATATCTTGGTAAAAAATGTGTAAAAAATATGTGTTTATAATATAATACATATTTACAATGGATAGCAAAAGAGCAAGATGTCCAAATGGAACCCGTAAATTCAAAGCACTTGGTGATGGGTGCTATACGGACGAAGAAATTGAAAATCATAAAAAGACAAAAACACGAAAAAACAAGGAGGGATCGCCCATAATCAAGAAAAAAAAAGAAATAGTTGCAGTTGCCAAAGAAGTTATTCCAGTTGCCAAAGAAGTTGGAGAAAAAGAAGTTGGAGAAAAAAAACAAGAAGTCTCAGAAGAACCTGATATTGGTGTTGTCCATAACTTAGCAGAAGAAAAAGAAGAAGAAGAAGACCCTGAAGATTATGGAAAAAAAAACGACGACCTTAAAGAGAAAGAAAAGAAAGAGTACTACGCCAATCTAAAAACACCCGATTCAAAGACCGATTTTTTATACCCGTCTTTAGAAAACCCCTATTTTGGTAAACAGGTTTCTCTTCAAAAAGACTTTGCAAACTTAAAATTTGACGGCGAAATTATAGACAAACACGATATCAAAAAGGTCTCCGACATAATTTGCGCAAACCCCGAATTTGAATTATTGCCACACCAGCATTTTGCAAAGAGATTTATGTCTGGCCAAACCCCCTATAAAAGCATTTTACTATACCACGGTCTCGGTTCCGGCAAAACGTGTTCAGCCATCGGTATCTCAGAAGAGATGCGCAGTTATACCAAACAAACCGGCGTAAATTCAAGAATTTATATTATTGCATCCCCCAACGTGCAGGACAATTTCAAACTCCAGCTCTTTGACGAATCCAAACTTGTACAAACCAATGGGTTTTGGTCTCTCAATACCTGCGTCGGAACAAAAATTCTGAATGAAATTAATCCGACGAATTCGCCAATGCAAAGAGAGAAAATTATCTCCCATGCAAAAACAATTATTAACCGCGACTATAAAATTATGGGTTACCTGGAGTTTGCCAACTACATTGATCGCAAGATAAACGTTCTTTCATCCAATGTAGAACAGGAACTCATCAAAAAATATTTTAGCAATTGTCTCATTATTATTGACGAAGTTCACAATTGCACCAAAGACAGCAAAACGCTGTCGTCTCAATTGAAAAAACTTGCAAAACATGCAGATGACCTCCGATTTGTTCTTCTCTCTGCGACTCCAATGTACAACTCTCCGAGAGAAATCATCTGGATCACCAACTTGATGAATTTGAACGATGGGAGGTCCGCCATTAAATACAGCGAAGTTTTTGATGAAGACGGCACGATTATTGAATACGAAGAAGACAAAGGTGTAAAATTATTGCGCCGTAAATTGAACGGATATATTTCCTACGTGCGTGGAGAGAACCCTTACACGTTTCCGTTTCGCGTGTATCCGCCCTTGGCTACCCGAAAATTTGTAGCAATGAATTCAAGTCAAGAACTGGATGTTCCATTGCAAGGAAAAATATTTTTGACGGAAATCGGAGAGATGCAGAAACGCGTATACGATCTGGTTATTCGCAAATCGTTGGACGCAGGGGACGGATTGTTTGTAGTGAACGACGTTGACGCGGATTTGGAGAATATGGAAAAATACGGATACAGCAAATTGCAGGCACCTTTGCAGTCTCTCATCATTACGTTTTGGAACAGTGAATTTTCAAGAATTATTGAGGAGGAAGACGAGAGATACGTGGACTTATTTGGTCAAAAAGGTCTGGAAAACATTATGAAATATGAAAAAAAAGACATAAAAATCGGCGAAGATGCCAAAATTTCAATCAAATGCAACTACGAATACAAAGCAAAAGTTCCGCGCATTTTTTCGCAATTTGAATTACCCAAATACAGTGCCAAATTGTCCACAGTTTGCGATTGCATTCGCGCATCTGCCAACAAAACAGTAGAGATAGACGGGGTTCAAACCGCCATTCACGGCGGAATTATCGTTGTCTATACCCAATACATTTATGGTGGAATTGTTCCGATGGCGCTTGCATTGGAAGAGATGGGATTTTTGCGGTACGGCGCAAATTCGTCTCTGTTCAGAAACAATATGGTTAAGAATCGCGTTGATGCGAGAACCATGAAATTGAGGGATGAAGTGCCCATGAGTGAATTCAAACAAGCCAAATATATGATTATCTCTGGCGACAAGTATTTCTCTCAGAACAACGCCGACGATATCAAAGTGGCAACCAGCAAAGCCAATATGTATGGAGATGATGTGCGTGTTATCCTCATTTCGCGCGCGGCGTCCGAAGGTCTGGATTTCAAATTTGTCCGGCAAGTACACGTATTGGATCCCTGGTACAATATGAACCGAATTGAGCAAATTATTGGACGTGGTGTCCGAAACCGCAGTCATTGTGGTTTAGCTTTTGAAGAGAGAAATGTAGAGATTTATATGCACGCCACCACCAATGGAGAGAAAGAAACCGCCGACCTATACGTTTACAGGTATGCCGAGGAAAAAGCCAAGAAAATCGGAAAAGTCACGCGAGTTATGAAAGAGGTCGCCGTAGATTGTGTGTTGAATCATTCGCAGACCAATTTTACGGACAAGGAAATGGAAGCCGTTGCCGAAAATGGCATTGTCAATATTGTCCCATCTACCCAAACCGAATTGGTTCCTTACAAACTCGGCGACAAACCATTCTCGGAAGTGTGCGATTATATGGAGAATTGCGAATTCAAATGTTATCCCAAAGATGCGGGTAAAAACAAAATGAAGGATGAGTTGTATGGCAAGGAGCAAATCAGTATGAATTCAAGGGAAATTGTCGCCAAACTTAAAAACATTTTCAAACAAGAGACCGCGTACCATTTTGATACGATTGAGTCAATGGATGCATTCAAGCTTGCGACCAAAGAAGAATTGTATTATGCGCTTACCTTATTGATTGAAGGACCCGAAACCATCCTGGATAAATACGGAAGACACGGAAGACTGATCAATCGCGACAAATATTATGTGTTTCAACCATTGGAAGTAACGAATCCGAACATTTCTCTGTATGAATCCAAAATACCGGTGAAATCAATGAGCGAATATGTTCAGTACGAAATTGATCCAATGGATCAAAACATCAACACGCCCAAACAAGAGGAAAAAATGGGGGAGGAATACAATTCATTGATTGCAAAAATGAGAGAAAACTTGGAAATAGCAATCAGCGAAGAACCAAATGAACTGAAAGACAAAAACGAAGACTGGTATTTTAATCTGAACTCCATCAAGTGTAAAAAAGACGCAACCGAAGAGAAAAAGTTTATGGATTTTAAAAAACAATATAAAATTGCAAAGACTGACAGCGATGAATTAATACGAGCCAAAATATTGCCCAGAACAATGGAAGAATATAAGAGGCTGGAAAAAAATTCAATTTGCGTTAGTCAAGGGTTTATCCCGGTTATGACACGATTGAGAATTTTGGGAATTGATAGCGAGGCATTGACAAAATATGTAACCGACCATATTATTGAAACGCTCTCTCACGAAAATCGCCTAACACTTGCAAAAGAAGTGCTGGCTCCCAATTTTGTAGTAAAAGACGATTTAGAAAGACATATTGCCGAATACTTTCAGTATTTATTATTGGATAATAAAAAGGTCTTGGTATTATCAAAAGACGACAAAAATGTTTACTACAATATTTTGGATTGGTCAGAATTAAATGATGGAGAGAAACAGTCATTGCTTAAAGAAATGCAGGAAAAAATGGAAATTATGAATTATTCCGATATTATTGGATTCACTGGCAATTTTTCAAGCAAAGATATGGTTTCAACCATGGTATTTAGAACAAAAAACATGACCCAAAAGCGAAATAACAAGAGTGCGTTTTTGCAAAATGACTCAAAAATTGCAATTATTAAACAAATCAACACAATTTTGAAATTAGCCGGGTCTCCGTACGGTTTTGATGATGAAACGTGTTCTAAGTGTGAACGTAATACAGACGATATTTCAAAGATTGCCGTTGCGTGCATTTTTGAAATGTTGATTCGCAAATTTGATGATGAGAAAACTACTGGCAAAACTTGGTTTTTAAGAAGCGAACAGGCGATTTTCAATAATATTAAGAATGCGTAGGAGAACCAAGGTTCCCCTATGACCCCTCCTTTAAAGGAAACCTACGGTTTCGCTTCGCTTACCCCCATATGATCTTTCCATTATGTTATTATTAGTATGGGATTAAAATGGGTTAAACGAACCGGAAGCAACGAGTTCTTTTTGAGGGAAGGTTCAAAAGGAAACCGTAGGTTTCCCCTAAAATTGAAGTTTATTATAATTATAAATACAAATAATATAAAATTATAATATTAGTATATAAACAATGAATCAAAACGAAGAGAAGAAAGAATATGGAGTTTATATTAACTCAATGCTATCCAAACGGGTGGTTTTGAAAATAACCGAGATTGGACAAAAATTAAAGCAAAATTTAGAGAAAAAAATCAAATTTAGCATTGAGGGGAAATGCATCACCGAGGGGTTTATCCGACCCAAAACGGTTGAAATTGTCTCGTATTCGTGCGGATTGGTGAAAGACGACCATATTGAATTTCACGTCATTTATCAGTGCTTGGTTTGTAATCCAATCAAGGATATGGAGGTTGTTTGCAGGGTGAAAAATATCACAAAGGCCGGCATACACGCCGAGGTGAGAGACAACGAAGACAATGTGCCAATTACGGTGTTTGTCGCCCGAGATCACAATTATACAAACAAAATGTTTGACGAGGTGGAGAAAGATGCGAATATCCGCGTCAAAATAATTGGTGTGAGGTTTGAATTGAATGACCCATCCATCACCGCAATTGCATATTTGCTGAAAGAACGAGCGGTTAACGAAAAAGCCGTTAATGAAAACGCAGAGTTGATTGCAGAAGCGGAAGAACGGTATCTTAAATTGAAAGCAGATGCCGAAAAAAGAGAAATGCACAAAAAAGAAGAGTAAAAAGAAGATGATTTTTATAATACAAAAAGAGAAAAATCATCATTAGAAAACCACTATAGATTATGCACAAAATAGTAGCATTGAACTTTGATATTTTCATTATAAAACTCCTTGTTAACAGAACTAATATTATTTTTATTATCGTCTACAAATACAATATTTTTTATTGTTGAATAATTCGGGATTATGATTTCTTTCAGAACTTTGCCTTTACATGTTCCATTACTATAATAAACTGGAATATCTTTTACACCTATCTGTTCTAAGTGTTTTTCTGTAATAGATTTCAAAGATTCTTTTCGCGCAGTCAAACATACAACATTACTCCTATTTACGTTTTCTAAAAAAGTATTAAATGATGTTGCATGAGTATGCTTTGGTTGATGATTATCAATATGTTTTAACCATTCCTCTATAACTAAGGATTCGTTTTCATTGTTTTCAACCATTCTCTTTTTCCACCATTTTCCATCAATGCCGTCATAAACCATCAATGTTTCATCAATATCAAACACATACAACGTATTTTCGTCAATCAATTTAATATCATCAAAATTACTGATTTTAACATATTTACAATACATTTTGAATGCTAATATGTTATTTATTTTTTCATACAATTGTTCAAGAGTGCCATTGTTTTTGATAACGCAGTCTGTTTCCAATTGATCAATAAATGATTCGGAAATATGATGGTCATCCGTTTGTTTATCTCGCTGAACCTTAATGGTAAGTCCTTTATATTTTTTTATCAATGCTAATTCATTCGCAAACCGAACATCAGTAATTACATAGCGTTTATCTGGATTTTGTAAAATTTTATTTTCAACTACTTTAACCCATATATCTTCATTTACTTCAGGTAATAATTCCGATATTTGAAGACGAAATAATTCTGTGCCAACATATTGGAGAACTTTACGTGGACTGGTTTTCCAAAAATCGTCGGTAATTTCTTTACAATTGCCATATAATTGTTCGTCGTTAAATCCAAAAATGCATTTGCATGCGTCTTTTAACGCATCCGCAAAACCAATTTTAGTATACCCATGGTGCTTTACCAAATAATCACCTAATGTATCCTTGCCGTGTCGTTTACGGCCGCAAATGCCAATTAAATTTAATTTTGTCATTTGATAAGACAATAAATTATCTTTATACCGTTAACGTCCAAGGTTCTCTATTGGATATTCAAAAAATATATAAAAACGTTTCACTAAAAATAACAACAACATGACGATTGGATTCCAAATAACCAACGAAACATTGAGTTTTATGAAAGACAAGATAGAGAGAATGCCCAAAAACAATCAAATTGAGGTTCTTAAGATTTTGAAGAAGTACCAAAACATAAAGTTGAACGAAAACAAAAGCGGCGTGTTCGTGAACCTTTCTTTTTTATCCAATGAAATTTTGGATGAAATAGACAAGTACGTCAATTACGTCAATGACCAGGAAACGGTAATCAATACAATTGAGACGCAGAAACAGGAGTTTAAGAATGCTTTCTTCGCATAAGTGAACCAAGGTTCCCTTATGAACCCTCCTTTACACCATTGAAGAATTAAAATGTCCCATTTTAATTCTCCAATGGCGCGGTATCGGTAATGATTTGAAATAACACCCCTACGGGGTTCCGCTTCGCTTAACCATTTTAAATCTTCACCAGTATAAATCCATAATATAAGGAGGGGTCATAGGGCGTAAGCGTGCTTTGCACGCTGAATACGTAGTTCCCCTAAAAGGGTTTAAAAAGATAGCGCCATATATATCAAATACCAAAATCTATCAATCAATAATGCTTGCACCTAAATTTATGAACGAAATCTTTTACGGCCAGAAAAATTTTCTTAAATCTCAAGAAAATTTTTTATCGGATTTGAATCCATACATGTTGACTCCGGATGTCTGGGCTCAAATGCAACAATTACCAAATGCAGTACCTAATCTGGTCACTAACGCACTACCTAATGTAGTTACTAATCAAAGCAAAGAACCATATACCAAATTCAAGCCCACACTTCGCGATTCTATATTCTGGTGCATTTACGTCGCTATCAACGGAGAACCGTTTTACCAAAGTCAGTTGAAATCTGGCACAAATATGATCAACTTGATGATGAATGAAAAAAAGGCAATATCCGACCATTTTAACAAAAACACCACTTTACTGAAAAACTCCAACCACAAAATAACACTGGCTAAAATCAACGAAATCAAATGCGACTTGATGACCAAGCCAGTTATGGACAGTGTTGAAAGTTTCATCCCGTGTTCCATTTATTATGGAAGACCCATTTACGTGTATTTTGAAGAGATACACTCCTATTTGCGCTTTAATGACAAGAACTATATATCCGATGATGACAACAATGATGAGAAAATAGATGAAAACATTATTTTGTTGGAACTAAAAGATGGCAAGTTTAGTTTAGAATACGAAGTTTCCGATTTTATGAAAAAGAAAGACGCGTTTTTTCACATCCAGCATTATGAAAAGATTCTGTCCGGTGCTTCCAATTACAAAACAGATGAAATGCGAGAGATTTACAAAACGGTTTTTGGAGAAAACGCAGAACTAAAAAAACCGGAATACTATGAGAAAGTTTTGGTCAAAATTTCGGCGGTTATAACTAAACGAATTTAATTTTAACCTCAAAAACCCAACGGGTTTTTGTATGGTATGGATTCCGAAAGGCGTTAAGCTTCGCTGAATACGACGAGTTCCCTTTGTAAAGGAGGGGTCATAGGGGAACGTAGTTCCCCTAAAATTGAACGAAATATTATAT
>Ga0247722_10000986_pt1 | contig 16242 bp, 17 predicted proteins | sample MSEWelMarce3H_FC_FD_189094 | JGI IMG/M metagenome (GOLD analysis project Ga0247722, IMG submission 189094) | Subsurface sediment microbial communities from gas well in West Virginia, United States - MSEEL Well Study Marcellus 3H_FC | ecosystem: Environmental > Terrestrial > Deep subsurface >... | reverse complement strand
ATATAAATGTATCATAATGGACAATCAATCAAGAATAAATCAATTGGAAGAAGAGAATGCGAAACTAAAAGAAGAATTACAATCGGTCAAAGAACATCTTAAAAAAGTTGGTTGGCCTCCAACCGCCCAATCATTCCCCGTTGTCCACACCCCCCATCCGAAAACACTGGTCAGCCTTATAGGAGTGGTAGTTGGTGAAACCACAAGATCAGCCGTGACGAGTGCTCCGGCCGCAGCTCCGCTGGGAGCACCCTCCCCATAACCGGAGTTAGCTTGCAATGGCCCCCCGCCGCCTCCAATCATAAGTAAATTTAAAGCTTTGTTGCCACCAATTGGATATACTCCGTTGGCCGATCCCGTAGATAGAGTAGTTGGAAACCGAACCTGAAAAGTTCCGGGTTGCAGGCTATAACACGTGTTAGTACCATCTGCCCACGTTCCAGTATTTGCGCCTAGGGCAGTGGTCCCAAGACCCCGTTGTCCACAATCAGCAATATCAATAGTCGGTCTACTATCTAACGCTCCAGCTCCGCTAAATGCATTATCAAATGAAATCATTCCTTTAGTTGGAAATCCGGTGTACCCGGTGTTGATTAAACCGCGCGTAGTAGTGTCACCCTCTTTGGAATTCTTAGCAGCAGGTGTAATAAGAGTTGCAATATCAGTTCCATTTTTTGTGAAATTTGATGCTGCTGTTGAAAACGTATTTGCGTAAGTTGTATCATAATAACTATTTATGCTTTTGCCTTGATAATTAAAACCATTCGGATCATATGCCATAAATATTACATAAATATATATTAGATAATAAAATATCCTATATGTTCGCTTTTATGAACATCAATAATAAATTTTTGCGCTTCTAAAATGCAATTAAGTTATTTTGCAAAATAAAAAACTACAACTGGTATATAAAACGAACTTACATGTAATGATTATGAATGAAAATAAAACAACAACGGTTACATCAGGACCATATACATTTCAAATAACCGACAATACATTGTTATCGAGAACTAATACAGAAATATATGGCCGCAAATTTAAAATAGGAAGCACTTATCCAGATTGGGTAGAGATTTCAATCATAAATGAAAATAATAACCCACTCGATGCAAGAATGCGATTTTTGCACAACACTGGTCAAGAGTGTTCCAATTCAAACGGTCACATGTACAATATGATAAAAACATTATTAGATTATGTGTATGTGCATGTGCCAACACTAACACATATAATTTTTGACGATAAAATCCATATTGAATATGCAGGCAACGCCGAAGCCGAATACAAACCCCCATTACAACCAACGCTGCATGTTGACCCAATTCCATTATACTATTTTTCGATTGTATTTAATGGCCAAACCTGGTATGAAAAATATTTTAATGCAAAACAAAACAATCAGGTTAGACATGAACAATATCGAAAACGAGTAGCCTATTTTTTATATGATCATGAATGTAAAACGCATATACGGTTTGACAGATTTGCATCATTGTTCAATAAGCGCGAAGAAGAAATGGTGGAATTAGTTGAATATTATAATCATGCAAACAATTTCAACGATTTTTTTCAATCTATACCAGAACAACACCGGTGTAGATTAGTTGGACCATGGATTCAACCATTCATGAAATATACATTGAGCGATGTGTTTTACAGTGAAGATTGGATAATTCATTTTCCGCTGGAAATCACTGGAGAAAATAATGAAACACGCAATTTTTATTATCCAGAAGACATGAACATTACAAATAATTTTCAATCAAAAAATATATGTTTGTCTCCAGACGATATTTAATGTGGGTGCAAACTGGTCGTCGACCCGCTCCCGAAAAATTAAAATGTCTCATTTTAATTCTTCAATAGTTTACCGCATATTAGTGTTTTTTATAGTAATTATACAAAATAGACGGATTATGGTCAGCGTTATAAATATCAAAGAGATTTTTGTTTAAACAATAAACCAACCACCATATGTTAACCTCCCACATAATTGTATTTTTTTCACATATCGTTTTTAAACATTGTTCTTTTGTTAATGCCGCAAATTTTATTAAGGATTTTTTATTACCGCCAAACACACTCCCTGCAAAATACCACATAACATTTTTATATATTTCACTATGATAATAAGAATTAACATCCCAGCATCCAGCGATTCGTATCTTATTTTCATATTCTACATTTGCCATATTACAAATATATGTAGTAAAATTAACATCATTAACCATATGCTTAATACCAAAGTCGATCCATATGTAATTCTCATCATTAAACGGATTTAATTCAATCGCCTGTTTAACCCATTCTGTTTTATTACATTGGACACACATATATTCAAATGTATCCTTGGATGTATTTGTAGAATTTACAAAAAAATTTGCGATTCTATCCTTCTCTTTATATAAATACAAATCATTCAATGCAATAAAAACAAACCTTATGTTTTGGAATGAATTGTTTTGAAAATATGTGTCGTATATAGATTTCTCTATAAAAACAACCTTGTTTATTTCATTTATTGTTAAAAGATGATTCCCATATTCAATATATTTATCGATGGTTCTATTACTATTTACGTTTGTAAGAAACGCAGTTACAAATGTTGTCATTTATTTACTAATTTGGAATATCTTTATATTAGTATAATCCGTATAATGAGTAAAAATAAATATTTTATTACAAACGCCAGATTACACTTTGACATTTGCATCATTTTTATCATCCACTGAAATATTTTGTTGGTTTGACTCAGTTTTTGTGATTGCATATTGACCACACGAACCACAATGGTCTTCGTTAGATAATCCTATCTTGTTATTTAATTTTGTATCACAATAATCCAGGTTCCATCTACCCACTGGTTTCGGTAGTTCTTTTAGTGAAATTTTTTGCATCATTTTAGTAATAAATTTCATACATCGAATTTGTAGTATATACGTGCTTCTTGACCACATGCCGGGCAACAATCACTATAGTTTCGCCGATTAAATGTATATTCGCATTCGTCGTGCATCGTTTTCTTACAATTGGCACACACAATATAATATTCTGTAAATCGTTCATGACAAAGGACGCATGATTTATGATGGGTGAAACATGAGTGTATATTGCCCATTGGATTATAATATACGTGATTATAATGTTTATATCAACTGACCCAATTGACGAACCGACCGACTGACCAACTGACCGACTTAGTTGTTGGCCGTATAACTACACCACATACATCTATGTAACTGAATCGAACAATTCTCACACAATACAGGGACCAAATACAAATAACCAAATGGATTGGACACATGGTTTGGATTGGTATGCCCATATATTTTTCGCTTACCACAGTGTTTGCAATTATATTTGGGGGGAGATAACGGCGTTTCGAGTCGTAATCGATTGTGTTCTTCACAATACATGTCGTGCACGTGCATGATATGTATATATTTACAAAGAAATATCTAAATCAGTTCGGCGAGTGTTATAGTGCATATATGTTGGTTTACTTGACGACAAATCTGGACCGCTTCGTCTTTGACTGTCCATATTTATATTTTCGTCTGGATTTGTTTGCTAATATAAATGCTTTCTTACGATGATCACAGCCCTTATCAATGATATGATAATCAACTGCAGCAGATTTACCAGAAGTGATTGAGCTGGCTAAACGCGCCAATCCCCATGATTGGGCAGTTTGATTCGGCCGCGACCCAGATGAAAAATACGCCCCTTCACCCTTTTTAACGATTTGGTTCAACGCAGATAATTTACATCCAGTTTTCGCTGCGAGTTCTGGGGTGGGACTTACGTTTTCTACATTGTATATTCTACGCGCGTTTCGAACATGTTTGGACGGCTTACTCTTAAAAGAAGGCAACCGTTTGCGTGTAAAGTATTTGTGTTTTTTATATAATTTTCTTGATTTTAATAACATGTCGATTTGTGCAGTTTTATCCGTTTTTGCAAGTTTAATTGGTACATACCGAATTGGAATTTTAATAGTCTCCATTTACATATGTATAGACAAAATGCCCAACCCAATAAACATTTTCTCACCAAGTAGTAATCATGGAAAGCCCATTCGCAAACAACAACAGTACATTTGTGTTGTATTTAGAGCCCGTGCGCAATCAGTATTACAAAACATACCAAAATATAATCACTGTAAGTACAATGCCACCAGGCCCACTGGAACAACTTGTCAAACCGCTTTCTTTTGAAAAGTTATCGTCGTTTCAACAAGCAAGCCCATTTTATCAAGGAATGAATTGCGTACATGTATTGTTACGTTATCCAAAGAACCAACAATATGCACCCACCAAACACGGTGATTCATTCATGACCGCGGAAGACATTCCCGCGGTTCTCTCTTATTTGCAAAACAACAACTATGTGGTAGATACAAATATGACAAAGCTAATGTTCAAATCGCGCATCCCCATGGCCGGAGTGAGCGAGCAGCGAATGTCAGGAGACCGCCGAATGATTTGTATGGTAAATTATAGCCAAACCGGACCGTAGGCCTCGAACGAGTAAACCGCCCCCAAGTAAACATTGCCAAAGAAATAATACAAATATCTACATACGCCCATTATTTATAATAAAATTGATAATAGTTTAAAATTATTTAAATTAACATAATAAGCAATGAATAGTTTTATGAATATGATGAAAATACAAAATCCAGAAAAAGAATATCCTTCTAATATGGGACAAAAATGGACCGACGAGGAAGAAGCCTTGTTGTTAGAAGAATTAAATAAAAATATTGATATTGAAACAATATCGCAAACCCATAACAGAACCATAGGAGGCATTAATTCACGACGCCGAGAAATCGCTTACAAAATGTATTTAAAAAACGTTTCTATGGAAGAAATAATTAAGCAAACAATATTAGATGACGAATGCATTAGACAAACAATAGAAAAAAGACAAAATAATAATTCAAAAAAACCAATTTCAATAAAAAGTGAAATAACTGAAATAAAAAAACCAATTTCAATAAAAAGTGAAATAGCTGAAATGAAAAATGAAATTAAAGAATTAAAAAATACTATAAAAGAATTAGTTGAAATGATGAAAGCAGTTTATGAATTTGAAGACGCATAAAATGAACAGTTTAAATCGTCATCGGTATAAACCTTTCTTCTCTGGATATAATAAAACTACATACAATGATATATGATTATGTAATTTTAGGCGGCGGAATTTCCGGCTTATACACCGCCCATCAAATATTAAAGAAGTACCCCCACGCAAATCTATTAATACTCGAAAAATACAAAACAATCGGAGGACGTGTGTATACCCATCACGACACAACCATGGACGTAGAAGCGGGAGCGGGCCGTTTTCACAGTGGTCATACACATCTACTTGCGCTTATTCGAGAACTCGGCTTGCAGTCAAAAATGACCAAAATAACGAGCACAGCGACATATGTAGATAATTCAGGAAAGCGAATGAATTCGATATTGGACGCGCCAAACGATATAATCGGTGTATATACATTCATCGAAAAAACAAACACAGCGGCATTACCTTCACCAGAACCGGCGCTCATGGCAGCGCTCGACAACTTTCTAGGAAAGGAGAACTTACCCAACGCAGGGATCATTACAAAGATATTGTGGGCCAGCAAAACCGTTTCCGCAGAAAGTCTACGTAATCAAAGTCTAGTGGACTTCGCAAAGACGGTAGTCACAGAAGAAGAAGTCGAATTCTTAAAGGCGTCATTCGGTTATTACAGCGAATTGGTTATTATGAATGCATATGACGCGCTATATTTAATCGTAGTGCATTTATCGCCAATCCATCAATATTATGTAATGAAAGGCGGATTATCACAACTCATTGTCAAATTGGAAGCACGGCTATTAAAATATGTAAATGTTCGAATATTGAAGAACCGGACTATTGATCGAATCCGGCAAATTACGTGGAAGGGAGAAAAATCGTTCGAAATATCGTGTTCAAACGTATCGACAATATATTCTGCAAAACACTGCATTAGTGCATTGCCGAAACAGGTGGTCGAGAGCCTCACATTTTTCCGCCCATTATCAAAATTATTATCACAAATCAAATGCGCACCATTATGTCGAATATATTCAAAGTTCCCACTGATACCCAAAGCCCCGGGAAAAAAAGCGCACCAATGGTTCAGCGGTTTGCCGAAATTAACGACCAACAACAATTTGCGAATGGTAATACCGTACGACGAATCCAATGGCTTGATAATGTCATCTTATAGCGACAATAAGTTCGCCAAATATTGGAAAAAACTATATGATACAAAAGGGATAGATGCTGTCAATCGAGAACTGATGACACTGTTAAAAAAGACCACAGGAATCAACAATATTCCTGAACCGATAAAAACCGAGGTGTTTTATTGGGATTGCGGAGTTGGATATTGGGGTGTGGGAGCAAATAGTGAAAAGACGTCCAAAATCATGGTTCAGCCGTTTGGTCCACATGTGAAAATGTTCCTTTGTGGGGAGCATTTTTCGGCAAAAAATCAGCAATGGATAGAAGGCGCATTGGATACGAGTCTCGCTGTATGTAGCCGTCTATAGATTGTGAAGTTTTATTATTTTTATTGTATTGTGAAGTTTTATTATTTTTATTGTATTGTGAAGTTTTATTATTTGTAAATTATAAAATTTTTGTGGACCATCTGGCATATTACGAGATAATTGCGCGCGACAACCTATGTATCTCATTGTTGTCATATGTGCGACAGCGTAGCGACATGTGATTCAATACATCCATTTGGACAAAGTCAGGAAATCTTGTATGCCGCATAAAATAATAGGTATGAAAATCGACCGGGGGCGGATTCACTATTCCGCGCTGTATACGAACGTTCAAATATACCTGATATAATTTCATATCGCATGAAATTCGGTCGATTACGCGATTGCGAAGAAAGTATTGATTGAGTTCACCGACACATTTCTTGAATTCTATTTTGTGTCGAACATCGTAAGACCAGATATAGTCCCAGAGAACCTTGGGTAATCGGTAGTACATGGAGTGCATTTTAATAAGTGAAACTTGTTGTTAATTGAATACATTGACAATAAGTATTAAAATTTAATCAATTTTTTACATTTTACGGGTCCAAAATAGATATGTTTGTTGATTTGTCCAACTGGTCTCCCACAAAATGACATAAAATGATTCAGTTAATCACGTGTATATATATAAACCAAAATGAATATGATTGTCGCCGTAAATAAACACGGCATTATTGGAAAAAACAATCAGATGATTTGGCACATACCCGAAGACATGAAGCATTTTCGAAGAGAAACAATGCATAATATTGTGATAATGGGTCGAAAAACATATGATTCATTGCCAAATGGTCCATTGGACGCGCGAACCAACATAGTGATTACTTCCAAACATGAGAACTATAAAAATACCGCCAGGTCATCCACAATATTCTGTGATTTAGAAGAGTGTGACGAGATTCTATGTAAATTGCAGGCAAATACAAATAAACGGATTTTTGTTATTGGCGGGGCTCAAATATACAATCATTTTTTCAAACGATGCAAAACAATATACGTGACGTTGGTGCAAAACGATGAATGCGATGGAGTAAGCATATATCCATTATTGGAAGAAATACAAACGAATTATAGAATCATATCGAGAACCCAAAAATGCGAAAAGCCAGTGCAAGCCGCACAAACATCACAAACAATGCCTACAATCGAGTACGAATTTATTGTGTATGAATCGCCCGCATGACACAAAATTGTGGTAAAAGTTCAAATATGAAAATATACCTATAATATAAGTTAGAATGTTGTCGTTCATCAAAGATATTACTGGCATAGGAAATGACCAAACGCGCCCTAATCAAAAACCAGGCGAGAACCAGAATGAAAAGAATGAAAAGAATGAAACGACCGAAAAGGATGCAAACAATAACAATGCCCCGGAACAGACAACCATGTTGAATCAAGGAACCTACGGTTGTGTATTTAGGCCGGGTATAGAGTGTTCCAGCAAACAGCTGACGTCAACGAAATATATAACAAAAATCCAGAAATACAAGGAAACATCCATGCGTGAAGTCGAAATGGGGAAAAAAATAAAAAAAATCCCCGGATATTCGCAATATTATGCACCGATCATAGAGTCATGTGATGTCACAGTTGGCGCACTGAACAACGATACAGAAGCCAAGAAATGCGACTTCATAAATATGGCGCCCGAATATCAAAACAAAACGTACGAATCAAATCGAATCCGGTATGTTGGGAAAAATACACTAGGCGATTATTTGGTGAAAGAAGCGGCCAACGTCAGTGAATTGGAAAATTATTTTCGAAAATTAATAAACATGCATAATACATTATTGACGGGAATCACAAAATTAAATGCGGCCAATATAATGCATTTTGATATGAAAGAGAACAACATAATGTGTAAAGATAAATCGGGTCGACCCATCATTATCGATTTTGGTTTGTCAGTAGATACCACAAATATTGCTTCACCCGAGTTTCCTGCAACGGATGCCTTTTTTGCATATGGAGTTGCGTATGCACCGTGGTGTTTAGATATAGGCATGATAACCTATATGATACATAAAACCAAAAATGCAAATGTAGAACAGCCAACACCAAACGCATGGCGAAAAGAAAACGCAACTTTGGATGAAACCAATAAGGTGATCGGTGAATTTATAACAACAAACCCGCCGATGCTGGAATTATTTACACCGGAAGTGGTCGAAGAATATAAGAAAAAAGCGGAAGCATATTATGCGCCCCTAGTGGAAGGAGGCATGTTGAATGTTCCCTCATGGGGAAACGTTTATGATGAGTTGGTCAAGTATCATAAAAGTTGGGATAATTATGGGCTCGCTGTCATGATGCTGGATATGCTGCGAATTATGGAATTACGAGAACCTGCAGCAGAATTTCCGTTTATGAAAAAATATATTGAAGTATTAACAAATATAGTATTGTCAACGCCCGATAAGCGTCCGAGCGCAGAAGAGACCGCCGTGGAAATAAAAACAAATGTGGCAAACTTACCAAGAAAAGACAAGGAAAGGATTCGCAAAGTACTTACGCCCTGGGCTCGCACGAATCATGGGTTGCAGCAATTGGCCAAGTCAAGAATAGCCAGTGTAAAAACAGATCATGAAATTTTGGCGCGCAAACAGAAAATGATGCAACGTATAAAAGCCAAATATTTGCTTGCATAAAACGCCCAATATATGTATATATATTATTATATGGCAGGAAAAAAACGATCTGGTTTAGCAAAGGATAGAAGAGCTTATGGATGTTGTATAAACTATCCAACTTACACAATTACTTATAATGGTAATACTAACACAAGTGGAAATGTTCCAATCGGCGGTTCTTCTCCGTACACATCTGGTTCAACGGTTATAGTTTTAGGAAATTCGGGTTCACCTGTATTAGCAAAATCAGGATTCACCTTTGCAGGATGGAATACAATAGCAAATGGTTCTGGAATATCTTATTCACAAGGAAATACATTTACAATTAATGCGAATAGAACACTTTATGCTCAATGGACCGCCGTGGTGTCTTCGCCAACATCATTGTCAAGTGTAGGAGGAGATCAAGCGGCGTATATTTTGTTCACACAAAGCGGGAATGTAACAAACTACGAATATTCTACTGACGATGGCGCCACATTCTTAGCGTTTAATCCACCACAAACTTATAGTCCTGTAGAAATAAACACACTCTCGAGCAATGTAGCAACTCGTTTAACAAATGGCACCACATACACTGTAAAATTAAAAGCGGTGAATTCTGCAGGTTCAAGTAGCGAATCTGTTTCTGTTAATGTCACTCCCACAATAACAAGCTTGGTAACTAGTGGACGATTAATAAACTTAGATGCAAATAATTCAAGTTCTTACTCAGGCTCGGGGGCTGCTTGGACAAATCTTGATTCAGGTGGGCTTTATAGTGCAACACTTCAAAACTCCCCAACTTTTGATAATATAAATAAATGGTTTACATTTAATGGTACTAATCAAATCGCAGAAATTGCAGCAGCGGCCGCAATTAATCCAACTACTCCATTTGGTTCATTTACTATTCAAATATGGGCACGTGTTAATACAACGTCACCTCAGTTTGCACCTTGGGATGGCCTGATAAGCAAGCAATTCGGGCCGGGGTCTTATGATGGATATAGTTTAAATCTAGCATCTTCAAGCTCAGTTGCTCTAAAAATGAATGGTGGTGGAGTTGATGGAACTTATTACTCCCCTGAAGGAGTATATAGCGATGGTTGGGCTTTGTATACTATTGTAGTGAGATTTGGTGGTGGTTCTGGTAACCCGAGTTATGCATATGTAAGCACTAGACGTGCTGTTAGTGCGACTAATAGCGAGAGTAGTATGCCATCTTCAGGAGCACCCTTGCAATTTCCTCGAGGAGTTCAAGAGGGAAGTTTCAATTTCTGCCCAGCCGACGTTGGTGCCTTTTACTTATATAATACTGCATTGTCACAAGAAGATATCATCCGTAATTACGATGCAACAAAACCCAGATATATTACCGCCTAATTCAGGATAAAAATAATTTATATCTTCGCTGGTTATAAAATCAATAGTAATTCATTGTGCTCGTCTATTCACCAACACACAAGCACAATGAATGTAAATACGCGGACGCAGCCAAATATCTAGGCTTTTCCAATGCAACTACCGCGGCATCGTATATAGGGATACGTCCGGCCTCTATAACTGCTTGCATATCTCGAAGTGCATGTATCGAGGTCCCAGAATAAAAATAATGGGGATATTGTGCAGCGGTGACAAAAGGTTCAACAACGCCTTGTGTAGATATATTCCAGAAAAACATAGTAGGTACAGCACCAAAAATATTTGATGTAAACAGTGATGACACATCAACTTTGTGTATATTTGTAGAAAAATCACTAATTACTACGATGTTCAGGTTTTCTATGAATCGCGATGTGGAATGGCTACCACGGATCCCTTGCATAATCAAATCAATCGCCTGATTATATTGAAGATGAGAACTGCGAATGGACATAATGGCGCCAAATATGTTTTCAATGATATCCATGAAGGAATCGGTACGTTCCCATTGAATCCATACAGGGCTGCTTGCAATGGCAATGATTCTTGATTCGATACTACTTTTGCATGCAATCGTCATTGCAAGTCCAATGGCGTTATAAAACGCTTCCGGGTCAGTTTGCTGCATTGATGCAGATACATCAAGAATAGGTATTGCGAACTGAAATGCACCGGGTTGGAACTGGTTCACACAGCGTTTCCATTGTGCGTTTAATTGGTCCCGAGCACGGGAACCAGTACTAGCACTGTCATCAGCACCATCACGGCCGGCTAGCAATCGAATAGCATGCTTAATAAGAAATCCAAAAGACGGAAACGACCCAGTAATACATGGTTGTTCGATGTATCTATCCGCATTATGCAGTCCACCACCGCCAGCATCATTTAATTTATAAAAATGTTTCATGTAAGTGCCAATGGGAATATGCAGCGGGTCAATCTCGTCCCAGTTATTTTGTGTCATGCGAATCTCCGGCGTTTGTAGTTTCTTATTTAAATACGAAATTTGTTTGCGAAAAAGCTGTTTGCATTTTGTTGCAGCCCGTTTGCTGGATTCGTCTGTGATGGCACTATTCAAAATGTGCGGATAGACTTTCTTCGCCCAGCAAGTTGCAAATCGATCAAACATCCAATCATATTTTTTATGTTCACGCGGTATCCATTTGGCAACATTGGATATATATTGTGGGTTCATTGCACGAATCGAGAACTTCCATGTTTTATTGTCTTTAATCAATTGGAGAACCGCCATTTCAATACATGTATCAATTAATGGATGTTTATCACCACGGTTGGAATGTTCGCGTAAGAAATCACAAATCGCAATGATATCTTTCCATGATCCAATGGCATGAGAACTGACAGATTCATAATCTTCCATATTCAGTGATTTGTGGCTATTTCGAACAAATTCGTGCACTGCATAAATCGCGAGGACCGGATATACATCATAAAAAGCCATAACCAGTAAATACGACAATGTACGTTCTCCCTTTCCTTCGTACATATCTCGTGTGTAAAACAATAGACAGTAAAATGCATCGAGTATTTGTATGTACTCTTGTTTATTTTCATTTTCATGCATACATTTTTTAAGAGATTGGAGAACCTGAACAAACTGTGTATACAATATTTCCAAAACATCACTATTATGCTTCCTTGTAAGATTAAATTGGAAATAAATAAGCTGTTCTCGAAAATAAGAGGTCATACGTGAAGACGATGCACATTCCAAAAACGGAAAATCGGTAATATTTGTATTCAAATCCAGGTCCATGGTCAAATTCATAGTCATTAAAAACTATACAGGAGAACATTTAAATTGTTTTCATGTATTACATGCGGCGGCGACGTGTTCCGCGCTTCTGTACCTGCTTTTTAAATTCCCGCTTTTCGTCTTGTTTATCAAAAATCCGGACCTTTTTTGTAACATTACATGCAGGTTTGGATTCAGGTTCTCCATTATCAACTTTAATAGTTGGTTTTAAAATGGATTTTATTGTATGGTTGTGTTTTGCAACTAACACTTCTTGAAAGAAAAAATAAACGGAATTGATGGAATGAAAAATAAAAATAGAGGCAGGAATGTGAACATCAGTCGTAATAGGCGCTTCTTTGAAAAATGACACAGAAGCAATGTCGCGCTCATTTGTTTTTGAAAAAGACTGAATTTTATCGGGGTCAATATCAATGACATTGGTAAAAAGACTAGTAAATTTATATTTTGAGACGGGAGTGCGAAGTTTCTTGGTTTGTATGATTTTCAGCAGCATATCAGGTGTTATATGAGAACCAGTTCCAGCGTCGCCCTGAGTCAATGTAATCATTTCGCGCATTATTTTCTCAATGTAGTTATTTTGATTGATATAAATGAAAATCCCATGAATCGCCTCCATTGGTTCTCGAGAATAATTATTTTGTATGTTTTGTATTTGGGTTTCGCGCTGAATCCATGAAGTGTCTAAACCACAATCCTCATCAGGGTCACTTGTATTATCTTCAACCAGGTCCATATCAAAAAGTTATTTATATTTTTGATATATTTTGATTTTCTACATTGAACATATTACAAAAACAATATAAACAGGTGGATGTAATGAATACGTCTCGAAACCGCGTACATATTACCATTCAACAATGCATATAGAGAGAGTATGACTCGTCATACACATATAGCATGTATACCTACGAAAATGTATCCCCATTCAACACAGTGTGTGGATGGGCATCTATTCGTTATTGGTAAAACTTGTAAAATATTCTATTATGCAAATAATACCCATCTACAAGGCCTAGACGGAATTATTTGTGGAATATTACAACTCACTGTTTGGTATATACAAATGACTTGTACAAATACCCAATCATTCGATAACATAATCGAGACAGCAACCTACACTGTAGGTTTACCCGGGGATAATAATATGAGCGATCATATCATTAGCCATGAAAAATTGATAATGCGAATGTGGGTTGTGAGTATATTACACAACAACCTAACTGGAACATATTGTCCTATAATAGTAAACATGATATCTATGTGTATTCCGCGTGTAGAAGCATCTATGACCCTTGATTATATTAAAAGTAAGTTAAATGGACTGAATATTGGCCACGTCCGTCATATACGGGAGATTCCATTGAAAAGCGATCCAACACATAAACGCATTTTAATGCGGTTTCATTGGAACGAAAATAACAATAAATCGACTGTTTTGCAAAAGCAAATGGAAGAGCTGGGGTCATTGAAAGTGGTATATGATATGCCGTGGTATTGGAAGCTGGTTGTCGCACAATAGCGAAATACATTATTTGATTTTATTCGTCTGCAAAAAGGAAATGAAAATATTTGTCTAATATCGGGTTTATGTTTTTCAGTCTTTTCTGTGTGAAACATTGTCGCCACAAACATACAAACCATATACCTAACCGGCTCGTTTCACGTTCCGCCTGTTTAATTTCAGTGGTAAATATATCATCCATGCTTCCGTAAGCAGCGCGACACTCATTTAATTCGATCTTCAGCTTATCTTTGATATTATATAAAAAATTAAGTCGGTTTTGTTCTCGCTGTTTTTCTCGTGTTTTACGCTGTAAAGCGGTTACATTCATCGTATTAATATCTATTTCTTGCTCTTCTTTTTCCCATTTATGTAATATGAACCGGATTTCATTTTGAATGTCTTTGAACTTCAATACCAAAATTTGCCGGTGATTTTCTAATTTTTTAATGAATGAAAAGATATTCACGTGACAAATAATAGGAAAAATCTGGTTCATTTCAGCGGGAATCAACACGTTATTTACTTCCTTCATTTCATTCATTTTTTCTTCGATGAGTTTGATTTGGTTTAATACGAGGGTCCGCTTTTCATTCTCCGTATCCATCAACACCAATTTACTGTTAGTCATTTCCAGCGAAACCTCTAATTTGTCGTAGTGATTTGCCAATTGTAAGAACATGGTTGTCGACGACTCCAGCTTTAAAAAATTCATCATAGCAATAAGTAGACCAATGGATGCATTTAATGCGGTGATTATCCATTTATTATCACTATCGCAGCTAATAACATCAGAAAATATAGTGACCCCACAAGTAATAAGGAGCGACGGAATCATCAAACAATTATATCTCCATTGGGACAGCTGTTTGGATTGAATATACACGTTTTTTTGCCCTTTCATGAAGGTGGTTAAAATATCCAGTTCACTCGAATATTTATTATCGATTTCCATGTCGTAATATTTGTCCAACGTCTTCTCGACATCGTGAAAAGCCAACTGTTTAAATTTAGACCTACGTCGTGGTTGCCTTCGTTTGGCGATGGTTATATCTTCGGCGGGTTTCAACGGTATAAACCGGTGAGCAATATCATCTAAAGACAGCTGTTTGTTTAATGGAAGATTGGGCGGCATATATTCTTCTCCATCACTATTATTCGAACTACCGGAGCGACTCCCATAATTCGAGATGGTCATGGGGCTATCACAGCGACTAACATTTGATCGAATAATGGTAGAACAGTCATTCGTAGTATGTGTGTATTCATCGCGTAGCCGGCGCAAATCCGTATTTGCAACATGTGTAAAATGTGACTCTGTGTAATGCAACAGCGTGTTTTCTTCGTGAATGTCGCCAAGCTCAATATCCGCATTATTATGTATATCAATATGTATTTGATTTGGTGATTCGGGGACCAGCGATGAGTCGGTAGACGTATTTGATGTGTTATCGGGTATATTAATATTAGGGGGCGGATTCATATTTTACATAACGTCGAGATATTTTTACAGTCATGACTACGAAAAATTGACGAATCGATAGACCAATACAAAATAGTATTACAAACAATGAAATCTACGGTGGTACCGACAGTATATCAAATACATCGTGCAAATGTGAACGATTATAGAAAGCAAATGCGGCATTTTATAATGACATCGCGGTTTAACACACGGACATTAGAAGAAAACGCAGTTTTCCGGGCAGTACAACCAAAGATAGGTTGTATATATTGTTCTCCCAGTCCAGTAACCGTTCATATACCTCACGAGTCGATTATGTTTATTTTAGAAATGAACAATGATACGAATGAAATCGCGGGTGTAGGAATGGTCATGAACAAACCAAAAATCAACAAATATTCGGTTTATGAAAATGGAAATTATAATCGATATTCATTTGTGGGGAATTGCAGAATCGACAGAACAGAAATGACAGAAGACGAAAACATGATAATGCGCGTGTTTGACATATTATGTTTTACGGGAAATCGGCATATGAAACGCGGACAAGGATTAACCATGTTTCCGGTAGACATGTTATATAAATGTCATAAAAAGTTGGATTTGGTCGACTATATTCGAAACATGTTCAAGCAACGGTTTTCAAAAACCGCGTAATACATATTTTGCCAATTACACATAACAATACAAACCAGTAAAATATTTAAATGTTTGTATCCTGATAGTATAAAGAGGGAATAAATCATGTCATCCAATCTTCCATTATACAATGTGAATGATTATACTGATGCCGAATTGTATAACATATTAGATTTAGTAAATCCAACCGACCGTGAATTAGAAGCAAAAATATTGATGCAGATTCATAA
>Ga0247722_10000985_pt1 | contig 16257 bp, 8 predicted proteins | sample MSEWelMarce3H_FC_FD_189094 | JGI IMG/M metagenome (GOLD analysis project Ga0247722, IMG submission 189094) | Subsurface sediment microbial communities from gas well in West Virginia, United States - MSEEL Well Study Marcellus 3H_FC | ecosystem: Environmental > Terrestrial > Deep subsurface >... | reverse complement strand
TCTATTGGGAAAATCTATCAGATAATGAAAGATATTTCATTAAAAATGTATTGTCGTTTTTCGCGGCTTCTGACGGAATAGTGAACGAAAACTTAGCGGAAAATTTCTTAAAAGAGGTTCAATATCCTGAGGCGAAATTCTTTTATGGATTTCAAGTTGCTATGGAGAACATACATTCATTGATGTATTCTCTATTGATTGACACTTATGTTTCAGATGCAGACGAGAAAGACGAATGTTTCCACGCTATTGATAGATTACCTGCGGTTCAAAAGAAAGCAAGTTGGGCGTTAAAATGGATTGAAAATTCATCTTTCCAAGAAAGATTAGTTGCTTTCGCTGCGGTGGAGGGAATTTTCTTTTCAGGTTCATTCTGTTCAATCTTTTGGATGAAATCAAGAGGTATTATGCAAGGATTATGTAATGCGAACACTCTTATCTTTAAAGATGAAAACTTACATTGTGACTTTGCAATTCATTTAATTAACAACCACATTGAGAATAAACCAAGTGAAAAAAGAATTAAAGAAATTCTATTATCCGCATTGGAGATAGAAAAAGAGTTTATTACGGAATCTTTACCCGTATCTTTAATTGGTATGAATTCTAATTTAATGAAACAATATTTAGAATTCGTAACCGATGGTTTATTAGTTAAGTTTGGGTGTAAAAAACATTTCAACGTTGACCAACCATTTAAATTTATGGAACAAATCGCAGTTGAGACTAAAGGTAATTTCTTTGAGTCAAGAACGGTTGAGTACCAAAAGGCTAAATTAGGTGAATCACTAACATTCACAGAGGACTTTTAATTAAAAAAAAAACATGATGTCATTAAAGATTAAAAAAAGAGGGGGAGATGAAGTTTCATTTAACCCTCAAAAAATTTACAATAGAGTTAAACGAGCATCTAAAGGGTTGAACGTTAATTCGGATGAAATTTTCATTAAAGTAATCACCTCAGTTCCAACGGAAGGTTTCATTACTACAAAAGAATTAGATAAATTAGTTTATGAGATTGCGGCGGCTTACACTGGTAGTCACCATGATTACTCAAGATTAGCCTCTTCAGTTGCGATTTCATCCTACCATAAAGAAACTGATGAAAGTTTTACAGATACTATTTTATCCTTATATCAATTAGGTGTTATTCACACTGATTTAGTTGATATTATTAAAGAATATGGTGCAGAAAATATTGATGCGGTAATAAATCATGAAAATGATTATAATTTTGATTATTTTGCTTGGCGTTCATTACAAGAAATGTATTTGTTGAAGACACCTGAAGGTAAAGTAGTTGAAAGACCACAACATATGTATATGAGAGTTGCTTTATGGGTTACTAAATCATTTGAAGAGGCGGTAGAATATTACAATTCGTTATCTAACCAACTTATTTCTCCTGCAACACCAATTATGATTAATGCAGGGACTAAAACACCTCAATTGGCATCGTGTGTATTAAAATATAACAATGGAGATTCAAGAGAAGGTTTATTACAAACATTAAATGATATCTCAACGTATTCATCAGATGCTGCGGGTATTGGATTATGTATGTCTAACATTCGTAGTAAAGAAAGTCGTATCAATTCTTCAGGTGGATTTGCAGGTGGTTTATTAAAATATTTAAAAATTGTTAATGAATCATTACGTTTCTTTAATCAACAAGGAAGAAGACCGGGAAGTGCTGCCATTTACATGGAACCATGGCATAAGGACATTCTTGACTTGTTAGATATTAAAAAGAATACGGGTGCAGAAGAATTAAGAGCGAGAGACTTATTTACCTCAATATGGTTACCGGATAACTTTATGAATGCGGTTAAGAATAATGGTGATTGGTATTTGTTTTGTCCTAATGATATTATCAAAGCAGGTATTAAACCATTACAAGAAACGTATGGTGATGAGTATGAAGAAAACTACAATAAAGCGGTTGAACTTGGTTTAGGTAAAAAAGTAAAAGCTCAAACTATTTGGAATAAGATTATCGAATCCCAAGTTGAAACAGGTGTTCCTTATTTATGTTCTAAAGACAGTGCAAATAGAAAAACTAATCATCAAAACATTGGTGTGATTAAACAATCAAACTTATGTAATGAGATTTACCAATATACTGATGAGGAAACTACTGCAATATGTACGTTGTCTTCTATGGTATTGAAAAACTTTATTATTAAAGGTGAGTTCGATTTTAATTTACTTTATAACGAAGTAAGAAAAGTTGTAAGAGCACTTAATAAAGTTGTTGATATTAACAGTTATTCTACTGAACAAGGTAGAAAAGGGGGTCTTGAACAAAGAGCAATTGCGATTGGAACACAAGGTCTTGCGGATGTCTTCTATTTAATGGATTATATCTTCACATCTGAAGAAGCAAAGAAACTTAACAAAGAAATTTTTGAAACTATCTATTTCGCGGCAATTACTGAAAGTAATTACTTGTGTGAGAAAAAAGTTTTTGAACCGTATAAATTCTTTAACGGGTCACCAATGTCACAAGGAGTATTCCAATTTGATATGTGGGGTATAAATGAAAGTGAATTATCAGGTCGTTGGGATTGGGATAACTTAAAATATAATGTAGGTTTATACGGGGTATGTAATTCATTATTCACGGCTCAGATGCCGGTTGCATCTTCTGCTAAGATTACAGGTTCATTTGAAATGACGGAACCGGCTCATTCGGCGTTGTTTAATAGACGTGTTGTTGGTGGGGAAATCCTTATCGTAAACAAATACTTAATCAATGACTTTGAAAAGTTAGGTGTTTGGTGTGAAGAATTGAAAAATGAAATTATTATGAATGAAGGTTCTATTCAAAATATTAATTTTAACCAATATCTTGACCCTGAGGATAAAAACTACAATAAGAAAGTTAAAAGAATTGAGCATTTAATTCCAAAATATAAAACAATTTGGGAAATCTCTCAAAGAGAATTAATTGATATGGCTGCTGATAGAGCACCGTTTATTGACCAATCACAATCGATGAACATTTATATGTCGGAACCAACATTATCAAAAATTTCATCATCACATTTCCATTCATGGAGTAAAGGGTTGAAAACACTTTGTTATTATGTTAGAACTAAAGCGATATCTACCGGAGCTAAACACTTGGCAGTTGATATCTCAAAAGTACAAAAACCAATGGTTAAATCAGAAGTACCAAAAGTTGATATTATTAAAGAAACGACAAAACCAACAGATTCAGAGTTTGAGTGTTTTGGATGTGGTTCATAATAAAATGTAATTATATAATAATCCCGGCAGTGTCGGGATTTTTTATTTTTAGGTATTTATAAGAAATAATCATGACACTATAATTATAGATATGGCAGATGGAACAACATATGGTATTAATTTCCCTTTCAGAGATTCTGTAAAAGGTGATTACTTACAACTTACAGAATATGAATCACAAGAGATAAAGGCGGATTTAATTCACTTACTTTTGACTCGAAAAGGTTCTCGATATTACTTACCAACATTTGGGACAAGACTTTACGAATTTTTGTTTGAGCCGTTTGACGGATTAACATTTGATGCGATTGAGTCGGATATTAGAGAAGCGGTTGGAACCTTTATGCCTAATTTATTATTAAACCAAATAACAATAAGTCCTGCTGACCCTCAAGAAGAGGTTGACTTGGCAACAGGTACTGCGACTGTGGGTAGTAGTGAATCGTCAGTTTATCGATTTCCGGGTAAGGGGACATCAGAATATACCGCAAAAATAAAAATAGATTACTCGACCAATAATACAACCTTCGGTCCAAGTGATTTCGTTATCATTAATATTTAACATCAAATGGCAAATCGTAATATATCATATACTACAAGAGATTATCAAGGAATAAGAACAGAATTATTAAACTATGTAAGAACTTATTACCCTGAGTTAATTCAGGATTTTAATGACGCATCTGTATTCTCAGTGTTCTTAGATTTAAATGCTGCGGTTGCGGATAACTTACACTATCATATCGACAGAAGTATTCAAGAGACCGTTTTACAATATGCTCAACAAAGGTCTTCAATTTATAATATTGCAAGAACCTATGGTTTAAAATTACCGGGACAAAGACCATCTGTTTCATTAGTTGATTTCTCAATCACTGTACCTGCTTTTGGGGATAAAGAGGATGAGAGATACTTAGGAACATTAACAAGAGGGTCTCAAGTTGTAGGTGCGGGAATAGTGTTTGAAAATATATATGATATTGATTTTACATCACCATATAATGCCCAAGGGTTCCCAAATCGTTTAAAAATACCAAATTTCAATGCAAATAATGTATTGATTAATTATACGATAACAAAAAGGGAATTAGTTGTTAATGGTATTACCAAAGTTTTTAAGAGAGTTATCACTCCAAATGATGTTAAACCATTTTTTGAATTATTCTTACCTGAAAAAAATGTGTTAGGGATTACTAGTGTGTTATTAAAAAGTGGTACGGAATATACAAATGTTCCTTCTACTGCTGAATTTTTGGGTGCGACTAATAAATGGTATGAGGTTGATGCGTTAGCGGAAGACCGAGTATTCATCGAAGACCCGACTAAAGTCTCAGACCAACCGGGTATTAAAGTTGGGAAATATATTCAAACGTCAAATCGATTTATAACTGAATATACACCTGAGGGTTTTAAGAAAATGACATTCGGTGGTGGTACTAATACTGCCCAAGATGCTTTAGACCAATTTACAACTGTCGGAGCAACAATTGACTTACAAAGATATTCAAACAATTTTTCATTAGGTTCTGCATTAACACCTAACTCAACATTATTTGTTCAATATAGAGTTGGTGGTGGACTGGCGACAAACTTAGGGACAAATGTGATTAACCAAATTGGTACCGTTAATTTCTTTGTTAATGGTCCGTCTGAACTAACAAATTCATCTGTTGTTAATTCACTAAGATGTAATAACGTTACTGCGGCTATTGGTGGGGCGGGGGTTCCATCTTTAGAAGAGATTAGAAATTATGTATCGTTTAACTTCTCAGCACAAAAGAGAGCGGTTACAGTACAGGATTACGAATCAATCATTAGAAATATGCCATCAGAATTTGGTGCGCCTGCAAAGGTTTCTATTACAGAAAATAATAATAAGATTTTAATTCAGTTACTATCTTATGATACTTCGGGTAAATTAACGAGTATTGTGTCGGACACTTTGAGACAAAATGTTGCAAATTACTTATCAAACTACCGAATGATGAATGATTATATTTCAATATTAACTGCTGAGGTTATTGATTTAAGTATTGATGTTCAAATTGTTTTAGACTCGGCTCAAAACTCAGGACAAGTAATTGCGGATGTTGTTGATAGAATTTCTACTTATTTTAATCCACAAACACGAGAACTTGGACAGAATGTTTATTTATCGGAACTAAAAAGTATTGTTCAAAACCAAAATGGTGTCTTAACCGTTGCAGGGTTGAATGTGTATAATAATGTTGGTGGTCAATATTCATCTGCTGAAACATCTATGGAATATGTGGATGCTGAGACAAAAGAAATTGGTCCGGTGGATGATACTATCTTTGCTCAACCATCACAAGTATATCAAGTTAGATATCCTAACAAAGATATTCGAGTTTCCGTTAAAAATTTCCAATCAGTTACGTTCTCTTAACAGGTTTATTTCTGGCTTAACTAGTTTATAATTAAATATGGTGTGTGGTAACTTGAAAAATCACACATAAACTATTTATAAATTAAAAGAATTAATGGGTCAGTCATATAGAATAAGAACCGAATTAGGTGTTAATAAAACAATTAATGTTCAGTTAGACCAAGATTTTGAGTTCTTAGAAATCTTATCGTTAAAAATACAACAAACTGACGTTTATAGCAGAAGTTGTTCTGAATATGGTGTTGTTGTTGGGAGAGTTACGGCAAACAATGGGTTTGGTATTCCAAATGCTCGAGTTGCGGTCTTCGTACCAATTGATTCGGTTGATGAATCAAACCCTTTAATTACAAGTATATATCCATATAAATCCCCTACGGATAAAAACGAAGATGGGTATAGATATAATCTATTACCATACGAAAAGTCATACTCTGTTCATGCCGCAACAGGGACATTACCAACGAGAAACGATGTGTTAGTTGATGGTACTGCTGTTGAGATATATGACAAATACTACAAATATACCACTAAAACAAATGATAGTGGTGATTATATGATAATGGGTGTCCCTGTTGGGTCACAAATTTTGGTAATGGATGTTGACTTATCTGATATTGGTGAATTTTCATTAACACCTCAAGATTTAATTCGAATGGGGTTAGCGAGTGAAGGTCAAGTTGCTGGAAATCGTTTTAAATCATCAAATGATTTATCATCTCTACCTCAAATAATTTCATTAACTAAAAGTTTATCAGTGGCTCCTTTATGGGGTGACCCTGAAATATGTCAAATTGCGATAAACCGAGTTGACTTTGACCTTAGAGATGAGGCGAATATTGATATACAACCGACTTCCGTTTTTATGGGGTCAATGTTTTCGTCACCGGATAATTTTAGGGTTAGAAAAAATTGTAAACCTAAAGATAATTTAGGGAACTTATGTGGTTTAACGACAGGTCCCGGTCAAATTTTAGGAATAAAACAAACCATTTATCAAGATTCTGATGGTAATCCTATTTTAGAGCAACATCAGTTTGAACAATCAGGTAATATTATTGATGGGAATGGTGTTTGGTTGACCGAATTACCGATGAACTTAGATTATTATACCACAAATGAGTTTGGTGAAAAAATAATATCTAATGACCCGAGTATTGGTATTCCTACAAAAGGTAAATATAGATTTAAAATTAAATGGTCCCAACCAAATGATTTAACATTACAAACAAGAAGACCACATTATTTAGTCCCAAACGTTAAGGAGTATGGATGGACTAATGCAAATGACGACCCATATATTCAAGGGACTACTGCCGATAGAGAAAAATTAGAAAGTTCATATTATTTCGGTTTAGATTGGAGTGGATACACAAATGGATTTACAACTGCGGAAAAAAATGAGAGATTGAATGAAGTGATTAATTGTGAAGACACTTTTTATCAGTTTGATTTCAATAGAGTTTATACCGTATCCTCATTAATTGACCAGTATAAGAAAGGTAATAAGGGGCAATTTATTGGTATTAAAGAAATTGATGATGACGATTGTGCTGATAGCGTTAATAAATTTCCGGTTAATGATGGTTTTAGGAATTTCGATTTGTTATTTTTCCTATTTTCCATTTTATTTACGGTAATCCAACCTGCGTTTATTGGTATTTTAATCGCGATGCATATTGTCATATTTTTATATAACTTAGTAATAAGTGCTCTTTGTGCGATTTGTGGGGTTAGAATTCCTGTGATAAAAGTTTACCCATTTAAGTGGATTTGTAGGTCATTAAAAATAAAATGTGATAAAAAAGATTACACTTTTAGACTCCCAATGATAACTTACCCTGATTGTCAAGCTTGTGATTGTAAACAAGATACTTCAACATCAGGTAATAACACATATGATGATGGTAATCCGAATGGTAGTGGTGTGTTGACTAATGTTTCATTACAAGAAAGTTATGTTTCAATATTAGAGTCTGTTGTTTTTTCTGCGGATACTGAAAATGCGGAAAAATTAAGTAATGTTTATTCTCAGGTTTTGGGAGGGTATAGTAACCCTAGTTCTGTTGCAAATAATGAAAGATATAAGTTACCAATATCTGACAAGTATTCTTATAATGGTGATAATAGAATACTTTCAAGTAAAAGTTTGCCTGTCGGAGAGAGAATTAATTTATTTAATCAAAGGTCTAATTATTTTACTGGTGTTAATAAAATTAAAGTTACTTTTTCAAAAAACGAAAATGTGGGTAAACACCATTATGATAATACAATAACGGTTTTATCTCAAGATGAATATCAAGCTGGTACCTTACTTAGTTTTATTAATTTTTCTCAATCAGGGGATAAAAACTACATTTACACTGCAAGTACTGCATCGGGAATAATTACAGGTATTAGTGGAAGTACATATAATGGTAGTGGACAGACCACTGTTAATGTTTCGTATGCAAATCCTACTGATTCCTCTCAAACTAATAATTTAACCACAAATTATATACTACCATACGGTTCAACCGAAACGACATACAAATACCCATCAGATATTGAGTATTATCAGGTTGTTACCGCAATTACAGTTTCACAAGCGGCGGCAATATGGAATTCAGGGACAACACAGTCATTCGCAAATGTTTTAAATGAACCTACTATTATTAATGAGTATAGAGAAATATTCTCGAATACTAGTCAGCTTGTTTCAATTGACACATTTCCAGCACTTCAATACTTGGAAGATTATGAGGCTCAATATATTTTAATTTTACAGAGAGGTGTTGACCCATATTCACCATTGTATGTGAACGAATATAAATTAGGAGAATTGTTTGGGACAAATGAGAATGACCCAAATTGGACAATAACAGCAACAACAAGACTTAATATTCCTATTCAAAAATTAGATACTACGAGTATTTCGATACAGCCATATAATCAAGGTGGTATGATGTATCAATCGTATTTCTTTAATCCGGGAAATAATTATTCAGGTTTTACAACAACTGCAACTACATTTTATAGTTCTTTAGATGTTACTTCATCACCACTTCCATCAAGATTTCAAAATTCGGGTAATAAAGTGTTGTCGTTAAATTCTAATGGTTTTTGGGCTTCACAATTAAATAGTACTAGATATGATAATAGTGAAAATGTGACAGGTGTTGGGGCTATGTCATGTTATGATTATACGGTAACTGTAGGTCAAATTGCCGATTTTTCGTATTCGTATTTTGATTACAAATATTACACTAAAACTTTTTCGCAAACAAATGCGATGACGATTGATATACCACAAAGAAATATATTAAGAACTGATAGGTTACCTAGTTCGGATTATTTGGATGGTGGTTCATGGGATAATAATCCTGCTTTATTACAACAAAATAATAATTTCCAAATTTATACAATTAATACGGAATCGGGTACTGTTAGTTCACAAAGTGTTACTACGGGTGCTGACCAAGTAACGGCAGATTTAGAGGGTCTGCCAAATGAAAGCTCGGTCTTATCAAGTTTTGATTGTGATGGGATGGTTAGTTTAAAATGTTATGAAGGTTTTGGTGGTAATTTTGGTATTAACGAATCTTGTGAAGATAGTGATGCGGTTGAAAGAGGTTGTTATATGTTTATGAGAAGACCTTTAGTGGATTTAGTTAGAGATATTGGTAGCTTTGCCGAATGGGGATTCCGTTTCAGGTTCTTTTATGGTATGTGTAGAGGAGTTCTTTCCCAATCATTTATGAACAATTGGGTTAACGGTTCTTTATATGCTTTCCCAATACAAGTCGACACCTTTTATAATAGTCAAAATAAACCATTACCCCCAAGGTATTGTAAAGATTTAGCATATTTTGATACGAAAACAAATAATTTTTATTACAGAAGTAGTCCATATAATTATATTTCAAATAAATTCGTTGGTAACAGAACGAATAATGATTATACGGTTAATGATGTTAATTTAATGTTCCCAACTACAATTATTAATTTGGGGATGAAAGATAGTTTTTATTCTGAAATCACATTTGACCCGGCGACTAAAGGATACATTTTACCAAATATTAATTCAACTAGTTATGGTGATACATCGGATTTAATTAATTTATTTGTTATTTCAAGAATAACCGATGAAGGTTTCTTGGCACAAATAATTCCTTTAGGTGATAATTCATTACAACAATTATTTTCTCGTAATGAGACTAATGATATTCTTGGTAGAAGAAGAAGAATTGATGGGGATTTGGCACAAATGATGTCAATTAATTGTGAAATCGGTAATGTGAATTTTTCACCAGAATATTATGAAACAACAGGTGGTCCACCAACAACGATATTAGGTAGTCAAAATAACCCTACAATTGCTGTGTGGTTCTCATCAACAACAGAAGATTTACAAACTAAAGATTATTTAACACCTGGTCGAATTAATTTTAGAGGTAATAATAATATTGGGTATTATCCTTATCCGTATGGTATTAAATCACAAGTGGTTCCCTTCTACCAATGGAAATTAGACGTTCCTGTTAATAATTCGTCCGCAACTTTATTTGGAGGTCAATATAATAATTGGGCGACAACTCCTGCTGATATAATACAAGATACCCCTTTCCAAGGGTTGGATAGGGCTAGCTTAACTACCAAATATTTCTTAGCGTCTAATGTTGATGTTGTTAGTGAAGATTTATTAGCTCGAGGATATATTTTTGGTGTGGATAATAATGGACAGTATTCATGGGATAAGTCATTAGTTAGAAATCCTAAATTTTTAGTGGGTGCACCATATCAATTTTATTTTGGAGTGATTAAAGGGGAAAGTGCGTTAGATAAATTTAAAACAAAATATTCGGTAGATGAATAATTACACTATAATACCAAGTAGTTTAAAATATAAAGGAGCACCGTCTGTTGATGAAAAACTATCTATTTCACTGGACCAAACAAGTCAACAGATAACGGAATACGATAGAAGTGCAACACTTAGTCTTGCTCAAGTCTATGATGATGAGAGACAAGCTTGTACCGTTTTTAGACCAACCTTTAAGGTTAGTTATATATATGATAATACGTACACAGGAACAACTACTTATCTACCATTTCAATATAACCTTTATTATGTTAATCCTGAAACTTCATTTAATAGTGGTACTTGGAAAGGATTCCCACAATTTTATGAATTTGATTTTTATCGACCAATAGTTAGTGACCAACATTTTCCTTATAAATCTAAAAGTGCTTACACTTATAATTGGATGTATTATTTATCATATCCCCATGAAAATAATTACAAAAAGAAATTATCATATTATTCTAATACTTCTGCCGACATTGATTGGTTGGCTGAGGAGGGAATACCGTTTGTGATTGAGAATATTGAAATAAATGGTAATGGATTAATTTCATTTAAGTGTATTGGTTCTCATGGGTTAACGCCTAATGAGTATGTTGAATTATCATTAACATATCGAAATTCTAATATATTCCAAGTATATTCAGTAGGTAATGGATTGTTTGATAGTGAACGATATGTATTTAATGTTTTAGATATTGGATATACCGGAGGTACGTTTGGGGATAATGTGGTTGGTACATTCAAAAGAGTTATAAATCCGGATAATTTAGAGGAGACCAAGTCAAAATATTATGTGAGAGAACATAAAATTATGACTAATTTGGAAGATTTAATTGTTACTAAAATTGGATTTGAAAAAAATGTTTTTAGGGAGGATAGAAAGTTTGAATATAGTTCTATCACACCAAATAAAATTTCAAGGATATCACAAAAAACAAGCAGTAATGCTTACAATATGACTTCGGCTTATGATTTAGATTTGGCGGGATTTGTTGATAATCAAAAACGACCACTGAGTGAACTTTTCTTAACAATTGTTAATAAAGGTTATTCAGGGTATTTTAATGAACCATCATTTGGTGTTGGTTTAAAACAAGGATGGGGTTTTAATTTAACTCAACAACTTAATGAATATTGGGATTTAAATAACAATGATTCGAATACTACTGTTCCTTTGTCTTCATATACTCAAACAAGTGGTGCTACTAAAACATTTTATTATAATGGTGATTTGGTTAAAGGGGATGTAATGGATGGTGATTTTTGTGAATGGAATGATTATGAACAAATTGAAAGGGTGGTATCACCTTATTTCCATAAAATTAATTTTAATCAAACGGTTTTTCAAACATCAAGTACTCCTAGTACTAATACGATGGGGTATTATTATCAACCACATAATAGTATGACTTTAAGAGTTTTTTCTGATTATATTGAAACCGGTAATGTAGATTTCATTGACCAAGTGCCTAAGTATTCATTCTATTCAAGTGCGGACCAAGAGTTTAGATGGAGAGACTTATACACTTATGGTTTTACCGATAATTTAGAGAGAGGTGTTGATTATCCGTTTTTAAATACCGCACATTATCCTTTCACTAATGTTGTCTTTAGATTAATACCTGAAGGAATAAACTACAACGAAAGCTTATATGGTGCTGATGTTGCAATAAAACCGTTAATAGATGAGTGCGAATAAAGTTACGATAGTTCCAAATGGTGTTGATAAACAAATTAACATACCTGTAAGATTAACTTGGGATTATTTGGGGTTAGATATGGCGATTGAGGAATACGAAAACCAAGTTATTACTGAAGTAATTGGGGTTGGACGTGATTTTGAGATTAGTCGATTTGCTCATGCACCTGCTGAGGAAACAAGTAATACTGAAATTAATTACGAGTTTTATTTTTACTCAGGAGGTTCCATCGGTGATATTTCAAATTGGAAAATAGATTATTTGGGGGAGGGATTCACACCTCAAGATTTATATTACTATACCAATAATTTTGCGAACTCATTTTTTAAATTGGATTTTTATGATAATACCGATGAGAAAAAACAGACAAATTATTTAACTATTATCTTACCAACTCAACAAGGTTTAAAAATGACAACACAAATGCAAAGAATTTTGGTTGATGTTAGAAAACCAAAATTTGTTTTAGATTATGTTGGTGATAAAGAAGGTTATTTTGTTTATTGGTTGAAGAAACGAGAGTTTTTGGATATTGATACTTTTTATATGTCGGCCAAATTTTATAATGCCAAAACCGGGCAATTCACTAAAATGATGACAGGTAGTGGTACTGACCCATTAGATACAACTTCGGGTCCTCAGGCTAATTTTAGTCCGGGAGACAACCCTTATTTGTTTGATAATAACGAACTTTTCTATTATATCGTGAATTTGGATTATGAAAATCAAACATACCAAGTGGTGAATACGAATGGACAAAGACTCGGGACAACAATTCCCATAAAATGGTTTGAATACCTTAACCCACCTGTATAATGCAAGATTTTTATAATATTAAAATATCTCCTGAAACGATTTTGGGTGATTTATCGGTTGTTGATTATGATGGGACACCTGTTGGCGTTTATTCTGCAATGACTCAAGTTGTTAGTTCAGGGGTGAATGGTAGTTCATTGTTAACCGGATTAACTATTCCAATTTTAATTCGACAAAGTGCGGTTGATGTTGGATATTATAGTCCGTTTGATGGTGCCGTGTTACAAAAAAATGTGGTGGCGAATTTTATATTCTCATCAACTACCTCAACACCATATGTTTATAATGTTTATAACACATCGGATGAATTTCAAAAGTTTTTAGATTTATCATCATATAAAATTGATTGGGGAGATGGTTCTCCTAAACAAACAATTACAAACTATGTTCCCAATTCGATAAATCATACTTATCCGGTTGAGAATAAACAATATACTATTAAGTTAGAACAAACAAATCCTTGGGGAATAACCAGTGTGTCTAAGACCATAACGGTTCCTTTTAGTGATGTTACGATTTATAACCCACAAGGTGAGGCGTTCTTTTCCCCTTTAAATGGTAATTGGTCTGCGACTTCAGTGTCGTATGATTATATTTTTTCAGGTGATGCAGTTAATGAAGTGTCGGCTCAAACATCTAATAATTATGTATCAATCCCTTTCACTGTGTCAGGGATTACTAAATCTCGAATTAATGAATTAAAAATGTACGGTAATCCAACCATAGATGAAAGAATTGGTGTTCCGGTTATTAGTAATGGACAAATATGGGGTGCAATAACTAATGTTACCCCTGATTATACTGCCTATACAATAACTGAGATTAATTACTATGATTATAGTGATGGTACTACCATTTATTTTGTTCCGTCATCAGGGTTTACCGAGAATAATATAACTCAGGTTCCAATCACAAAGGACGAAGTATTACTTAAAGTTGTTGACCAAGCACAGGTTCAAACTAATGTTTTTGTTGAAAGAGGTAAGAACAGTGCGTATGAAAGAATTCAACGGATGGGCGAAGTTGATAACTTAGGGGATATGATTAACTACGGATATGGATTTTTTAACGTGGTTAACAAAGAAAACTAAAATGAAAAAAAGAACTAAACTATTTATAAATTAAATAACAAGATATGGCAATTGGAAGCTACGGTACTATAAGACCATCAGATGTCTCACCGGCAGATGTTGAAATCATAATGAATTACACCCCAAGTAGAGATGTGACAGACCAGTTCGTTTTAACAAAATTGGATGCTCAAACTATTTTACGACCTTATTTCGAAAATTCGGAAACGGGGGGTAATCCCGGAGTTGAGGTTTTAGGGGGTTTATATAACTTAACCTTACCTGCAAGTCAATTTAACGCATTAGGGTTTTATACTCTTTATTTAAGACCCGCACAGATTAGAACAACTATAACTGATTGTGGTGTGTTAAGTGCTCTTCCAAACGTTAAAGGTTTAGTTATTGATTTAGCAAATGTTCCAACACAATATCAAAATAAATTTGTCCCACAAGGACTTGTTGGTTTTAGAATTGAGTATTTAAATCCGGATGGTTCAAAAATACCAAATTTCTTTAGAGTGATTACTTCAAGTTTTTATTGTGAACCTGTTGTTACAAATGAGGTTAATACACAACAGAAGGCAATTAGATATAGATATGTAGATGGTGCGTCAAACTTATTGTTTTTAACGTTATCTCCGTCATCATCACCAACAAACAAACCAAATGCGACACCGTTCATTGGACAACCAAGCCAAGATATTATTATTTCAAACACTTTCTTTAATCCTGTAACATTGGAAATAGAAATGGTTGAATACGATATTTCATCTCTTGCAATTGCTCTTTATGGTAATCAAACCAAATCAATTGATGATGGTATCTACACAATTTACGACTCTGCTAATAACATTTACAGACAATACAACTTATATGAGGTTAGAGACCAATTTAATGCGTTGTTATATGAAGTTAGACAGAATAGAGGTAATAATATTGATTTTAGTAAAAACTTCACAAATATAACAACTTAATGGCAGTAACTACGAATACGACAAAATATTTTTATCCTCCGAGACCCGGAAGTGGGGCTGCGACTTTCTCCGACAACATTGTAGGTTTACAAACGGTTGAGGGAGGAGGTTTAACGCAAGGTAATTTTGAGTTCACCACTTCGGTTACGGAGAAGGTAAATAGAACTTTTAATGTTGGTGCGTTTTCGGAACCATTAAGTTTGCAATCATTAAACATTGATGATGTTAATGAGAGTAGAAGAATTATGGCAACTCAATTTAGAGTTTATCCTAATTATGATGTCTCTCAAGTACTTAATTTCTCGATGTATGGTTCTTTACGTAAAAGATTTCAAGTATCTGCGACAAAAATTATTCATTATTTTCCAGCATCATTAGATGTTTTATTTAACAATTTGGAATTTGTTACCGGAGCAACCGCAGTGAATATTTCATATGACTCGGTTAATGATGAAACTTATTTTGAGGTTAATGTTGATAGAATTAATAATCCGTTCGATATTGATTATTCTGTTAGTGCATCTACTAATCTAAATTTACGAGAAATAACGTCATCACCATATAGAAACTTATATAATACCTATTTGGATTATTGTGTTAGTATTAATGATGACATCTTTAAAATAGTTTCATTCCAACCGTCGCAAACATTAAGTACTGGTTATATTTCATTTTATGTTTCAGGGGCACCTTTTGGTACAACCGCAACTACTATAAATGAGGAATACCAAATTAGACCTAATGATTTAGTGGTTGATAGAATATTTGCGGAAAGTTTTGATGAAGTTGAAAAATTCTTATTAAATCGTTTGATTAGACCGGAATATACTGCGGTTTTTCAAGTCCCTGCTCAAACAGAAAATGGGGAGTTTTATACTAATTACGAACAAGTAACATGGCCAAAAGATGGGGTTTGGAATTTAGATATTCGTTCATTTTTGTTTGATGATTATTTAAGTCAACTTGATGTGATTGCGGAGAATTTAGACTCATTTAAAACAAACTTAATTTCAAGATTTTTAGTGACCGACTCGTTAAAAGAGTTTGACACTATGGGTCAAAAAGTTGAAAAAATATTTCAAATTTATGGTAGAAGTTTTGACCAAATAAAACAATTTATCGATGCGTTGGCGTATATGAATTCGGTTAATTATAACCCTTCAAATGATATTCCATCACAACTATTGGTGAGAAA
>Ga0247722_10000984_pt1 | contig 16264 bp, 21 predicted proteins | sample MSEWelMarce3H_FC_FD_189094 | JGI IMG/M metagenome (GOLD analysis project Ga0247722, IMG submission 189094) | Subsurface sediment microbial communities from gas well in West Virginia, United States - MSEEL Well Study Marcellus 3H_FC | ecosystem: Environmental > Terrestrial > Deep subsurface >... | reverse complement strand
AATCCGTATTCCGTCAAATACATCATAACTGAATGTTCGATACAAAGCACTTATGTGGGCGGCGCCACTTTTTTGGAAGTTATGACGCATTTGTCGGAATACGGATTTGAATATTGCTGTAGTAACCGATTTGGATATGATTTCCCGAACGCGGATTTGCAGGGATTCAGCGAGTTTGATGCGCTGTTTATACGTAAGTAATATAGAGACAAGATTTCAAACCAACCAAATGAGTGACGATTTCTTACTGTGTTTTGATGATTCGCCAGAGACAAATATACTGGTGTCGCGCGAATACCTTTTCGCAAATGCGGACAAGATGGACTCACACCACATCAATAAGATGCTGCGTTTGTCGAAGGACACGATTTATGCGGTTTATAAGAATGAGAATATCAGCCGATATAAGAAACCGTGGTATTTGGAAAAATCGTTCTGTCTGTTTGTAGACGAGGATGGTAAGTTGATATCCGATTTAGGTAAAATATTTGTGAATGAAGACAATATTTGGTTTCTTGGGCGAAATCCGAAGGATACACATCCGATCGACATTTTGCTTACAAAAAATAAATTGTAAATATATAATGCCGAGAAAGACACAGAAAAACAAGAAGACTCAAAAGAGAGGTGGAACTAAAGAATCAACATATAGATATACGGCACGTAGATCGTCTGCTCTACGCATAAAAAAACCCACATTAAAAGTTATTATTCATGACCCTAAAATAAGGACGGAAACAATTGGTTTTGATAGTTCAAATAAAACTGTTACCGACATTTTAAATTTACCCAAGGACAATTGGGAAAAATTTTTGAAAAAAAATTTCCCATCAATTGAAAACGGATACCATATTTATAAGGGATGGCATGGGCATTTGAAGTCTGGAAAAGATGCTGTATTCCACGCATATCCGACATTATCCACGAAGGGATCACGGATACTTGAAAAAAGCATGTCGTATTTGGTAGGAGATAACTAAAACTATGTAGTATTCGTCTCTTTACATAGCTTGATATTTTACAATTACAAATCATCTAGTTATATTATCCCATATAGACATGATAACATAAAAAAACAAACCAACCTCTTTCATTAAACAGACTTAAGAAACGCGTTCGCCAAATCCGTCGGAATCCGATTGAAATCCACCAGTACCGTATTAAATTCCAGCGTATCATACGCATTCTCAGCCTTTAACCTGGCCTCAAAATACGCCCGATCTTCATAACATTTCATCGCTGTTTTTGGTCCGCATTTTTTCAGAACGGACTTGATATTGTCGCTTACATCGCCCATCACAATCTTACAAAACAAATCACTTGGGTTGCTAATCAACCGCTTGAATGCCGCGTTGTAAATTTCAACGCGATCGCACGCTAGCTGCAGATAATCCTTGTCGCTGGTAATCACGTATATTTTCGTGTCTTGAGTGGTCTCTAAAATATTTTTAACCGATAAAGCAATACAGTCGTCGGCCTCCAAGGCGGGATGGCTGAGAACCTGGGAAACCCCGCCGGCTGAGAACAGTTCGTCATAAGCCAGTTTGAAGAACGGCCCGCCGAGAAACGCGTCGTCGTGAGGCCGATTTGCCTTGTAGGCGGGATACAACGCGGTGCGCCAAATGTTGGCGCGCGGACAGTCCTTGCCGACGACAATACGATGATTTCCAAACTTGGTCGCGATTTCACGAACACTTTGGATAAAGGTTTTCTTGAATTTTTCCACGAAAAGGGGATTATCAATGGGCGAGTCGAGAGGCTCGTCTTTGTGGGCGTTTTTCCACCAGTTCATAATGGAATAGTAGCGGTAGAAGCAGAAATAACTGCCGTCGATGAAAATAGTTGCGTCGGTCATTGTAGATAATTATATTATGTTGTTTTTAGCACTGTAAACAATATAATAAGTTGCATCAATTTTACGACCAATAATGAATATAATTACAATAACGCATGTACGTCACCCTAATTAGTAATCATATCATTGCCTTCGTTACCATCAGCAACATAGTCATCCGCAACATCGTCGTCTCTAAACAAACTAAATTTATTCAGGATTTCTTTTTCGCCCTTCAATCGGCGCCACTGCGGCTTCATAGCAGCCACATTCACTTCCTCCTCGATTAGAAGAAGACTGGCACGCATTTCCTGTCGCGAATGGATGTAAAACTTAACGATATCCATGTTGAGGTTGATGCTTTTGTGAATGATATAGGTTTGAGAATCGTGGTCGCACCAAACCCAAATATAGAATTCTCTGGTAAAATTTTGGTAGACAATGTCGGCGGCACGTACGGGGTCGTTGATGATGGTCATTGGTGTATAGTTTTGCAGGAAATGTTTAGATGGTTTTTGATGTTTTATTATTCTGTGACTATTATTGTTCAAAGTATTGGTATAATTATATGGGTAAATATTATATTACATACATAAATGTCCGAAAAGAAAAGAATACGTCCAGCTAGTTCGTCTTCATCTGCGTCTTCAAAAAAAATAAAAGATACCGAATTAAAAGGAATATCTCAAATAGAATATACCAATCAAATAATTACTCACCTACGCGAATTATCGTTTGAAAACGGCATTGAATATATTGAATCAAATAATTTGGAATCGTGGTTGGAAGACCAACTTGATCTGAGCCAAGAATACAACATGGAGGTAGAAGAAATGTATTCTATATTTTATGAAAATAATATTGATAAAGAACAAAATCCAATTCACGTAAATCCAGTCATTCCTCCAATGGTCGCACCATCATCTGTACAACCAAAACGTGGTGGAAATAAAACAATAAAAAAACAGAAGAAACTTGTTTTATATAAGGGGGGTATCGGTCCATATTTTAAAGAAAAATTTAACACATTAACTGTACTAAGTATTAAAGACGCTAACAATAATGAGGTATGTAAAGTATACGGTAGTTCTTTACCAGTAAATGCAAAAATCCCTGAATTATACAAATACTTTTATAAAACCATAGGTATACATACAATTATATCATTTCAAAACTGTGAAAATACAATAGATGGTGTCCATAAAAGCAGTTGTAAGAAATTAGGATATAATAAATTTTTGGCGTTTGAACCGAGTAAAATATGGAAATCATTAGGAAAAAAATCAAAAACAATAACAATGAGAAGACCGGGACAAAAAACGAAGACAAGACAAATACAAGAAGAAACCACACAATTCTTAACTCCAGAAATAAAAGATATGACTCCTGGAACTATACCAGCATTTGATGAACTAATTCGTGCAAAAATATGGATATATCCAACATTAATACACTGTTATGCCGGGTTTGGGCGCACAGGAACCGCATTGCTTTATTATTTGTTTAGATCGCGTCTTTTGTATAAATGTGATGGTATTGGGTATGAAGTATTGAAACAACCATTTATTGGTTTAAATCATGTTACACCATTTATCGGCTCGGTTGCTATGTATAATTATCTTAAGACACATTTTAGTTCAAATATCAGTAAATATTCGGATCCAGTTTGGGATGCTGAATTTGCCGGAAATACATATTCAACAGACTTCTTAACGCATGAATTATTTAAATCCGAAAAGCTAAATTCTGTGAATTTATTTGTGACGAGAATAAATTATATTTTATTGTATTCTGCGTTATTTTTGAATATTCAGAAAGCGAAAGATTCAAATTTATTACCGGGAATACCAGCAGTAAACGGTCATCAGATTACGCAAATATATTTATATCCATTACACGATAATTATCCACACCTTGCTCAAAAATTTTCTACAGGACATATATTCCAGACTCCAATTTTAACAGATATTCATACGTTTGTTCCAAATAATCCTTTTGGGTTAAAATTAGAAATTCCTCCGGATATTTTTGATTCGTCAGATTCGTCGTCTTAAATTTTGGAATTGTATGTAATTATAAATACTTAAACAATTTAAAGATTACTTCGAATAAATATAAATACCTACATGATACGAGCAGTAAAACAAATTACAATCAAAAATTATAATAAAATAGTTTCAAGAAATTTATTTGATTATAAAGACCCGTTTTTACTAGAAAAACAACTATCCGACGATGAAAAATCAATAAAGGACTTAGCATATAATTTTTCAAAAGATAACTTATTACCCAACGTTGTTAAATCATTTAGAAACGAAAAATTTGATAAAAATATTATGAAAGAAATGGGTAAACTTGGATTTTTAGGCCCAACTATTAATGGTTATGGATGCGCCGGCGTAAATTATGTTTCGTATGGATTAATAATGAGAGAAATTGAAAGAGTTGATAGTGGTTATAGAAGTTGTATTGGAGTTCAATCTTCTTTAGTTATGTATCCTATATATAAATTTGGGTCGGAAAAACAGAAAAATAAGTTCTTACCTGAACTCGCGAAAGGAAATTTAATTGGTTGTTTTGGATTGACTGAACCGGATCACGGAAGCGATCCTTCCGGAATGAAAACTAACGCAAAATTAAAAGGCAACAATTATATTTTAAATGGTAGTAAAAATTGGATTACAAATTCTCCGATTGCGGATATTTTTCTAGTTTGGGCGAAAGATGAAAACAATGATATGAGAGGATTTATATTAGAAAAAGATATGAAAGGATTATCGTGCCCTAAAATTGAAGGTAAATTATCATTGCGAACGACAAAAACCGGTATGATTTTTATGGATAATGTTGTTGTACCGAAAGAAAATATGCTACCAAATGTTAAAGGGTTGAAAGGCCCCTTTTCGTGTCTGAATAATGGTAGATATGGTATATCTTGGGGAGTTCTTGGCGCTGCCGAGGATTGTTATTTAAGAGCAAGAGAATACACTTTGGATAGAAAACAATTTAATAAACCATTGGCGGCAAATCAATTAATCCAAATTAAATTAGCGGATATGCTGAGTGAAATTACTTTGGGTATTCAAGCGAGTCTAAGAGTTGGTAGAATGATTGATGATAATTTAATGATTGCCGAAAATATTTCAATTTTAAAGAAAAATAATTGTTTTAAAGCATTAAATATTGCGAGAAATGCTAGAGATATGCTGGGTGGAAATGGTATATCAGATGAATATCACATTATGCGACATATGGTAAATCTCGAAACAGTCAACACATATGAAGGAACACAGGACATTCATGGATTGATATTAGGAAAAGGAATTACAGGAATAAGTTGTTTCTAATTATAAATGCGATTTCTATGAATAATTAAAAATATATTTACAATTAGACATTTTGGACCTACTCTTTTGGGTAGATGGAGTATTGAAACATGTGCGATTAAATTAAATAACCGAATACAGTTATCAAATGAAGACCATTGCGGGTCTTGTGGAGAATATACTATTACAAAGAAATCAGATGAATTGATACAAATACTAAAATCAAAAGATAAAATATAAAATTGAAACAACCCTTTTTACAAATAGTATATTTAAAAAAATAGTATAATTATAAAATACAATGATGTCCCTTACCGAGCAACGCACCCGTTTACAAAAATACGTCGACGAAAAATATATGCCGTTTGTATTCAACGACTTACACGCGACCGATGATCAGATTGATAGCGAGAAAAGGGTTGAAGATTCTTTCTTCTTCAAAGTCGTATTTGGCGAAGAACATGGGTTCTATAAGCGATGGTATGAAGCAGACGGGTTTGATATACGAGCTGATACGATCTTATCATTGCTCAAAGAATTTAAAGAATATACCCTGAATTCAAGGCGCGATTGGTTTTCTTCATACACGGTTCAAGATACCGTAAATGCGTGGGCATATACTAGAGGTATGAAACATTGGTGGAAAAAGATAAAAGACAAACTTAGACAGCTCCCTCCAAACGAAACCGAGCACACCTGTCCGATTTGTCTAAGAGATTATGACCGACAAACGCTTTTGAAAGACGGAATCCAAAACAGCAAATTCAATAGTCGATGTACTCACTGGTGCTGTATGGATTGCTGGGCCAAAATATATTATCAACATAATGAAATAGATACGTGTCCTATTTGCCGAGCTGATATTACGGAATGGTTGAAATCATATTATCAGCCGGATAGCGATAGCGAAGAAGACGACGCTTAAAACAATAATAAAAAAATATACACATAGTTTTTTATTTAGAATAACATTTTTATTGCGTCAGCAAGTTGTTGCCGAACATCACACTACTTATACCTTACCTTTAACCCACTCACCATCAACCTTTTTGTCGTTACAAAATGTGCCGACCCATGTTTGGTCTATAATATGATTATAATCCTCACCATAGCCATTCATATTGTTATCGCGAAACTCACCTTTATAGTAAGAACCAGTTCCATAATGATACTCACCTTTTCCGTGGAAGCGATTTTGTCTGAACTCTCCCTCATAATAAGGCACCATTTTTTCATAGCTCTTGCTAAAACTCTGTTTGCAGTATCCATGTGCGAACCCATTTACAAATTGACCTTCGATGATAGCTGAATCTCTAGTGGCGGTTTCAAAACAAAATTTGATTCCAGTGCCGTTTGGAAGACCATTTTCCCACTGACCTTTGTATTTTGCGTTTCCGTCATCATCTACCAAATACCAGGTATTGATGTCTTTTTGTTTTGCCTCGGCAAGTTGTTGTCTAAGGTTTTCGATTTCGGCATTTGCATCGGCGAGTTGTTGTATAAGACTGTTGATTTCTATAAAATCCATAATAGTATATTATTGGAATATATTTATATCTATTTTGTATTAGATATTCGCGTCATAAAAGAGTTGGACAACCTCGACTGTTTTTGTGGTAGGTGTTTCCGACCAATATGCGATTTGTTGGAGGAGAGCGTTTGTTCTAATATTCCAATCACCCACTTTTGATTTCGCAACTTTGTAAATGCCGCTTTTGTCGGCGGCAAAACACGATTTCACTTTGGTGCCGCTCTGGTCTGTGTAATCGTCTGGGTTAAAACGGATGAATATTATGGGTCGGTGCTCGACGTCTTGGCTTATTTCCATTAGACGTTTGTTTTCACAAGAGCAATCATAATCTGTGTGCTGATTCTCATCAACCTCGACAATAATCACGTGCGATCCCATATCTAGAAAAAGATCTGGTCTTCGGCGGCTGCACCCGTCGGCGACCTTCTTGTCTGCGACCCAGGTGAAGTTTGGGAAGGCGGCCAATACAATATCGACCACGGTGCGTTCTTTCGTTTTATAGTTGCGTGCGTTTGGTTTGTCGGGATGCGTATAAACGAAGCAGCGAGCACATAGACCTTCATACTCTTTTTTATATGCGATTATTTCACACATTGGTGTTTTACAAAGTAATTTCCCATCGCATTTTTTACATAGTCTTTTATTTATTTTATGAATACAAATCTGAGATCCTCCACAATCTACACAAAAACTTCTTGTTTTATTATGTTCGCAAATTTGAGACCCTCTGCAATCTTTACAATTTGATTTTATTTTGCTATGTTCACAAATTTGAGAACCACCGCAACCTCTACATATTGATTTTATTTTACCGTGTTCACAAATTTGAGAACCACCACATTCTTTACATATACTCTTTATTCTATTATGAATACATATTTGAGAACCACCACATTCTTTACATTTTGATTTTATTTTACCGTGTTCACAAAATGATGACCCATCGCAATCTCTACAAACTGATTTTTGTTTGTTGTGTTTGCAATATGAAGAACCGCCACAATCCCTACAATTTGATCTAATCCTATTATGCTCACATATTTGACTTCCTTCACAATCTTTACATTTTGACTTCATTTTATTATGCGGACACACTTGAGAACCGCCACAATCCCTACAATTAGTTCTTTGCTTTTTATGTTTACATATTTGAGAACCTCCACAATCTACACAATTCATATGAAATTTATTATGTTTGCAAAATGAAGACCCGCCGCATTCTCTACATCGTGCTTTTTCTTTTTTATGTTTACATATTCCATTTCCTCCACATTCGATACATCTTGACCGTCTTTTATTATGTTCACATATTCCAACACCACCACACACTACGCATCTTGATTTTTGTTTTCCATGTTCGCATTTTTTTACTATGGTTACCGGTTTACATAATAATACTTCTTCAAACACATTTTGTTCTGTGTTTTGTATAGGTTCTTGATATTCAGTTTGTTCCAAGTCATTCATATTATTTTGTGGATCTTCGTTATATTCTTCAATTGTAAATTCCATTTTCTATATTATTGCTAAAGATTTTATTTTTTAAGTAATTTTATTTATAAATAATAATTGCTAAATAGTTTCATTAGTTTGTTTTTCTTCGGCTTCTTTTTTTAATTTTTCTTTTCTCTTCAAATATTCACGCCTGTTATATTCTTTTTTCTGTTCAGGAGTCGGCTTGTAATCACTTTTATAATTTGTTTTTTGTTGATATTCTCTAACTCTTTGTTTTTGTTCTTCTTTGTGTTTTTGGTAATATACTTTACTGCTTGCTGGTGCAGTGTATCTTTTTAAATGCTCTTTTGTTTCTTCAAGTTCTTTTTCCAATTCAGCAATCCTGTTTTTGAGTTGCTCGTTTTCCATATTTATATAAATATATCAATTATTTTTATATAAATTTCAAAAATTATTTACATTACTGGGTAAGAAGCCTCTAGCAACAATCCACATTGACCCGAATTGTCGTTATACGGTTTGCCTGTAGCAGGGTCTAGGCCTCGAGAAATGTACATATAGCCTTGGTTGCCCCATAGTCCCCATGAGTTGCGCAATAAATAATAATCCAACCCATTCATGGTGCCATATCCAACCAAAGCAACCGCGTGATCAAGATTAGTCCCGCATTTTCCTGTGAAGACGCCAGACTTGTATAATTGAAACGATGACTGGTCAGCCTCAATAGCAATACTTACGATAGTCTTGGTCAAAGCAGTCATTAAATCTGTATCGGACTTAGGTTTTACATTTACAACACTTGAAACCGCAGATCCACTAACTTTGGAGCAAGTATTCTGGCAGGTTCCAGTTTTTCCAGTTGTTCCGGAAACATATGGATATGCCTGCTCGGTACACAACCCACCGGTTTTTCCGATCCACGTAAATGTAGGTGCAATTTGACCACCTCCGATTCCCATGTCAGGTCCTCCATTTTTTATAGTAGCACAATCAACAATTTCTTGTTCAGACATTTTAGTTAATTTTCCAGTTTTAATCGCCAGAGCGGTTTCCACTGCAGCGGTGGTGCTAAATGAGTAGCATGTCCCTGCCTGACCTTGATCTTGTACGGGCGAAACCACACCCTCAGTGCGCCAATCGACAGAAGCCGGCAAAGAACCGACCAAAGAAGAAACCTCAACAGAAGAAGAAGAAGAAGATCCCCTCAAACCGAAAGGAGAAGCGCCGTCGGCAAACAGCTCGCGGTTGTTTCTGAAACGCATGAGCTCGGCAAACTCGCCGGAGTTCATTCCGGAGAAATGGTTGTGCCCAAGAGTGTAGGTCAAGTTCTTGGCGTTGGTCTCCTTAATAATAAGGTCGTTGTTGCGCCAGTTCTCAAGCATATGTAAAAAGGAATCATCGGAATCTGGAAGAGAGATTTTGTGAGTGGCCGCCCACTCGTGGAATCGCTCGAGAATAGACTGGGACATAGCAACAGTTAATAGTGTTGTGCACAGGAGTAATCGAAACATTATAAGATATATAATAGAGGATACATTTTTCTAAATTGTTTATAAAGATATTTTTAAAGATATTTTAAAATATCAACCGATAAAGATATTTTAAATATTTTTCAAATCATTTGGAGTCGAACCTTCTTATACAGCTTGTCTTCATCGTCAAATACAAACATCGAGAACGTCGCAACAGAATGGACGCCCGCCAAATCGGCAGACCGCACTTTCGCCAACAACTTGAGTTCCTCCAAATATACCGTGTATTCGTAAAATCCATAATCAACTTCGTACGAATCAATGATTACCCCACAGAACTGTTTTCCAACAACATCGACTTCTTTACATCGCTGTAACAATTCACAGTCCATCTGGGTTCGTCGAATGAGTTTCACGTTTTTATTTATAAGATTTAGAGACTTAGTCCATTTATCCAAAAATGCCGTTGCTCCCTCGGAAAATCGGCTAACCAATCCGGCGCTCTTGAAAAACAACATCTGGTTTATCAAATCAACAATACGGCGAATCGGACTGGTAATATGGGTATATGCAGTCAAATTTAACTCGGCGTGGGCCCGAACATCGCCGCAATAACTAGCATACGAACCGGCGCTGTCTTTTGACCACGACTTTATCACACGCATCACATCGGAGCTGAAAGGCAACGAAGTTTCCGACTGACTAGGCAACGACTGACTTTTTGTCGACTCACTTGGTGTTTCACCTATTGTCCCTCGAAAGACCCCTACACCAAACCGGGACAAATTCACCGCCGCCCAATGGTTCATATAAATCATCCAAAACGCAACCACATCATGACTATCCACAATGTTGCTATCCAATAACTCGGTAAGACGGAACAGAATACGGTAAGACAACATTTTTTTAAGCGACGCCTCTTCATAAGCATAATTTTTATTAACCCGTATTATCACGGTTTTAAACGACGGTTCTTCTACAACCTTGCCGCATTCGTCAAACGTCACAGTCATCATAAACGCAAACCGGTCGGCACCTGCTTTCAATGAACACGCGCCGTCGGAAAGGAGCCCCGGCAACATGGGGCGCTTCTTGTCCGGTAAATAAATAGTGGAAACACGCCCAGCAAAGGTCGACCATAAACCGAGCGCCTCCAACCAAACAAAAACGTTGGCTATATATACATTCACTCGGGTGATACCGCGACCTTCATGTATAACCGAAAACGCATCGTCATAGTCGGTACTGGTCGCAGGATCAATGGAAAACACGTTGTCTATATGTCGGTGGTCTTCAATGACGAATTCGGGGTTCGCCATAATGCTTTCTATAATGGCGGCTTCGCCGCCGCCACCTCGAATCATTTGCGACGTTTTTTTTGTAAAATCACCAAAACTGATTTGTAGCCCATTTCGACAAACCTGGTATTCATAAAAAGCCGACAAATCGTCCACATCGCCGAGCGTCTCGATAATTTCGCCGGTTGGGTGTCCCCCAGTCCATTCCACAAATTTGAATACAATGAACTTATTTTTCGTTGCTTTGCTGAACGCCGCGGGAATCTGATACGGCACCAAGAATGCGGGTAAACTGGTGTCGTCGGGAATACATTTGTATAGAAGACGTCGTCCAGCGCGGCCGTAAGTACGTCCCGTGTCCAGTATCAAAACGCCGGCAAGCCGACCAGTTCGAACCGGCGAAGATACAATCACAGGCTGGTCGCCGGTTACGGAAAATACGTCGCCGGAAAACAATTTACTCGCAGCAGGCAATATTTCAGGAAAGTCAACGATTTCATTATGTTCCGCATAATGAAATTCCCACGACGTATATGCTCGGTCGTATATAGATACAATAAAAGTATTTGGAGTGTTCATTTTTAAATTTCTATATTAGTTATGAACAAGTCTTTAAATTCTTTTATAAACTAGTTTTTACGTGCTGCATCAATGAACTTCTTCGACAAAGTGAGACTATTGTATCCGCAAAAATAGCAAGACGACACCACATGGGACGAAACCGGTTGCTTGCTGGTGCAGAAATTACAGTAGTATGTGTAGAAGCATCGATGCAATTTGCGACAAACCACGCATTCGTGGAGATTGTCTCCGACCAATCGCGTGATGGTATTTTTATTACATATACATTCGCGGTTTTCAAGCACCGTATATTTGAAGTCGTCGCCTTTCTTTTTGAAACAGCAACTAAATATGTTCATAATAGACCTGTATATATTGTAGCCACGATTTATGCGAATTCCATTTTTTTACGCGTTTTTCGTGCTGCTTTAGATCGGTTTACAATCGTTTTGCCCGTCGTTTTGATATTATAAACAGCCACATCATCGCATCCAAAATAGATGAACTCCCTCACATGATACATGATTTTTTTCGTGATATACATCTCGGTCTCACGTGGCGTTTGCTCACGCGTATGGTTGTCGAGGGAATTGTTCAACATTGCTGCCAATTCATTATATACACCACTGTTAAAATCGCGCAACCGACGTAGAATCTCTATTTTCTTCAATGAATGATAGTATGATTTCGGCAAAATATAATACACACGGTCATCACACATATGTTCGTAATATGTGTTGTCTATGAAACACACCTCGGTGGATGACGGCGGAAATACCGCACACTGAACCAAATCACTGTAGTTCTTGTCCTGAGACGTTCGGCGGATATTCACAATTTTGTTGCGGATTTTGAACGCGCAAATTGGGTCTTCGAATAGAGGTGTCACAAAAGCCCCCACCTTCAAATGAAAATAGTGGATTATGTATTTAACCCAGTTTCCATCACACTGGTTGTTGGTGTATAAGAACAACCGCGAAAACGCACCCGCCAGCTTTTTATTGTAGAGGAATTTCATAATCGTCAAAATACCGGGACGCAAGAATTCCGGATATAAATCGAGCAATTGATTGAACTCGGTCTGGGTGAGTTCTCTGCCTAACACTTTCACCAAACACTTGTAGATAATATGAAGATCCACAAAATGCCCGAGGGTTTCGTCTAAATCAAACACTATGATTTTATTTATTTTGTTATGTATTTTCAGATTCGGCTCATTTTTATAATGATTTCCTTTATACGTCTTGATGAACTTTTTTTGGTTCTGCTTTAAGGCATAACCAATCATCTTGTCGTTCTATAAAATAGTTTCACATAATGATACATACCGAAAAATATAATATGCATACCAAATTATATTTTAATAAGGACAAAACTCCATTGTAATATTGCTTACTCGAGATTGCCGCATTTGTATATCTTCCAGTTTTGCAGTTTCATTTTTTGCGTATTCCATTGCTGCAACCATTGCTGTAACAAGGTTGACTTTATCCATTGCCTCATTTTTTCTTACTGAGGCCGCTTCCATTGCTGTTTTTTCCCTTATGGCGGCTTCTCTTGCGGCCTCTATCTTTGGCTTACGAACATTTATATAGTATTCACGCTTTTGCTGTAAGACCTCCGCGTATTTTTCGGGATGTTGTTCTCGCAATCTTTCGTTGTATTTCTTACACTTCTCTCGGCATTTCTCAGGATTGCTTTTCTGGTATTCACTCACTCGCTTTAAATGACTCTTGTAGAACCTTTCAGCGGGTGTTTGTTCTGTTATGTTAGTTTCTTGATTCATTATACTTATATAATATATACACAATGTCTTTATATACTTATAAATAATTAAATTGCGATGATCTAAATATATATCCTTAAAATAAGTATTATGGGGATTTATTAAAAATACATTAATTTAATTATGCGGTCTCGTCGGACTCTAAATAGTCATTTGCCATCAACACCAAATATTCGCCGTAACTGAGTTTTTGATATAATAGACAGTCGTCAAACGATATGCGGATGACCCACGGTGCGCGCCAAATCTTAATAGTAAGCATAATACCTGTTTCTATGAAATCAATCGCCGACAGAAACCCCCCGTTCGCCATCTTGTAAGGAGACGTATATTTTTGTATCCACCGCGTGTATTTACCGAGATGAAGCACGTCCAATTCATCCACATACCGGTATCCACTAAGTGCCTTTATGAATTTGGTTTTGTCTTGTTTAGAAATTTGAAATTCTGTATCCATTTCATCGAACGATTTGACGATTTCATCCACGATCGCACGCGAGGTCTTTGTTTCTAGATAGGTGTTGTTTTTGTTTTCGGTGGCGTCCAAGTAGTCTTTGGCGTTAATAGAGGCGAGAAGCGACTTGTCGGAAAGCACAGACTCATAAATACTCTTTACTTCGTCGGCTGAAAAAGACATTGATTCAAACTATAATATAGTAGGTAAAACGTTTTTATTTACTATATGGAATCTATTTACATCATCGGGTTCATATCCACGTTGAACATGGTTTTTACACTGTCGAAAAAACTCATTGCGAATTCGGTTATACCGACATTAATTAAAATAAAAATTCCGGCGCCGAAAATGAGAGCTCCGTCAGAAGACTCAAGAGTTGGATTCGCACGGAATGGATTAAATTTTATTATTAATATAACGGCTAACAAGACATGGATAAAATTACCGATGAATCTAATATATTGCGGCGCTATGTACGTTATTCCTAAAAAAAGTAAAATATATACGATGTATAATCCAGTGATCAAAATCATATAAGTCGGTTTCACATGCGTTTCTAACACACGATCGACTCTACCAGGTGTGTTTGTTGTTTTAGAAGCCATTATATAACAGATATAGAGATTTTTCTATAATACATCTAATGACTACCGAACTACCTGTAATTCACAAATATATACTACATGAAAAACTAGGGAAAGGATGTTTCTCGTCTGTTTTCAGAGGGGTTCATAAAATAACCAACCGCGAAGTGGCTATAAAAATCGAGTCTGACGCGGCGCCTCTTAATATGTTGAAACGCGAATCCAAAATATTATCGTATTTGAATAAAGAAATCGCAACAACCAATCGATGGATAACACCGACCCTTTTTTGGTATGGATACTATGGCGACCACATTTGTATGGCAACCACCTTTTATCCAAAAACTCTCAATGCACACATTGCTCACTTGTGGACAACCAACAAACCCAATATAACGATTGAACTCGCCGCCATGGCTTATCAAATAATAGAGATTTTCCAATATGTCCATGGGGCATTCATCGTTCATTGTGATATCAAACCAGACAATTTCATGATAAATGATGTGGGCAAAGTGGTTCTAATAGACTTTGGTCTTGCAAGTCTCTATGTGGAAAGCGGAAACACGACAAAACATCGACGCGATGAACCGAAAGAGCACATTATTGGTTCCCCTAAATATGCGAGCTATTTTTTACATGACGGACACACACCGGCGCGCAGAGATGATATGATTTCGGTGGGATATATGTTAATGACGCTTTTCAAAATAGAACAGCCAACGCAGACGGTCGAAGAAGACAATTCAGTTGGTGCAGAAAATCTGGTCCCATTATATCATATAATGCACCCGCATAACATAATACGAAAACGATTGAAATCACCAGATCATTTATTCAAATATTTACAAACAATCCAGGCTTCTAAAAATTATGTGAAACCATACTTGGAGAATGTGTACACAATTGGATTCACGGAAACGCCTGACTACTATACACTGAAAGGACTTTTCTCACGTCTTTATTGAATTGGTGTCGGAGGCAGTATAGGATTCATAATGGCCTGAACCTGTGTGCTATTTTTAAGTAAATCTTTAAGCGCGGCTGCGTCAATGGTTTGCTCGGTGTATTTGTCGTTTAACACGATACCGTTAATCGTTTGTTTTTCGACGGTTTCGGTTGGTTTTTTACTCTGCGCGTTGATGATAGCGATAATTTTATTTAAATCGGTCTCGCCACCAGGTACTGCGTTATCACTTTGTCTGGGTGCTGCTTTATCACTTTGTGCACCTTCCAAACCTTCTAAAACCGGCAAATACGCCGACAGCGCCAACGACAATACTAAAATCGCCAAAAGCATAAAAATAGAGACAATTCTGTTGTTTGAAAATCCGAAGAAATACATCGTATATAATGTAAAGGTATAATAAACGCCGCATTCACGCACACAAAATACTATCGAAAATCAATATAAAGAAACCGTCTAGTATATAGTATAAAATCATGTCTTCTACACGCACAATGGGTTCAGTCAAGTGGTTCAACAACAAGGCCGGATACGGGTTTATTACTTGCATCGAGGGCGACAACAAGGACAAGGACATTTTCGTCCATCACAGTGCGGTCGTCGTGGGAAGCGACCAGTTCCGCTTCCTTGTTCAGGGCGAGTTTGTCCATTTTGATTTGGTAAAGGTCGAGGGGGATGATAAGCGCGAGTTTCACGCAAAGAACGTCACCGGCATTAATGGAGGCAAGCTAATGTGCGAGAACCAGCGCCCCAGAAAAGTAGGTGGCGACAGAAAAAAGACGGACGCATAAGTGAATTATGGACGCATAAATTATATTTTACAAATTAGTAAGATATAATTAAAAAAGTGTATATTACTAATATATAATAATGAGTAAAAGACGAAGTGGATTATATAGTCATAGAAGAGCCTATACATATAATTGTGGTAATAACATAACGCAAGTATGTGAAACTACAAGTATTGAAGGATTAACGTTTAATTATTTTACG
>Ga0247722_10000983_pt1 | contig 16269 bp, 18 predicted proteins | sample MSEWelMarce3H_FC_FD_189094 | JGI IMG/M metagenome (GOLD analysis project Ga0247722, IMG submission 189094) | Subsurface sediment microbial communities from gas well in West Virginia, United States - MSEEL Well Study Marcellus 3H_FC | ecosystem: Environmental > Terrestrial > Deep subsurface >... | reverse complement strand
GGGAAAGATGGATTGATTATTATTATTGTACCGGACATCAATTTTTTATATTATATTATATTATAATGGTATTATCGTGGAAAGAATATTTGGCGGATTTTCGTAAAAAACATCCGGAAGTTCCGTATAATGAAATGTTCCAGGCTGCGTCAAAGGCTAGAAAGGAAGAAATGGGTGGGCCTGGTACCGTCTCAAAAAAAGAAGTAAAGAAGGAGAAAAAAGAGAAGAAGGAGAAAAAAGAGAAGAAGGATAAGAAGGAGAAGAAGGTAGATGCTAGTGAGGGGGAGGATGACGAGGAGACGGATGAGGATGAGGAAGAGAAGGAGGAGGAAGAGAAGGAGGAGGAAGAGAAGGAGGAGGAAGAGAAGGAGGAGGAAGAAGAAGACACCGACACTACCGATAGAAATATGAGGTCGCATACTGCCCCATCTACTAAAAAAATGAGAAAAGAATATGAAAAGATCGGGAAAAAGGTATGTAAAATGTGTGTGTGTAAAATGTGCGGGAATCATATGGAAAAGACGACAACCAAGAAAAGAAGAAAGAAGGGGATCCGTGGTCGAGGAAAGGGTCTATTTTTTTAAAGGGTTGTCATTGTTTCTATTTTATATCGAATTTGGGGTATTGATAATCTAATAGGATTTATCACTTGAAATAATATCTCCATAAACGTATTATTTGATAACTGTATCATCGCCATACTTAAATCAAATACATCAATCATCTGCCAATTTTGTAAATAATTAACCATTAATTCATTCGTAATCTTTTGTATCGGACTATTAATATATTGTGATAGAGAGAAAACAAGAGATTCTTTATATGTTTGTTCATATCTACTACGCAAATTGACAGGGAAGTGGGATATGTATTCGTTGATAATATGTTCTATTTTATTATGTGATAAACTAGTACTGGTTTGTTGGAGATGGTTGACCACAAATAATTCAAATGCGGGGATTAAATTACTTTTTCTCTCTTGATTTATTTTTCGGAAGTTAAAAGTTTGGGAAAAATCTTTCAATAAAGGATAATTTTTAGAATTACTGTATACTATATTTTCAAGATGGATATTTCCATGCACTAATCCATGTTGTTGTAGTATTTCTATAGTATTTAATAAATATAAATAGTCTTTTATTAGCTGTTGATTTGATAGGTGGATAGTATGAGTATTTGCATAAGTCATTGATATATATTGTGATACTGAGGCCGATACTGTTATTATATCATCGTCTACTTCAGCCAAGGATATGACCGAATGCGAGAGGGTAGGAGAAAAATAAAGTGAATAATTATGAATATGACGAATAATATAATCAGACATGTATATTTCATTTTTGGTTTGCGCATTTAGTTTTTTAATTTTAGTGGTTGTTTGTTTTTGTGATTGGTTTTGTGATTGGGTTACCGGATTATCTATTTTAATGCATGGATAAAAAATACACGGTGTAGGTGTTCTTTTACTGTGAGATTTTTGTTTAGATATTTGCGTTGTAATATATGTATATGTTTTTTATGTTTTATAATTACGCGGTTGTTTTTGTAATTATAAAATATCGATTTTTATACGTTTTTTTAAATTTGGATTGAATATCATTAGAGTTTGTTATATTATTTTCTAGTAAATGTGATATTTCTATTCTCAATAAATCTGTGTTGGAATTACAAAAATCCAAAAATCCTTGTGACGGTTTATATTTTTCGGTGTTGATGTTTTGAATAATATGTCTGTCCATTGCATCTAATAAGTCTTTATTTGCCGTGATATAATTTCTGCGCGGGGATTGTTTGACCGGTGTTACTGTACTCTTTTTTCTGAAATAGTATCTGGCACTTTTAAACATTTTTTCAATAATATCGCCAGTATACCCTAATTCATTGATCCGTCTAATTTCGGTGTTTATCGTATCCCAATTTATTTCTACCCATTCGGTCCATGATTCTTTAAATCCATGTCTATCATCATATTGATGAATTTTTGAAAATTGATATAATTCATCCATGAATTCTTGAGTGAATTTATACCTGAATATATTTACATTTATTTTTTCTTGAGATCGGTCTTCTTCTTCCATTTGTCTATCGTGGATCATTTTTTAAGGGGTTGATGTTTGAATGATTTATAAGTATTTGTTTTATTTCAATTTTTTTAGGTTTTGATTTTATTTGGTTTGAAAAAAATTGAAATTTATTTGTTATTTTATAACAGAGTAAATATTGAAACAATGTCATCCACGTTTGAAGGATTATCTATACCCAGTAATGTATTTAATTATTCAGAAGAATTACAGCGGTCTATATTTGATTATTTAAAACAATTGAATGATGATGAGAGAAAAGCGTATACTATTGCATTGAATCATTTGGGGTCATCTTTTAATATTATAAGAAGTACTGGGTATGTTTCATGGAAGAAACGAGTGTCTAGTTAGTTAATAGTCGGGTTAGTTTATCGTCTAGTTAGAGGACGTTTTTTGGATGATTTATTTTTAGGTACTCTTTTTTTAGTTTTATTGTGTTGTATATTATTGGTTTCCATAAATCGATGGATACTTGTTGCAACTCGTTTGGCTATTAGTTTTGTGGAATGTTTATGTTGTCGTTTATTTGATTTTTTACGACCGCCAGTTTGTATTTGGTCTGGTTCCGGTAATGTTCCATTTTGACCCAATGTCGCATTTTGTCCCAATGTCGCATTTTGACCCAATGTCGCATTTTGTGCAAGGTTTTGTTCTTGTATTTGTCGGTCTTTTGCTTCTGCCGATTTTAACATATTCATAACTTCTATATATTCTCCCCCAGAAGGTATTAATCCTTGTCCAATGGCAGATGCAATATTTACTCCAGCACTTCCTAATATTGAAGCTGCTCTCACGGTATCTCCCGCTAGCCATAACGCCGCCACTCCAGGTACAAGCATCGATGCATCTTTTAAAGATTGCGCAAGTGTACTCACAGATTCTTGTATAAGAGGATCTACTGCATCAGGTCCTATATTTTGTATTATATTTGGCATTGCATTACTAATTATCATGGAAGTTACCGCAGCAGTAGCTTCAATATCTTCTAATTTTTCTTTATATTCAATATCAGTAAGGTTTCGAGTTAGTATCCCGCCTCCAATGTCAGTTATATCTTTATTTAAAATTTTGGAAAAATTACCCAGAAGTTTAGATACGCCATCAACACCGCGTTCAAGTGATTCATTTGCTCCTTTTACAACCGGATTGGTTATATTGTCAAACGTTTGAGTCAATGGGTCGGTTGTTTGGGTTGAATTTTGAGCAATATCTACAATTTGGTCTTTTGTTAGTGAGTCTTCTTGTTTTATTGCTGTGGCCTCACTTGTATTCATATATTTATGTTGTTATATTATACCGAGTTTTTAATTTTTCAAGTTGCTGCATTTTGCATTGCTCTAAACTCGGCAAAACTCATTGCGTATTTTTTATCCACTACTTTTCGGTCTATCTTTTTCAAAAAACTAAAATTTACCATTTTTCCTTCATATGAATATCTATTCGCATGTTCTTTTACAATAAGAAGGTCTGCCTTTTTTGTTGATTGAGGGGCTGGATTGTTCGAATTTCTTGGGTTAGTGGGATTATTGTTGTAATTTTTTAGTTTGGCAAACACGTTTTTTTTAGTTGATGATGATTCTTCGTCTTGCTGTTTTTGCTTCTGCTCTTGTTGTTGTTGTTTTGTTTCATCCAATTTCTTCTTAGCATCATCTATTTCTTTTGCCATATCCACAAAAATATGTTTACAATTATTCATAATAACATATTTTCGTCCTACTGTTTCTAAATATCTATATGGAATTGTATTATCCGAATAAAAAGTAAAAGATTCCCGGCTATTATCATAAAACATAATGATGTTTCCTTGCGGCGTAGTTTCCATCAAAATGCTGTTCTTCAAACTATCTAATCGGTCTTTTGATAATTCGATATCTTCTAATGCATGGTATTCTGTCAAATACTTGTCTTCATATTTAATTGGGTCTTGTTCTAATTCTTTTTGTTCTTCTTCTTGTTCTGCTTCTATGTCTTCGGGATAATTGAGATTATGTATAAATTTATATGCATAAGACGTAATAGTCTTGGTATTATCGATTATATATTCGAAACTCTGAATAAGTCGTTGATTTTCGTATTTATCTGAAATATAGTATAAATAGGTTAAAAATGTGGTAAAAATGAATAAATTGATGAAAAATGCGGGGATAATATGTTCGGATGAGTCTGACATTATTGTTTTGCTTTGCTTTGCTTTTATTTATTAGTCGTGTTGTTTCTAAATGGTTACTCTAATAATTGTTTTGCTCGATAATCGAATAATTCTGCGATTTCGGTGGATAAATCTGCGCATTTGATTAAATCGTATGTCTTTCTCGTGTTGTTGGGATGTAATCGGACTAAATATAGGGCGGTGATTTTTTTATTATATTTTGTTTCAAGTATCGCTTTATAGGTATTCAATTGTAAACTATAGTGCCAGAAATTGGTGTCCGGTAAATGATTTATACATTCTGTTAAGGCGTATTTATTGAAGGCGGTGGTTTTGCTGATTTCTTTTGCACGTTTCCAGTCATATATCATTAGAGTTCCGTCTGGGTTTTCATATACCATATCGATTGATCCTGCCAGTTTGAGGTCTTCATCGTATATCATCCATTCGGTACGATAAGGGGCGAGGTCTGGGAATGCGGTAGCGTATTGCAGGAAATATTGCCATTCTTCGGATAAATTTGGGGGGTCTTGTCCAGTCTGTTGTAGTGTGGATTCGTAGTTTTCTAGGAGATCGCGGTGGGTTACGGGGCTTGTTTTTTGGGTTAGTTGGTTCATGAAACATTCGATATCAAAATGCATATCCGTGCCCGCCCCCGAAACTGCCTGCGCATTGGCGGTCCATCCGTCTTTAATTTCTTGCGGCGTTTTTCCCCAATATTTATTATTTTCGTTCCAGTTTTTTCCTTTCATCATTTTTGCAATAATATCGTCGGCATCGAAGTGCGGGAAGTGGGAATGGTTCCATGTAGTTACACTTGTATATTGGGAGTCGGGGTCGGTGAGTATAGTATATTTATGGGTTGGTTCATCGAATACAAGATTCTTATCACGCGGATGGGAATTTTTATCGGCGAGGGTCGATAACAATACGGATTTTAGTTGATTGGACATTTTTGGTTTTGGGGGTGTTTGTTATGTGTTGACTTGGGGATTTGGATTCAATTTTATTTTACGTTTAATATAATCGTACATATGAATATAATAATGTTACATCCGCAGAAGGATCAAGTGGAGAACCGGCACCTGATTCTATTATAAGATTTCCAGTTGTAAGTGTTGCAGTACCATTACTAATAGAAACATTTACAGATCCTATATTTATAGCGTTAACAAATGTTGATGTACTTGTTATCATTTCTGTTCCAAATGCACCAACAGAATAATTTCCCAACGAAAATGACATCATACCAAAAGTATTTACCAAAACTGTATAACTTATTGTCGCACTATATATACCACCAGAAAGGGTCATGACAATTGATCCGGAAAAAGTATTGGATGGTCCAATTGTAGTTAATGAACCAGGTATATATACAGCTTCGGTGCTAGTTCCCATCATAATTTGATTATTTGTGGTGGGCATGGCATTATATCCAATTGCAGTAGTAAAAGAACAATCTCCTGTACAACCGGCATTATATCCTATCGCAGTATTATTTGCCCCCGCAATAGTATTTGGAAGAGATTGTGGACCAACTGCAACATTTTTGGATCCTGAAGTATTATTATATAAAGAATAACTACCAATCGCAACATTTTCGTCCCCTTGAGTATTTAATTTTAATGCACTTTCTCCTAATACAGTATTATTTGTTCCGGTTGTATTTGAGTTCATTGACAAATTTCCTACTGATGTGTTTTTACTACCATTTGTATTATTATACAATGCTTGGTATCCTACCACTGTATTTGATGTTACCCCACCGCCTCCAGTCCCAACGGTTAACCCATAATTAACTATTGATGAAACATTACTAACTATAATATCTGTATTAAATGTATTTATAGCCGTCCATGTATTTGCTTGAGTAAGCAAATCTGTTGCTGTTCCAGTTGGACCGATGGCGCCTTGATAGCCCTGATTTCCTTGATTACCTTGATTTCCTTGCAAGCCAGTCGGGCCTATATCGCCTTGATAACCCTGATATCCTTGATTTCCTTGTAAGCCAGTTGGGCCTATATCGCCTTGATAACCCTGATTGCCTTGGTTGCCTTGGTTGCCTTGATTGCCTTGATTGCCCTGATTTCCTTGATTGCCTTGATTTCCTTGACTGCCTTGATTACCTTGATTTCCTTGTAATCCAGTTGGTCCTGATGGTCCAGTACTTCCCTGTAAGCCAGTTGGGCCTACGGATCCAGTTGGGCCTGCGGGTCCAGTTGGTCCTACGGATCCAGGATTACCTTGTGGTCCTTGTGGTCCAACACCACCTCCCCCAGTATACGCCGTAGTTTGAACAGTACCATCACTGAAATAGAGTGCAGAAATATTTAAGATTGAATTTAGACTCATATCTAAATGACTGGCGCATACGATTTTTGAATTAATATCTCCCAATTGATTTGATATGGTTGGATTATCGTTATTTGAAAAATGATTTCTGACTATATTATTTGTCGCCGCATAATTAAGCCCACCGAATTTTCTAAATGCCATTGTTAGATATAATAATCTGATATTACTTATTCTTTATTTTATCCTTTTTTATTGTTTTTTTATGTCGTCTTGATTTTGTTTTTACACTTCGTTTTTTCTGTCGTCTTGACCCGCCTCTTGATGATGTAGGTGTTTCAAAATGCATATGTAATGTTTTGGGTGCCGGGGTTTCGTATGTTGGATTTTCTTGTTTTTCGAATGAACTAGGATACGGCGTAGGAGTGCGATTTTGTACAGATTTATTAGGTGTTGATAATGCGGTTAATATCTTTAATAAATTCTCGTCTTCTTCTTTTGTCATCGATCCAGGTTCATCTGATAAGGTTTGGATTTTAAATGATTGTGATTCTGTTGGTTCACCTAAAAAATCATCTTCTAAACGTTGCGATAAGGATTTATTTATTGATGGTGTAGTTAATATTTGAGCTGATGGTGTGTGGGCTGATGGTAGGGTGTGTTCTGAATGGGGGTGGTGTGAATGCATGTGTTCTGAATGGGGGTGATGTGAATGCGTGTGTTCTGAATGGGGGCGTGATGCCGAGGCTTGTTCGGACTGTGTCTGGGTGGGTGCCTGGGTGGGGGCCGGTGCATTATTGATAACAATAGAAATAGCCGGTGTTTCGCACGATTTATTATCTATTTCAGTAATTTTTAGTTTGATGTTTGCTTCTTTACCATCATAATCCGCAGTCCAATCAATTTGTTCACCCATATGTGTATTTTTATTTTGATGTAGTGCTATATTTCCTTTAGTCGTTATATATGGTTGATTTTGTTCATGTCGTTGTTCTTGTAATGTTTGCATTAACTCCGGGATTATTTTAATCATTTGTTTGTGTTATATTAAAAACATATTATATTTTTATGTTATTTGTACAATTCGCGATTATTTAATAGTTTTATAAGATAGATATGGAATTGATTATAGAAGAAGATGATGATAGTAATGATGTAATCGATTTAGGGTTTTCAGATTACCCAATATCACAGTCGAATAAAATACATTATGTCAATCCTTATAATACTGCTACTGCTACTGCTACTGCTACTGCTACTAATAATAATAAGGCGATTAATAATAAGGTGATTAATAATAAGGCGATTAATAATACAGTAGTCTCAACAAAAAAAGGGGTTACATATGACGATATATTGTCTAACTTAAATATGCAGGTTGTTAATGGGAAATTACAGATTTCCAGGAATATTTCTGATGATACCGGGATGGGGTTGGGTCAGAACAAGCAACAGAAGCAGCAGCAGCAGCAGCAACAATATCAACCTAGAAATAATCGGGCAATACCAACGCAATCTGTTTTTAGAGACCAAATGCAACATGTTCCAATATTAACTCCTGAACAAAATCGTCGTATAAAAATGGCACAATATATACAACAGGTAAATGAATATCGCCGCATTAAACAAGTGAAATCGACGAAAATGTTTTTCAATAACCCGAATATTTCCACATCGCATTCAGTTCCATTATGGATGCAACATAAATAGATGGATCGGATCGGTCTGTTATTTATTTATTTTGCAACAATATAAAGATTTTTTTCTAGGTAGTGTATAAGAAATGAATACAAGATTATTGTTTAATATATTTGCTGCGGTTTCTGCAACCATGGTTGCTCTTGTAGACGTATCCGCTACCGGATTGCGTGGATCTGATTGGTCAGCATTCAACGGGTTTTTGGAGAAGTTTCACAAGAAATATAACACTTTAGAAGAGTTTGAAACGAGATTTACCATTTTCCGCGAGAATTTGCGAATGATTATCAATCACAATAACGACGAGACCCAGAATTTTACAATGGCCGTGAATGCCTTTACGGATCTAACACCCGCCGAGTTTAAACAAACATACGTCGGAGGATATTTACCTCGAACTGGATTGGTTTCTGTGTCGGAAGCAGAAGTGGGCGCGACGACTGCATGCACTACGTATAAATCAACATCGTCTCCTTCCGGGGAAACATTGGATTGGGCTTCCAAGGGCGCAGTGACTCCTGTTAAGAATCAGGGTCAGTGTGGATCGTGCTGGTCGTTTTCGGCGACTGGTGCGATGGAGGGTGCATGGGCAATTAGTTCCGGTAAATTGGTCAGTCTATCCGAAGAACAATTGGTCGAATGTTCCAAGAGATACGGTAACTTGGCATGTAACGGTGGAATGATGGACAACGCGTTTAAGTACGCCATTGACAACGGGATGTGCAGTGAATCGGCGTACCCGTATACATCCGGTTCGGGAGTCGTGGGATCGTGTGATTCGACGGCGTGTACCGTTGTAGCGACAATGAGCGGATGCTCTGACGTGGAATCGAATAACCAAGTTGCACTTAAATCCGCAGTTACGCTAGGTCCTGTCAGTATTGCGATTGAGGCGGATACCGCCGTATTCCAGTCATATTCCAGCGGTGTTATTACCTCAGCTAAATGTGGGACTACATTGGATCATGGCGTATTGATTACTGGATACGGGGTTGAAAATAACGTAAAGTATTGGCTAGTAAAAAATTCGTGGGGTCCATCCTGGGGATTGAATGGATATGTTAAGATCGGGCGTTCCGATAGCACGAATGATGCCGGTATTTGTGGTGTGGCGATGGAAGCTTCTTTTCCCATTGTTTAGATTAAATGACTTGATATCAAAACTCGAAATCGTATTCAATGAGTTTTTTCAAATCTACTTTTAAATGGTTATATAACGCGATTTTTATTTTATTCAAGGCTGTTGATTCTTGATTAAAATTCACAGACATAATTTTGGATACTGTTTTACTATATAATACACCCATACTATCGTCATTTACAATAGATTGTTTATTACGATTATACCATTCACGCAATTTACCGAGAATGAGTGTATGTATTTTATGCAATAATAATGAAAATTGGTTATTTGTAAACAATTGCCATTGATCTTGTTTAGTATAAATATAAAAGGTGTTTTGTTTTTGATTAAAACAGTAGATTGGTTCAATAGCGGTTTCAGATGAAGGAGGACAAACATGTCGATGCAAAATATTGATTATACTACAGGTTACATTTTCTTCCATAATATCGTTTTCTTGAACACGTAGATTGTTTACTAATACATCATACGTTATGGTCGGGCGAATATTTGAATTTAACCATTGGATTACGTTTAACTTTTGCTTTGTTTTGGCGGTCCATTTTTGCATTTCATCCATTTTTGTTTCCATAAGTGTATATTTATATGCTAATTCTTGTAGCATATAATACATTTGTGACTGGGACGGGATATCTGTCGATTCTTCTTCTATACATTGTTGTTCACGTTTAAACTTTTGTTGGGATTGAGGGGTTTGATGACGTCGGATTGAATTGTGCAATAATTCACATAATATAAAATGTTTTGTTGCGGCGTTTTTCCGAGTATACGTTTTATTGCAATATTCGCATGAATATTGGCCTTGTTGTTCTTGTTGTTGGTGTAACATTTTTATAAGTAGTTGATATTGATTTAGTTGGTATTGATTGATTGAATTCAATTTTATTTGAATTATTATTTTTTCGGTGCATAATGTAATACAATGGATATTCGTACCCCGTTAAATGCCGCATTACGGTATCAGAAACTAAAAATTATTCAAAATACAGTGCGTATCCCGGCATCTCTTTACACAAGTGATTTATCCGCATTGTCGGTATATCAGTATCCGGTAATTAATGGGGTGAATTGGAATCAAATGAGTGATAGAGCGGTTCGTCATTATCAACCACCTACCGGTGGAGGTGGAGGTGGCATATTTAGAGGGAGTAGCACTCGTCACACTCAAACTGGGGTTAGACCTGGATCGTGTAGCCCCGGTGGATTAGGTGTGGATATTAAACATAATTCATATTATCGCTATTTAGCGCGTTTAAAGGGAAGTGGACCGGTTCGTAGAGGTACTATTCCGCCTGATTTTGGCGGCCCCATTCCATTTAATAATGCATTTCCTATTTATGGCGGGAAAACGGTGAATACGAATATTGTAGATAATTGCAATTGTAATAAAGTTAAATAATAATATTGTAATATTATAAGTAATGGCCGCAAAAGAAGCCGGTGGGCGAGAAAAAGTTGGAATGAGAACGGCGGATAGATATTATCATGAATTAGATACGAATGTGGGTAAATTATGGCAAATACCATTTACTAGGGAGGCTCTTGAGAAACAACTGGAAACATGGGAAGGTCCGATTGCTGGACGAATGGATAGAACGTGTGATTTGGGCGTGCTTACTTTTTTAGGATTTATTCGTAGAGAAGAGGCAGAAAGATTGGCTGAAACGGATATACCATATTCAACATTATTGCAGGTTATTAATAGGAAACGTGAAAATATGTTTGAAATGAAAACAACGGCTAGTAATATAAAGCATTTTTTTGATTGGATAGCTAGCAAACTTGCAGTTAATCATGCAACTATTATCACATTTAATCGAGATGGTGGGGCACTTGGACACGTTTCTATATATGCAAATGTCGGGGGGGTTTTTGGGACAATAGATCCGCAAACACAAAAAACTACGGTGCGAAACGACAGTAAATTTTTATCATGGGCTAAAAGTGCGGGGTTTACTAGCATAAGTTTACCCATGATAAGTGTTGCTCGTCCAGATAAATTATTGAAATTTGGGTTTGATGAAGTATGTAAACGCGGACGCGATGAAAAACGAGTGGTAGGAAGAACATATGCATGTGTGTATAATGTGTATTCTTTACTAGGTATTCTAGAATTAGAAAAGGGTAAGGAATTGTCTAAAGCCAATACATCTGGGGTTTTTCCAGATGAACGTGCCCGATTATTATATAGTTGGAAGGAATCCGAGGCATTTAAAAAAAATATAGAAAAAATATTTCTTTTACCTGTCATACCATTTGAGTTTGATATATTTATGTCAAAGTTAAAATATGAGATAGGTATAGGTTACTGTATTCCAGTATTATGTGGACGTGCGGGAGCGGTTGGACATATGTTTGTTATGGCAGTAGATCAGGCCAATCAGTTACGTATAATTGAAGCGACGGGTCAACTCGTTGAACTTAGTGTATATGATTATTTTTCAAGTCAAGGTTTTGTTAACATTATTCTTACGTATGAAATTAACAAACTAGCACGAAGTCGGTTTGGTAGTGAGGTTAGACGGGTTGGACCCGGAATAAAACAAGTAGAGAAAAAACGGAAGGCGGATAATACAGATGAAATGGAAATGGGGGAGGATAAAAGGCCGAATTTAAATATGGGCCCCGCCACACCTCCAATGCTTTCTCCCGAATTGTTATTTACGTCTCGCCCGTCTCGCAGTAGTTCTAAAAAACGGGTTGATACGATGAAGAAACGGGTAAAAACCTTGCGACAAAAGTTGAAACTTAAGAAGAATATAAGTAAAGATGAAAAAGCCGACATTAATAATGAAAAGGAATCGTTAAAAAGAGAAATAATACGATTAGAACATAACGATGTTGGAAGGGGTGGAATGGGTAGAAAGAGTAGAAAGAGTGGAAAGAGTGGAAAGAGTGGAAGAGGTGGAAAGAGTGGAAAGAGTGGAAAGAGTGGAAAGAGTGGAAGGGTTAGAAAGGGGGTAAAATATACAAAACGCAATCTCCAAAAATAAAATATTTTGGTATATTAATTAATTATGCCACCTTCTTCTCGTTTTAGAATGAATTTAACTAATGGAGGATCTACTACTCGGGTTTACAATTCTTCCGCAACAATTAACCGCGGAGCTTATGTTGGTGCTGGTACTGGTACTGGTACTGGTGTTGCCGGGCTTGGAATGGGACTAATGATTAGTCGCGTGTCGAGTGCAAGACCAAGCTGCGGGGCGTGCGGAAAATAATTGGTTTGGGCTTTTATAGTCATTATAATATTATATAGTGTAATATTATATTGTATGCCATACGCTAAAAGTTGTTTAGCTGGAGGTTGGGGTGGTGGTAGTGGTAGCGATAATATAAATTTAAGGGGTGGTGGAGTTGGTAGAATTGGTGGAGTTGGTAGAATTGGTGGAGTTGGTAGAATTGGTGGAGTTGGTAGGGTTGGCGGACTTATAACGTCGGCACAATTCTTACGATTATTGAATGAAAAACGCGGATTTTTAATCATGACATTTGTCAATTTGATCATTCAACTTGGAATTACGTATTATATCATGATGAAATATAGGGTTACTGCTAGTTCTGGCGGCAGGGGTAGGGCTAGTTCTGGCGGCAGGGTTAATAAAAGCGAGACCGATACAATTATGTTGAGCAATGTTCAATACTATTTAATGATATTCGCGCAATTTGCAATCATCTTTATTATTGCCGCAGTTCCAATGCCATCTGTAGTAAAATTTATATTATTTTCAATATTTTCATCCTTATTTGGTATCATATTATCATGTATTAAATCTAGTTTCGACAATAATGTTATAGAAACTGCTATAGTTGGAACAATGAGTATTTTCGGGTTTATGGTTATGTTAGGAGTCGCCCTTATTATGTTTGGTATAAATCTAGGGAATAAAATTGCACTCTTTTTGCTAGTTGCACTATTATTACTAATTATTGCTCGCATCGTTTCATTATTTATGAATACGTATTCTCTTATGTCACGTACATTTGCCATGATTGGATTAGTTTTATTTTCTCTCTATATCATTTACGATACCAACCATATTTTACAGAGAGAATATTACGGTGATTTTATTACTGCTTCAATGGATTATTATTTAGATATTCTAAATGTATTTGTCAATTTATTATCTGGTGGGAATTAATTAGTTTTGTGGAGTATTTGGACTCTTCCAATACCATTCTGGTGGAGTATCATATACAACAATAGGTACTGGTGGGGGCGCATAATATCCAGACGCGTTACCTGAACCACCATTACTGGCAAACGGAAATGGTTTTTGGCGACCAACCGGATTTTGACATTTTCTCTGAATTTGCATCGTGTATTGACTGCTTGTTTGTGGAATACCAAGCGTTTTTGTATATCCTACAGCAGATTCCATTATTTTATATGCCGTATATCTGGCGGTAGTAGTATTGCAACCGGTTGCACTGCATCTGACACGGTGTCCCTCATATACTTGAGGTTTATTTGTATCATTGACGCATATATTTGCAGCGGCTTTATTTTGAATATAAAGCCACTGACTTGAATTGTTTGATAAATTGGTATTACCTGTATTCGGCTGTACCCATACATTGGGATATTGACCATTGTTAATCCACACATATTTCTTCTCCAACATTCCTCTAGTAGAAATAACGGATGGTTTAATGTATGCTGATTGTTGGCCTTGTGTAATACCACGAACCGGGGGAGAGTTAAAAAGGGGTTGTGGTCTAGAATATCGTCCACCTGTTCCACCAAATCCGCGGGGGAATTGTCCTCTAAATTGTGTTCCCATTTTAGACATGGCGGAACTTTTGCCTATCCCTCCTACGTTTCGTGTACCCCCGTTGATGGAAAATCCTTGGGGTCCTGGAGCCAATACATTTGTATTTGCGACCGATCCAAATGGGCCTTGGGATAACCAGATACCACCAGGTCCTTTTGCAGATCGACGTGATCCGTATTCAATCACCCCCTTTTTTTTTAATGTTTGGATACTCATATTTGTATTATAATATACGCCAATATAAATATAATTGGCTTGGATGTTATATAAATAATAGGATTCGGTCATCTAAACATCGTTTAATACACCAATACAATTTTGTGTTTATTATGCGTTGCGTAGGGCCTAATAATTGAGATATAATTGTACCTAAACTATAATAAAATGTGGTATGTGATATGGTTGCGGGCAATGTACATATTTTCATTAATTCTGGGGAACAAATGGATTTGTCGAATGGATAATCGAAATAAAATTGGCCTGATTTGTCGAGTTTTTTAATATGCGATTGATTTGTGTATAAATAAATACAATTATTTATAACAATAATGTCTTTCATTGTGTTAGATAATTGATAAAATCCGTATCCTTGCGTTTCAAGATAGTTTTGTTGTTGTCCTAAATAAAATAACATATATATGGCGTTATTGTATGATAATGGGTTGGTGGTCGGTTCATTGTTTTGATTATTGTTTGGTTCAATCACAACTGTATTGGCATAAAAACTAATACCCATATAGTCTGGATCCAATATAATGTCGGTAGTGCTATTATTTGTTGTATTTTTTAAGATGCAATTTGAAATGGATTTCATGAGTATATCGGCATTTTCTTGTATTTGTGTTCTAATATGAAATTTTTTTATTTGTTTATCATATGTTATAATCATATGCGATGATTGATATAAGTCAATATTCTTATATTCCTTTTTTGTAAATAAATACAAAAAAAATGAACATATGTAGTCCATTTTCTTTTTTTTTTGGTTTTAATTATGGGGTTTTAATTATGGGGTTTTATTATGGGGTTTTATTATGGGGTTTTAATTATAATTCGGCGTTTTTTAATGAGGGTTGTTTTTTTTACGGGCTCATCGCGGTCAGTCAACGATGAGGCGGTCGATTGATCATCTGATTCGATTGCATTGTCTCTAATATGTGGGGGTGGTTCGGTGGGCGAATGTGGTGTAAAATATTTTTGGTGTGGTTCTTTTTGTTCTTCTTGTTCTTCTTGTTTTTCTGGTATAACTAAAGATAGCGGTGGTGATTGTTGTTGTTGTTGGTACGGCCTGCGACCATCGTCTCCTCGATAACTTCTTCCTCTACTATCCTTGAAACGGTTGTAGGTAGGTAGTGTTGACGGCATGCGCATATTCATTGTCTGAGATGAAGCTGGTTGCATAGATTCGGGAAATAATCTAGCCCGACGATTATTATTGGCCGCTTTAATTCGCATAATTGTATTATCATTATCAGATGAATACCCACAATTATCTATATGTTGTTGTTGCTGTTGCTCTTGCTCTTGCCCTTGATGTTGTTGCGCTGGTCTTGTCGGACGAATTTTCCAGAACCAAGGGTCGTCATACATTACCTTAATTTCTTCATTTCGCAATAATCGATCTCTTGCTCTACGAGCATTTTCATTAGACAGATTCCACGCGGTAAAATGAATCCGTACACCCTTGAATTTTGGATTATCTTGAATAACAGACGAGTCGATATGTGAAATTGTTCCCAGTCCAACTGCCATTATCGTATTCAAAATATATTCATCTGGTATATTTTGAAATACACGAGGAATATACAAACTAGGAACATTGATAGGAACAAACTCGCTGACATCGAATCCCGCCATTATTATTGCTCTAACTTAAATCGCCTTACTTTAAAAGTGTCAAATTGCAACCGTTATGGTTAAGTGCGTGTAGTAATTATTTTTATTTATTAATCAATTTTTTTTCAAATACTATTGTTTGTGTTTATCAAAATAATATATATTATTGGAAAAAGGACTTAAATACTTATTATTGATGAATAATGGTGGGGTTGGGATTGGGGTTGAGATTTTAGTCCGGTTTTAGTTCAGTGGTAGAACAATTGACTGTAGTATTAGTATATATTACAT
>Ga0247722_10000982_pt1 | contig 16286 bp, 9 predicted proteins | sample MSEWelMarce3H_FC_FD_189094 | JGI IMG/M metagenome (GOLD analysis project Ga0247722, IMG submission 189094) | Subsurface sediment microbial communities from gas well in West Virginia, United States - MSEEL Well Study Marcellus 3H_FC | ecosystem: Environmental > Terrestrial > Deep subsurface >... | reverse complement strand
CTCGCTCAATTACGGGTTGTTTCAGGAAGGAACAAGCTACAGTGGTCGTCGGCAGGGGCTCTCTGCAAATTTTGGCGATCGTCAGGTACAGGCTTTATATAACGGCTCCTACCTGCTTACAGAAGATCCTGCCATTGAGCAGAACACACGTTTTTATCGCCATAGAATTTTATTAAGTAGACAAGTCGACCGACTGAAGTTTTCCTATAGTGACGATTTTGAAAACAATCAGTTTATCAACTCCAGCAGTAATGTCTTATTACCGCGTTCCTATCAGTTTTACGAATGGGAAGGAAGTGTGGCGAACGTGGACAGTACCAAAAATAAAGTAAAGTTGTTTTATAAAAGGCGTCTCGATAAGCTCAATTACGGTAATGAACTAAAAGATAGCACCAGCGCCGAAAACATTGGCATGCAGGCTTCCCTTTACGGCCTGAAAAATAATCCGCTGACGGTATTAATCACTTACCGTAAATTAAGTCTGCGCAATGTGGTGGGAAATTCGCTGCGACCCGACAATACCCTGCTGAATCGCGTGGAATACAATCCTCGCTACTGGAAAGGACTAATTACGGCTGGTGTTTTTTATGAAACAGGCTACGGCCTTGAAAATAAAAGGGATTATTATTACCTCGAAGTCGCACCGGGGCAGGGCCAGTATGCCTGGAACGATTACAATGGGAATAGCCTCCGAGAGCGGAACGAATTTGAAGTGGCGCTATACCGTGATCAAATGCGCTTTATCCGAATCTATACGCCCACGAATGAATATGTCAAGGTTCTGCAAAATCAGTTGAGTCTCTCTTTCAGCCTACGTCCCTCCGCGGTCATGAAAGGCGTCGGGAAAACAGCTGTCTTTATGCGGAGGTGGGCGCTGCAAACCGCCCTGAGGCTCGACAATAAAGTAAATGACAATAACAGTCTCGATAACTTTAATCCTTTCGTTATCCCCCGGGATTCTCTTTTACTGGCTTCCAACAATAACATCCGACACAGTTTGTTTTTTAATCAAAGCTCGCCCATTTTCGGCGCAGACTATACCTACATTGATAACCGCTCGCGACAGTTACTGACCAATGGCATTGAAGAAAAGAAAATCTTTTCCCAGCAGATTCGCTGGCGACTAAATTTCCTGAAGGACTGGTCCCTCAACGGGGATCAGATGCTGAGTCGAAAAAGCAATGTCAGTCAGTTTTTCGGCGAACGCAATTATCAAATCCGTGCCATACAGATTGAAGAAAAATTAGGTTACCAGTTGGGGACCGTTTTCCGGCTTTCGGCCATTTACAAGTATGAGGATAAACGGAATATCTCGGGTGACCGGGGACAAAAGGCACTGCTGAATACCTATGCACTGGAACTTAAGTACAATCAGACAGAGAAAGGGGTCTTTACGGGCAGAGCAGACTGGATCAGGATTCGCTACAATGCCACCTTGAACACGGCAGTGGCTTATGAAATGCTGAATGGTTTGAGTGCCGGAGAAAATTTTACCTGGGAATTAAGCTATCAGCGAAATCTAAATAGTAATATGCAGATCAGCATCAATTATAGTGGGCGAAAGACGCCTGCGGCACCAATTGTAAATCTGGGTGGCGCACAAATCAGAGCGTTTTTCTAAACTAGATTTTTCCGAGAATACTTTGCGAACCTTTAACCACATCACCAATCTTCACATTTAATTCAGTCCCAAGGGGAAGAAAAAGATCTACGCGGCTGCCAAATTTAATGAAGCCCATTTCACCGCACTGTGTCGCAACATCACCTTCTTTGCAATACCACACAATACGACGTGCCAAAGCACCGGCAATCTGACGGAAGAGAATCTCCACACCAGCACTGTTTTTAACCACAATCGTAGTGCGCTCATTATCCGTGCTGCTCTTTGGTTCCCAAGCGGCCAGAAATTTACCCGGATGGTATTTAAAAAATGAAACTACACCACTAATCGGGTAACGGTTGACATGTACGTTTACGGGGCTCATAAAAATACTGACCTGCAGCCGCTTATCCTTAAAATACTCGTTTTCGCTTGTTTCTTCAATCACCACCACTTTACCATCTGCTGGTGCAATAATCAAGCGCTCGTCAAGAGTATGAACTCGGCTAGGGTGACGGAAAAATTGAAGAATGGTGACAATTAGAAAAAGCGCTAGAAGATAGGCGAAACCCACTGCCAGTGCATTACCCGGGAAGAAAAAACGAGCAATAAAGATCATAATTGCACTGAAAATAATAACAATCAGTAAACTGGGCCAGCCCTCTTTGTGAAATTTCATACTATTTTTTTTAAGCTCTCTATCGCCCTTCCGGGCTGGATTTATACCCGACAAAAAGCAGGTGGCATTTGGCAAGTCCTCTGGGTTTCCTAAATTTGTGATCTGTTTTAAAAAATTTAGCAAAAAATGAGCAAAATTAAGGTGGCCAATCCTGTGGTCGAGTTAGATGGTGACGAAATGACCCGCATCATTTGGAAGTTTATCAAAGATAAATTGATTCTTCCATATCTAGATCTGGATATTAAATATTATGACTTAGGTGTTGAACATCGCGATGCGACCAATGATCAGGTGACCATTGATGCAGCAGAAGCAATTAAAAAATATCAAGTCGGAATTAAATGCGCTACCATCACTCCCGATGAAGCACGTGTAAAGGAATTTAACCTGAAACAAATGTGGAAATCTCCTAACGGGACCATTCGCAACATTCTGGACGGAACCGTTTTTCGTGAGCCAATCGTTTGTGCAAATGTACCGCGATTAGTAACCAACTGGACAGCACCTATTATTGTAGGTCGCCACGCATTTGGCGACCAGTACCGCGCGACCGATTTCGTAGTGCCCGGCAAAGGCCGCTTAACCATGAAATTTGAGGGCGAAGATGGGACAGTAATCGAACACGAAGTATTTAAATTCCCGGGTGCCGGTGTGGCAATGGGGATGTACAATCTGGAGGAATCCATTCGTGGTTTTGCTCACTCCTGCTTTAACATGGCGCTGGCTAAAAAATGGCCACTTTATCTTTCCACAAAGAATACCATTCTGAAAAAATACGATGGACGGTTTAAAGATATTTTTGAAGAAATTTATGTCGCTGAATACCAATCCAAATTCGAAGCAGCTGGTATCGTGTACGAACACCGCTTGATTGATGACATGGTTGCCTCTGCTTTAAAATGGAATGGCAATTTTGTTTGGGCATGTAAGAATTATGATGGCGATGTTCAATCGGATACAGTTGCACAAGGTTTTGGTTCATTAGGACTTATGACTTCTGTGTTGGTAACTCCGGATGGAAAAGTTATGGAAGCAGAAGCCGCTCATGGCACTGTAACCCGTCATTACCGCGATCACCAAGCTGGAAAACCAACTTCTACAAATCCAATCGCTTCTATTTTCGCATGGACCCGTGGTTTGGAATTCCGTGGTAAACTCGATGGCAATGCAGAACTCGTCAACTTCTGCCAGACACTTGAGAAAGTGTGTGTGGAAACGGTTGAAAGCGGCAAAATGACTAAGGATTTAGCCGTTTGTGCTTTTGGAAATAAAGTAAAACATGGCGAACATTTTCTTTATACGGAAGAGTTCTTAGAAGCGCTCGATACCAATCTGAAAGCGGCTTTGAAATAATTCTTTAACACCAGATTCTAAACCCTCTCTTCCAGTCGAAGAGAGGGTTTTTTTATGCCATTGCCCTATTGAAACACAATCCTGTCTGACTTATTTTTTTACTCATTAATTTCAAAGGGTATGTTCATTGGTTTCTCAACCCCCATTCAAAATTCTTGATATCCGCTACTTTTAACAGTTTTACTTGTGGATAAATGAAAATATAAATTACCTTTAAATAACCCCAAACTCCACATGGCGGCCCATATTCCACAACAAATTATTAGTTTAGTCCTTTTCGTCATGGTAATGAAGACGCCAAAAAGGCTGTTTTCATTGGCAATAAACCCCCTCCACGCCAGCCCCCACTATAGACGCTCTTACTCTGCAGACTCTTTTCTTCTTAAGGCTAGCTGTAGCTTAGATTGTCATCATTTGTCAATCAAATATCAGCGTTTTATTTGTTTGATTAAGACTAGACGAAAGACGGTCATGAAACAACGCTCCTTGTAACTAAATTTTTTGAAGGGTCGATGTTGCCAGCGGAGGCATAGCAGAAAGACTGTTCCTCCTATTTTACCTTTTTTTTCTAGTTAGTTAAAACCCCTTTTAAACTAAAAATCATGAAATATCTCAATTGTTTTGTCATTTTCTTTTTACTGTTTCGCTTGGGACACAGTTTTGCTCAACACATTCCATGCTATGGTGCTTTGCCCCAGCCCACAATTAATAACAATGCCGCAAGCACATGGAATTCCACCAATGCCAAGTACAATACACAGGAATATTATCAGGATTTAATTGGTCCAAATACCATTGCGACTAATACCAACTCTATTCCGTTTCCGCAACTCACCTTAAATGTCTCGATTCATATTGCTTTTCGAACGACCGCCTCAACACTAACTTCAATGACTGGTTTTCCGTATGGTCCCGGAAGCAATATGGTTGGAGCGCCGGGCAATCCATCCCTTCAAGACCCCATGCTTCTTACTTTAATAAGCAGCATCGAAAATAATTTAAGAACCTCGATTGACAGAAAATGCAGTCAGAATGATGCTTATAATATACCAGGGATTCATTACACCAGGGTTAAATTTAAGGTGAAAGGCGTGCATTTCTACTACAATGATAATTATGTAGGTACAGGTGCTTTTGCTCAAGCGGTTTCGGCTTCGCCTTTTTTCGACGAAGGTCTACCACTGATGTTGTCATTTGATCAAGGCTCGTCTGGTCTCTTCTCGAATGGAAGTCCGGGAATTTATCTTGGCGGTCCCATTGATGCCATTGGTTCGGGCGCTTTAAATTCTAGCTTGCTCGGGCATATTTCCCATGAACTTGGACATGCATTTGGACTCTATCACACCTACTATGGTGGAAATAATGGAAATTCAACGCCAAATTTCTGCACTTGTTACACCCCAACAAACTTTACAAACTGTCTACCAGCGAGTAGTCCCGAGTTCACTGACACTCTTGATGGAAAATTAGATGGGAACCACCCAGATTATTTAGCAGATGTATTTACACCAAATCAGGTGGCATATTTATCAGGATATCCAAACATTATCACCACACCAATTCCCTGCTTAGATGCTAATGGTAATCCCACTGTCTGTGGTCAAGCTTCTAATTGTTTCAATCCTCCTCCGAGTATTTATGGTTCAAATTTTGAGGTAGATGCATATTGCACTAATAATATTATGAGTGCCGGAAATCAATACCCCTGTTTATGGATATCTCCTTTACAAAATGGCAGGCGAGTGCGAGCACTACATCTTGAGCCGATTAGACGGTGGGTAGAGGATGTTGAAAGTGATCACGTTAATGCAATCTTAATTCAACAGAATGAATACTGGCAGCATGACGTTCAAGTCTATCAGGATATTCGTGTAAAATCAGGGGCAACTTTAAGACTTGGGAATATTCTGTCCATGGCTCGTAATGGTAAAATCATTGTCGAAAAAGGCGCAAAACTACTAATTGACTACAATGTCCAAGTTAAAGGATGGAGTAGAAACGGATTATGGAAAGGTATTGAAGTTGAAGGAACTCCCAATGCGCCGCAGACCATTACCAATGGGCTTTGTGCGACTCAAGGTATAGTTGAAGCTACGGTTTCAATTATTAGCAATGCTCGCTACGCAATTTACACGAGCCTAACTGATAATAATTTAAACTATATTCCAAACACTGGTGGTGGCATCGTGCAACTGTCCAAAACGGTTCTACGTAATAATGTTTGGGGCGTGGTGTTTTTCCCTCATTTGTACAATACAAACTCTTTTATTAATGATGTCCAGTTTCAACGGACAAACGTAATTGGTTACGAAGTTGGGTCGACAACGCCAATCGTACCTCGAGAGCATATTAAACTCTGGGGAAATACCGGGCTGAATATAAAAGGAAGCACCTTTAGCAGTACATATGCAGGAAACACCGGTTCAAATAAAGGAATCGGTATTTTCAGCGTAGACTCGCGTTACACGATCGATTTGCTTTGCTTAAATGGACCTTGTAGTCAAACGAAGAAGACTGTCTTTAATGGAATGAACGTTGGCGTTTATTTTGATGATATTAATCCTTTAAACGGCTCTTTAATTCAAAATTCAGAGTTTAACAACAATCTAAATACAGGCATTATTGGCAATAATTCATCATTCCTGCAGGTGCAAAAAAACAACTTTACAGGACCCTATTACGGAATGTATATGAATGAATCCAAAAACTATGTAATTAAAAAAAATAACTTCACTGATGGCACATGGACAGGATTAGGGATACTTGCAAAAGATTCTAAATCTGGCCTTCACATCATCTATGATAACACCTTCTCTTCTCTTAACATGGGTATTAATGCGATAGACCTTAATGCACCAGATGGCTCTGTAAACAATCCATACAGTCCAAACTTAGGGCTAAAGATGAATTGTAATAATTTCACCCCAAATAATTCTAATAATGGGTATGACATAGCATTAACTGCATCCGGTCAACAGCCACCAATAATTATGGAAAATCAAAGTTCGCCCTTAGCTCCCCAATCTGCTCTTCAGACGGTTAGAAATCAGTATAATGCTGTATCTTTTGGTTATGAGAATAAGTACTATGTTGACCCTCTTTCCACCCAAATAATTATGCATAGGACAACAATTGATCCGATTTGCCGGCCTAACATTCCTCTGCCGCAGGCAAGTCCTCATGTGAATGTAGTTGTTGCGAACGGTTTCTCTTTTAATTACCAATTGTATTGCGCACAAGCAACTACGGCTTATAGAAATGCAGACAGCCCTATCAGAGATGAAATTGCCCGCCTGTTTCAGTATGCTTCTTTTTTACAATATAGTGATGCAGATATTGCAGAAAGAAATACCGCACTAACCAGCTTACTAGGTTGCTATTTGAGCGAAGGCTCTTCAGCTTCTCTGGACTCTGTGATTAGTATTACCCAACGTCACAATTGTGTTTTTCATGATTACGATTTATACAAAGTATTCTATTTTATGAAAAAGAAAGACTTTGATGCTGCCCTCCTACAGGTGAATGCTTTATCTGCCAACAGGTCAGCTTGGAAGAGTCTGTTTCCCGCCTTGATTCGATTTACAAGGGATGATTATCAAAAACTGTCGCCTGCTGATTCAGCTTTGTTCCAATCTTCTGCAGCCAATCCCACCCAGGAGGGTTCCGGTACTTCCAAAGCATGTCTGCGCGCGATGTACGGCATTGAACCTGAATTTCCGAATCCTCAGCCCCGCTTGTTGGGAAGGTCAGCCAGCCTAAGTACGGCCGACAGGCCAGAAAAAATAGAAATTTTTCCAAATCCATTTACTAACCTTGTTGAAATTGAAGCGACGACTGCTCGTTTTGTTTCATTCATTGACGCTAATGGTCGTGTCGTAAAAAACATTATCTTAGAGAGTATGAATGCAGATCTCAAGCAAGTATCTACAGCTGAGCTTTCGCCAGGTCTTTATCTTATTAAATTAAGCGATGAAAACAATAAACCACTCAGTTCAAAAATTATGGTCAAGCAATAAAGCGCGGCCGCAATTTTTATTGATTCTGCTTCTACATTTAACCCTGGGAGTATACTCCCAGGGTTTTCGTACTGCCTATAAACCACAGAACGCCATCACTTGTTTAACGCGTTTTGTGGAGGAGATAAGTCCGGGCAATTACATTTCCATCGGGCATTTTTCGGAGTGGGTGCGTGATTCACTGTGCACACAGATTTACATAACAGGCTTAAATAGTTCAGGGAATATCATCTGGGAGAAAAAGTACGGATCACCGGGCTTAATTTATTTAGAAATGGATGGGCACAACCGTCAGATCATTAAGTACAAAAATCATATTTATTATGCCGGAGTTGTTAAGACATTGTCGGGAGAGCAAAACGGCGTCTTTATTAAATTTGATTTAAATGGCAATATGGTATGGCGGAAATTTTTTGCGGAACCCGGCTATTCAACAGGCACACAAATAGTTTCACCTGCGCGGGACGGTGGCTTTTTACTTGCGGGTTTTTCTGAAGGCTCAACTAGCATGCCGGCCTTGCTAATAAAAACGGATGGCAGTGGTAATTTGTTGTGGAAGAAAAAATATAACAAAAGTGCCTCTAATCTGATTTTTGGTAGAACGGTTATTCAGGACTCAGTCACCAAAAAAATAATTATTGGTGGTTATTGTTATGGCAATACGCCAGAAACCATATACCCAATACTCCTGATAACCGACAGTATAGGCACACTCATAGAGCAGCGTATTATGGCAACGCAGCAAGGAGTGATTGCCGACATAGCGCAAATGGCAGACGGCTCTTTTATTGGGGTTGGTGCGGTATATCATCCCACCACTTCGGTAAATTCATATGAGCAACCCTATTTGTATTCGCTACATTTTAAATTTACCCTAAATAGCGTAATTCCGGATTTCTGGAAGCAATTTGACAGGCCAAGTACTTTTAATATCTTCACTACGATAAATGTTGTCAATAATGGCACAGAATATATCACTAGTGGAGGGCTGGATACACTTGCAGAACATTTTCCACCTTACGCCTTTAACACCTTCTTGCGCCTTTCCAGATTCGATAATGCAGGATCTTTAGTAAAAAATGATTACTATAACTATCCATTTTTTTCATCGCCTAATCGTCCTTATTTCGAAAACGCCTTTTATACTAATCACCTTGGCATGACTAGCGACGGCGGCATGATTGCAGCCATAAAAGTCAATAATATCAAAATGTCAGTCCCCTTTTATATAGTGAAATGGGATGCCAATGGCTGTGATACTTCCTTAGCCTACTGCATGAATCCAACGGGTGCAACAGAGCAGCGCAGAAAAGGCCCGGCACATATCTATCCTACCCCTGCAACGAGCTATTTGATGGTAGAGAAACAAAGTGAAACCATGCAGCAGGCCGATTTAGTAGATCAGTCTGGCCGCACTGTTAGAAGGTTTGAATTGTCGCTAGCACTTTCTAAGTTGAACCTTACTGGACTTTCACAAGGCCTTTATTTATTAAAGGTGTATGAAACAGGCCGGGAAACGCAGGTGCTGAAGGTTGTTGTTGAATAGTACTCGATTTCATCCGTGCATAGAACTCTTACTGACAAGCTAAAAATACTGAGTAAGAAATCATTGTTACAAGAGATTGGGGGATGGGTGTGGCTACCCATTCCAAATTGACAACGAAGACGGGAGAAAAAAGTGTATAATATTAGAAGAGGAATTAAGAAATGACCACACTAGATAAGGAATCGTAGACGTTCATCCGCTAAAACGGAGTTCTATCCGTCGCGTCCTTCGTCTCTGATAATCACAAGAAATAAAAAAGGAGAGAATCTGCTCACAGCCTTGTGGCCTTCGCATTGCCTCTTACTTTGAGTCCCTTGCGTGAAACACCGCTAAAATTCCGGGCTAGTATTAAATTACTCAGGACACAGTGTCTTGAAACCCTTCATGCAAAAATAGATGAAAACGTTTCAACGATAAGAATAGTGGATGTGAACGGTAGAACTAGTCCTGTTGCATTCAATTCAGAAGAATCAAACCATTCAGTAGATGTGAGTATTTTGTCAAGCGGCCTGTTTATATTGGAAATTACGACGGAAACGAATTGCCATTATGCAATGTTTTTGAAAGACCCTAAGTAGTATACTCTCTCATCCCTCAGTTCAGCGCCTTATCAGCTTCACAGTTTGATTCGTGCCTCATCCCCCGCTACATAAACTTGCCGACCTTTAATCGCCGTAATGATTTTATTTTGGTTAAATAAGCGCTCTGGCTGCTAAAAACATCTTTTTCTGTAGTATCTTTAGCTAGTCTGCGAGAAAATCCTTCCAGATAAAAAATATGTCAAGAACCAAAAAACCAAAACGATTCCTCTTCGAAGAAGTCCTCGACTTCCTTAAACATAACGATACCAAAGTCTTTAATTACAAACAACTGGGCGCCGCCATGGAAATTAATTCCGATCAGGAGCGTGTTCAGCTCATTGAAGCGCTCGAAGGCCTCAAAGAACAAGGCTTTGTGGTGGAAAAAGAAACTGGCAAATATCAGATTAAGCAGACGAAGTCTTTCCATACCGGGACCATTGATTTTACTTCACAGGGTACAGCTTTTGTGGTGTTTAGTGAAACAGAGCAAGATATTTTTATTCCCGCTCGCAAGTCCAAAGATGCCCTACAGGGTGATCTGGTCAAGGTGAGCATCTCTCCGCGCAAAGGGGGCCGTCGCAAAGAAGGTGAAGTCGTTGAAGTCATCAAAAGGGCCCGCGAAGAGTTTGTTGGCACTATTCGTATCAATCCCAAGTTTGCTTTCGTTATTACGGACTCCCATAAAATTCATGTTGATTTTTTTATTCGCAGTTCCGATATCAAAGGGGCGCTGGATGGGCAGAAAGTTTTGATTACCCTCAAGGAATGGAAGGCTGGAGAACAGAATCCCACCGGAGTTGTGAAAGAAGTCTTTGGATTCCCGGGACAGCATGCCACCGAAATGAATGCCATCATGGCGGAGTATGGGTTGCCGGAACATTTTCCTGCCGATGTGGAAGCGGAAGCTAAAAAGCTTCCCATCGAAATTACCGAGACTGAAATCCAGCGCCGCCGGGATTTCCGACAGATTACCACCTTTACCATTGATCCAGTCGATGCGAAGGATTTTGATGATGCGCTCTCTATTCAGAAATTAAATAATGGTCTTTGGGAAATCGGTGTTCACATCGCGGATGTTACCCATTACTTAAAACCCAATACGATTCTCGATAAGGAGGCCGTAGACCGCGCCACTAGTGTGTATCTGGTCGATCGTGTTATTCCAATGCTTCCCGAGGTTCTTAGTAATTTCGTTTGCTCTCTTCGTCCAAAGGAAGAAAAATATTGCTTCAGTGCCGTCTTTCAAATGACAGAGGATGCGCAGGTAATGGATCAGTGGTTCGGTAAAACAATCATTTATAGCGACCGGCGTTTCACCTACGAGGAGGTCCAGGAAATCATTGAAACAGGTGAAGGGGATTTTAAAGAGGACGTTCTGGTCCTCGATCGCCTGGCAAAAAAATTACGACAAGAACGTCAAAGAAAAGGCTCTATCTTTTTTGATAAGGCGGAAGTTAAGTTTCATCTCGATGAGGAGGGAAATCCAGTCGGCGTGTTTTTCAAAACGCAAAAAGATGCACACAAACTGATTGAAGATTTTATGCTTCTCGCCAATAAAAAAGTAGCAGAATTTATTGGTGGAAAAGCGGAGACAGCAGCTGACAGTAAAAGCACAAAAAGTAAAAAGCCGGAAAACCAGCACACTTGCGTCTACCGTGTGCACGATGTGCCAAGTGATGAAAAAATACAAGACCTGAGTGCCATTGCAGCGCGATTCGGTCACCAGATGAGTCTGGGTAACAAAGATAAAATTGCCCATGCCATCAATAAATTATTAGTGGATGTCAAAAACAAAAAAGAACAAAGCATGATGGAATTGCTGGCGGTCCGCAGTATGCCAAAAGCGATCTACACAACCAAAAACGTGGGACATTACGGACTTGGCTTTGATTATTATACCCATTTTACTTCGCCAATTCGACGTTATCCGGATGTCCTTGTTCACCGCTTACTGGAAGCGCGGCTGGCGGGAAAACATTATTCCAATGAACAGGAACTGGAATTCCTCTGCAAACATAGCAGCGACATGGAACGAACCGCTGCTGAAGCGGAGCGCGCTTCTGTGAAATACAAACAAGTCGAGTTTATGAAGGACCGCATTGGTGAAGTGTTCGACGGCATCATTAGTGGTGTTACGGAATGGGGCATCTATGTTGAGATTGTTGAAAATCGCTGCGAAGGCATGGTCAAGGTGCGGGACATGCGCTCTGATCAATTTATTTTTGACGAGGATAATTACCGTTACATCGGGAAAAATTCTAACCGCATTTTTGCCCTCGGTGATCCTGTTAAAGTAATCGTGAAGGAAGCCGATCTGGTAAAAAAACAATTAACCTATGCCTTTGATGAAGGAGAGGAGGCGAATAAACGTCAACCGCGGGAGGATAGAAATAGAAATAATGACCATAAACGCCGAAGAGGTCGGTAGATGAACAAACTTCTAATCATCGTCTTCTGTCTGCGCTGCTTTTTTTTACAAGCACAAAAAATCGAGACAGCGCTGGTTTATACCGTTCATCCTGCTGATGGTTCTGAAAAGCGTCCGCCATTGCTTCTCCTGCTACATGGTTACGGAAGCAATGAAAGGGATTTATTTACTTTTTTTAAAGCACTCGATCCACGTTTTATAACAGTGGCTGTCCGCGCCCCCAACATTATGGGCAATGGCGCCTATAACTGGTTTGAGTTCAGCACCGTTAATGGCGTCCGCACCTATGATTACCAATCCGCCGTTAAAAGCAGAAAACGTTTATTATCCTTCATCAGCAAAACTTGCAGAGAATTGGGTGCAGATAGTAACAGGGTTTTTGTCCTAGGCTTCAGTCAGGGTGCCATGCTTTCCTACGAACTGGGTATGGCGGCGCCCTCTAAAATTAAAGGGATTGTTGCTTTAAGCGGAAGTCTAATGGACGAAACAAAAAAACTCAAAACAGACGCGAATCAGCTGAAGAAGCTGGCGCTATTTATCGCACATGGTAAATCAGATCAGGTCATAGCGCTGGAGGAGTACAGGAAAGTTGATCTGTTTTTTCGTGAAAAACACATGCCGAAACTAACCTCCCTCACTTATGAAATGCAGCACAATATCTGCGGGGCGGAATTAAACGATGTCAAAGCTTGGTTGACCCGCACACTTAACGAAAAGTCCGAAACACTCACAAAGTAGTTGTAAATTGCAGGCTTATGTCCTTTTCTTTTTTTAAAAGCAGTCACACGCGTGAAACCTTTAATCTGGCCTGGCCTCTGATTATCACCCAAGTGGGCCATATCATTACCGGTATGGTGGACAATATTTTTCTGGGGCGCATAGGTGTCGCTGAGCAGGCAGCAGGTATTTTGTCAAACAATCTTTATGTCTTGCTCCTCGTCTTTGCCATTGGCATGAGTTACGCCGCCACGCCACTGGTTACCTTAGCGCATGAAGAAAACGACCTACTTAAAAAAGCTTCACTTTTTAAGAATTCTCTCGTTCTAAATTTAGTGGTAAGTTCGCTTTGCTTTATTATATTATTTTTCTCTTCTGGTTCTCTTCATTACATGCAACAACCGGAAGAGGTAGTCACCCTGGCTGTTCCTTTTTTTGATGTGCTCATTTTCTCCATCGTACCGGTTTCTCTTTTCTTTTCCTGCAAGCAGTATTGCGAGGGTCTCAGCAATACCCGCATGGCATTGTTGATTAGCATTGTGGGTAATCTGCTAAATATACTTCTCAATTACTGCCTCATTTACGGCAAATTAGGCCTACCCGCAATGGGTTATCTTGGTTCTGCCTGGGCAACTTTCTTCGCACGGCTATTCATGGGACTTTCTTTCTTATGGCTGGTCTTCAGAGCACCATTGACTAGAGAAATAAAAGCGGTCTATAAAACTGTAAAAGTCAACCGAAACGACTTACTTTCTCTCTGGCGCATCGGCTGGAACTCTGCCATACAGTTTACTGTTGAGGTGGCTGCTTTTGTGATTGCTGGATTATTTGCAGGTCGTCTCGGTAAAGAAAATATCGACGCGCATGGCATCGCTCTGAGCATCGCCTCGTTCACCTATATGTTTGGGAGTGCTATCGGAAGCGCTGCTACCATTCGAATCGGTATTTTTCGCTCACAACAGAATTATACTGAACTCCGAAAGGCCGTCTGGTCTTCCCTAAAATTGGTAGTGCTGGTGATGGGATTTTTCGGGGGACTTTTTGTTTTTTCTCGCGCCAGTCTTCCGTATCTTTTTACGTCCGATCCTCAGATAGCGGGACTCGCTGCAACTTTACTCTTAATTGCGGCCATGTTTCAATTGTTTGATGGAGTGCAGGTGGTCATGATTGGCATTCTCCGAGCCATGCAGGATGTGAAATACCCCACCTATGTGACCTTATTCGCATATTGGGTAGTTGCGCTGCCACTGGCCTGGATACTGGCTTTCCAGGTGGGACTTGGAACCATTGGCATCTGGCTAGCACTACTCTTGTCCTTAATTCTGGTCTCCGTTTTGTTGTTCGTTCGGGTCCGGTTTTTAATTCATCCGGACCGCCGACCTGAAAACGATATTATTCCTGAGTCGATAGACGCAGATCTTCAATAACAAGTTGAATAGTAATTTTGCCGTGGGCTTCTGTTTCCTGAATTTTATAGACAATGTCCATCGGCCGTTTATTCTGAAAGAAAGTAACGTAATCCCCTTTATCAAAGGCAATGGCCCTGAAACGAGCGTTGGGATTAGCTTTCTGGAAGAGTTCAAGTTTTAAGTGATTATTACCCATGACTTGTGCCCAACCCGTATCAAAAACAGATCGGGTAATAAATATTGGACTCATATTATCCGGTCCATGCGGCGCAAACTGGCGAAGTATTCTTAGAAACTTATCTGTAATTTCATGAAATTCCAATTCTATATCCACCTCAATCCGCGGTACCATCTGATCTTCTGTAATGCTAGCACGGACTACCTCTTCGAACTTTGAACGAAAGGCTTCTACATTTTCCCGCGGAAGTGAAAGTCCCGCAGCAAATTTATGTCCTCCAAACTGCTCCAGTAAATCATTACATTTTTCAATCGCACTATAGACATCAAACTCCCGCACGCTGCGGGCGCTGCCGGTGACCCGGCCTTCACTTTGAGTGAGGACAATGGTGGGACGGTAATATTTTTCAATGAGACGGCTGGCCACAATGCCAATGACACCCTTGTGCCAGTTTTCATTGAACAAAACTGTACTTCGGCGGTCGGGTGTTAAAGGGTCTTTTTCCAGCATCTCCAGCGCTTCCGCGGTGGTGCCCATATCCAAATCACGACGCTGTGTATTTGTGTCATTGATGGCCATGGCAAATTCAGCGGAACGGGCATCATCTTCGCAAATCAGTAATTCAACTGCTTTACTGCCATGCTCAATGCGGCCGGCAGCATTAATGCGGGGACCGAGTGTAAAAACCAATGTATTGATGTTGGCACTTGTTTTTTGCTGCTGTATATTTAGCAAGGCCTGAATTCCGGGACGGGGAGACATGTTAATTTTCTCCAGTCCGTAATAAGCCATCACTCTATTTTCTCCGGTAATGGGCACGATGTCTGCCGCTATGCTCGTCGCCACCAAGTCCAAGTACTGATAGCATTTTTCCTGTGAGATACCTGCATCTTCCGCAAACGCCTGAATGAGTTTGAAGCCAATTCCTGCTCCACTCAGTTCTTTATAGGGATAGGGACAATCAGACTGCTTCTGATCTAGCACAGCAACTGCTGCCGGTAATTCCGCTCCGGGAAGATGATGGTCACAGATAATAAAATCTATATTTTTTTCATTGGCATAGGCAATCTTGTCTACTGCTTTAATGCCGCAGTCTAGTGCGATGACCAGACTGTAGTTATGCTCGGCCGCATAGTCAATACTTGCAAAGGAAATACCATAACCTTCTTTATAGCGATCAGGAATATAATACCGTATATTCTGAATATACGGTTTGAAAAAGCTATACACCACGCTGACCGCTGTGGTGCCGTCCACATCATAATCTCCGTAAATCAATACTTTTTCATTCGCATCAATCGCCTGATGAATACGATCAATCGCCACCCGCATACCTTTCATCAAAAAAGGATCATGTAGGTGCCGCAGGTCCGGTCTGAAAAAATTTTTGGCCGCTTCAAAAGAATGGATGCCACGCGACTCGAGCAGACAGGCAATGACTCGGTCAACCTTCAGACTGTCCTGAAGTTGCAGTGTATTCTGCAATGGTATTGCCCCTCCAATCTGCCAGCGCTTTTCCAAACTCAAGCAATGTTATGGTAAACCGCTTCAATGTCATCATCCTCTTCCATCTTCTCAATCATCGCCATGACCTCGGCTTCCTGCTCTGGCGTAAGTTCCTTGGTAGTGGTAGGTAGGTAAATTTTACTAGTCTCGAGCACACTTATTTTCCGCTCCTCAAGGGCTGCCTGCATCTTGCCGAAGTCCGAAAACTGAACCTGGATGATGTACTGACGATTTTCTTCGTCATAATTCAAATCCTGCAATCCGAAATCAATT
>Ga0247722_10000981_pt1 | contig 16292 bp, 18 predicted proteins | sample MSEWelMarce3H_FC_FD_189094 | JGI IMG/M metagenome (GOLD analysis project Ga0247722, IMG submission 189094) | Subsurface sediment microbial communities from gas well in West Virginia, United States - MSEEL Well Study Marcellus 3H_FC | ecosystem: Environmental > Terrestrial > Deep subsurface >... | reverse complement strand
CCATAGGAGACCTTGGTGCAGTTGTAGGCAGTATAAACCCTCTATTACCTAACGTAAGCATACTTGTGTCAGGCAAAAAGTTTCTGGCTGCATTTGGGTCAAACGGATACGGTTGTTGTTGTTGCGGAACAGCAGGACGTGGAGGCACATTAGCACCGATTGGCATATTAGGCATACCAATCATAGGTGGGGCAACGAATGGAAGTCCTGCCGATCCTACTGGCGGAGGTGGAGGTGGCGGTGCTGGTGACGCAGGTTGCGTACGCAATGGCCCACCGGCAGGTAGTGTTACACCTGCCTTAGTAGGTTCAACAGCAGGACCAGCAGGACCAGCAGGACCAGCAGCACCAGTAACTGGAGCAGCCGCACGACTAATACGCGCTGGGCGTGAAGGAAGATCACCCTTTGGAGCAAATGTATCTATGTATGGATTCCAGTCCTGAATACCATAAGACCTATCTTCTTTAAGTAGTGACTTATTAGTAGACAAGGCAGATTCATAAGAGCCACGAGTTCTCAATAATTCTTTGTAGGCCTCTTCACGCTTTAAAAAATCTCTAGGGTCAATGGCGTTATAAGCTGCAATAGCTCCATCGTATTTTACTTTTGCTTCAGCAATAGGAGCTAACGTATTACGAATGTAAGCGCTCTTTTTATTTTCTTCTTCTTTTTTGCGTTCTGCTTCAATGCGTCTTAGTTCTGCTTGACGGTCACCCTCTTGAGTTGTTGCACGTGCAGCAGCATCCCTGTTCCATTGCTGAGCTTCGTTCTGTTGGCCCAGTTGATAAAGTTTCTCAGATTGCTCGCGACTACGATCAATTGATTCCCTCTGAAATGCTCGTCGTTGTTTACCAGCTTCAGTCATTCCACCTAATAATGCTTGAAGGCCAGCGTTGAATGCCATTCCACTCATACTAGAATCCTCCTATGTAATCAATTGTATTGGTCATTGGATTCCACATGTATCCATATGGAATAACTTCGCCATTTGGAGCCATGCCCGGCCTTTGTTCACGGCTACCCGCACCCATATTTCGCATTCTTTCATTAAAGGTATCGCTTGATGCTTTTCTTTGAGCAATATCTTTATCTTGTTGACGCATTTCTGCTTGATTGCCAAAATAGCCACCAAGAAGTTGCATCAACTGAGCATGTTGTGCGTCTGCTGCATCACGGGCCGCCTGTTGAGCAGCTCCAATTTGTTGACCATATTGTGCAACGTTGTTGTAATTGTTTGTTGCTCCGCTTAATGCTTGATCTGCTGATGCAATACCTGTTTGATATGCATTACCAGCAGCTTGTGCAGCACCAGCAATTCGAGCAGGTTCAGCAGATTCGTAGTTACCTACATAGTCAGCCATTGATTTAGCAATAGCAGAATTCGTTGCATTGCGTGATGCATCTACAACGCCTTGCTGTTGACCACCGTACAATCCACGAGATCCAGCACTACGCGCTGCTGCAGCCGACGATGCATCCCCTTGAGCCTGTAGGATTCCTGCTAGTGGACCAAGGTTTTTATACATGGAAGTATTAGTTACTGGTTTAGTAGCAGCTTCCATTGAACGCTGTTGCAGTTTTTCATAAGTGGGACGCATACGATCCGCTTGCGCTCGCTGGTCTTTGAACAACTGCTCGTGATACATTGCTTGTCGCCGAGCGCTATTTTGTGCTGTTTTTTGTGCCTCAAGATAAGGATTGTTTTGCTTAAACATTCCCTTTAAAGCCATACCGCCAAATTGGCTTATTAAGCCCATTGTCATTGGATCCATAATGCCTCCAGTTTACTACACTACTGCTTTATCAAGCAGCGCTATCCATCCTTGAGTACCAGCAGAATTTACTATTGATAACCATGTTACGGTCTCGTATTGTTTAGTAAGACCAGTCCACGTCGAGTAATTCCATAACGTATTACCAGTCTGTGCAACAAATGTAATAGTGTTTGCAGACGAGTCCATTTTAATTACTGTTACTGTTTTGCCGTAACCAGAACCTGTAGTAGGTAGCGTTATTGCAAAGCCAGCAGTTGTAGCATCACAGACAAGTATTTGTGGGGCGTAACCTAATTCAGTTACAGCGTTAGCAAATTGCACTTGACTAAACGCTGCGTCATACGGAACAGGTTTTAAACCAAGGAATTCGGATTGCCCAACAACAGCATTGGTTTTACCCGGTCCTGAAAGACCACCAAACTGCTGGCCTTTTCGTCCACTAATTGCATCATATCCAGAAACTGGTACAGGTATAGGCATCTTAAATCCTTGGAGTATTACCTTCAGTAGTTTGTGCGTGTACTGCGTACATGCGCCATTTTGTAGATGATGAACCAGACAGAGTTATATCAAAGGTTTGCTGATCAGATGTACGGCTGACACTCCGTATAGATACAACCTTCTCTGTATTACTTGGCCATAAATACGATCCGTTTGTAACATAACCCTTCATGCCAGTTACAGCCCAGTTGATGGCTATATTCTCAGATTCATATGTTCTCATGTGCAACAATATGTTGTGTATCTTATTAGCGCTGTAGTACATAGATCCTTCAGCAAAAGCTTGCCCGTACTGACGTGTTTTAATGCTCCACTGAATAGGTGTATAAGCACGAGCCGTTGCGCTAGATGTACTAGAATAAACACCATCTTGGAATTTCTCTAATTTATACAGCCTTCCATTTCTACCACCTGCATATAGTTCTTGTACATCGTCAGCGGAGTCTGCAGCACATAAACTAGTAAATGGCACAGGATTCAACCAGTTTACCCATGACTGTGATCGGCTATCAAAAATGTACATTCTAGTATTAGTGCCAGAACTCAACTCTCCGGCAGTGGGTGCTAATACATAAAGACGTCTATCACTGGTACACAAAACAATATCTGCGTAAGCACTTGCATTGATATAGGAAGATGACCCAGTTGCAAAATCTTGCGATCGAATATTTAAAACGCCCTCTAGTGGTTGTCCTTTAGGTACAAGAACAGTTGATTGCAACTCCATGATGCCATTACTAGTTACATATACAAGACGTCCATTTAAAACGTCGGTTCCGCGCTTAGCAATTAGTCCAGTTCCGTTTTGTTGTAAGAACCCTTGGTTGGCAAAGTTATGTGGACTATCTCCCGTAAGGAGATAAGTACTATGCTCACGCATGATGACCAATGCTGCAGACGTACTGTTGTCTCGCATTAAGCCATCACCCTGAACGGATATCATTGCTTGTATTTGTTCTTGATCAGTCGAGTTACTTATACTAAAGGATGTACCTTTAATAGCAACTTCTGGATCAAGCATATCCGGTACAAGTGTAGTGTAAATTCCATACTCATTAGTAGGATCTAAAACCCAGCTTGCGTATATGGTATTCCTTTTACTTGCAAACAAACGTTCATTGTAAACAGCAAGGGAATCACATCCAACAGGAAATTGATCTCGGCCTTGCCGTAGTCTATAACCTCGCGTACCGGGACCATTGTCAAAAAACAGAGTACTGTCTTGCACTTGATCATATATGTTGAGCTGTGTAGTAGTCACTCCAGCTACCGTGTTTGTGACATCCCCAGAAGTGAGGCCAGACCATTGAGTAGACGTATACGTAGTCCCATTATCTAGATCAATAAAACCAATAAGCCTACCCCGGTTGTCTCCACTGAGTATGTTCTTTCTGTATATCAAACAGTACTTGTATTTAGAAACAATTCCTGCTCCACCACGTTTAAGTGTGAGGAAGTCATAAGGAAGTGCAATGGTAACTTGATTAATAGCTGCCGTAACTACTACTTCTTTACTGTAGGCACTTGGCGGAGTTTCAAATCCACTTGAATTTGGAAGTTCAGCTGATGACCACGTGCCCGGTGATCCAGTAGGCAACGTGTATGGTCGCCATAACGTAAAAGCATATTCATACTTAGAAGCTGGCGTCAAGTTTCCTTGTTTCGTCACGTCGCCAAAACTAATAACCCATTCATTATTGAAAAACCCAGAAAGATCGTAATCTAGTTTAAAGTACAGAGCTGTCACACTAGCACGAGTGTCAGTTGATATGGGAAAAAGCTCAAAAGTTAAATAGCCAATGTCTTTATCATAAGTACACTGACCAGTAAATTCCATCTTAGTACTACTTCGCATACCAAGACTAAATGGAGGAACTGCTTGATTAATTTTTTCAGAGAACGCTGCTTTAATACTAATCGATTCAACTTGGCGCAAGTCAGTCGCAGTAGGAAGATTAATTTTTACATACTCGTTTGCCAAGTAGTTAGTAAACGGATCTGTCGGTTGCGTGTCTGTAATAAATGTTGAGTTGGCTTGATTTGTAACCAGCTTCGCAAGTCCCTTGATGTCATCTTGGACTTCGCTTATTTGCATTCTTGCATTTACTGCGTGTAGTGAAAAATCGTCCAAATAGACAAAGCTATCTCCGCCTCTGTCAAATGCAGCTTGTACCCTAACCTGTATGCCAGTTAAAATTTGATCATAATCTCGGAAGTCAATGTATATCTGAAATTTCTGCCAATCACTTGCAGTCGTAGCTGTTTGAGGTTGAGCACTGTAATAAACCTGCGCTGGGATAATAGCCTGTCCACTTCCAAATGCAGTCACTGCTGTTTTGGTATATCCCTGTACGGTTACGTCTAATGTATTGTTACTAATGAAGTTAGTTAAATCATCTTGGTTGTACGCATAAAACGTCAAGACATAAGATCCAGCATTGTGCCATGGCTTTATAAAGTTAGCTGAAGATGCAACTGCTGCCGTAAATAGAAACGCACTACCAACTGTAGTTGAATCTGTAGTTACTGTAAATGTAGTTGATGTAGTAGATTTTACGTAATACGTTGTAGATATAGATGTACCGCCAGTTACGGTCGTAAATCTAATTGCTTGCCCAACTGCAAAGGAATGGATTGCTGCCGTAGTAATTAACGCAGGTAGAGTGACAGCAAATGTCCCACCAGTTCCACCAGTCGGAACAATCGCAGCACCTGCTGGTGCAGTTGCAATTCTAAATGTAGTTGGTGTAAGACTAGCAGCAAGAACGTAATAGACTGTGTTGGCCACAATGTTTGTTACTGTTGAGGTCTTAAACAACACTGGGTCACCAGCAACAAATGAGTTAGTACCAGATATTGTAGCGTTACCTAATGTGACAGTTGCGCTACAGTTTGTGTTCCACGTTGTAAATGCAAGTGGAGTATCATCTTTAACAATACTACTGCCACGTACATCAATATCTTGAAAGATAAAGTCTTGTATGTGGTCAATTTTAATACAGTTGCTGACCGTTCCATCTCTTGTCAGAATGTAGTTGTTCGGATTTTTAGAAGTAATACTAAAAACGTTGTAAGTATATCCGCCTACCGTTTTAGTCGTACTTGTAATAAACTCAGCATCGCCAGTATTGTAATTCCATTGCCCAAACCCAGTAGCAGTGTTGCTTGCAAAATTCCCATTGGTAATCTGATTTGTTAAAATTGCTGGAGCACTACCAAAAGATGCCGTGTCAATAGCAGACGTGTTTGATTGACTAATAGATGCAATTGACAATGGGACAGCCGTTGCAATAGGAATTACGTTGGAAAAATCATCAAGGACTGGTACGCTCTCCGCTTCAATACTAGACCCATTCATGCGCACACGGAACAATGAGTTTGATCCACCAGCTGCGCCGTATATGTATCTACCATGCGTAATCATGCGCACGTTCTCGCTGTCTGGGAATGCAAATGACACATTCCCATTTGTGCGATCTAGTAACTCAATAGGTTGGCTACTAGTTGTTTCGTACGTAGTCGGATCCCAGTAATACAACTTATTGTTGCAAGTAAATACTAAACGACTTTTAAATCCAGCGTATTTAAGCGGTGTGATTTCATAGATAGGTGTATTGGCAATCTGGTAGTTAGTTGTAGATGCAGACCACCAACATGTTTGCCAACCATTGCGAGGCTGTAAAGCATTTCCGTAAACAAATAGATTCTGTAGGTTTTGAAAATAACCATCCTGTAATCTGTTTGGAGCATTAAACGTATCAATGCCGAGGAATGCTTTTTCACCTAATGTAAATGCTTGTTGATTATTTGTTACTTGTTTAGTTGCCATTATTCACACGCCCCTCTAGTCCACGCATTAGCAAGCGTTGCAGGAATCTTATAAGAACTAGTAATCGGCCCAAGCATATACAACCTAAAGATAGGAATGGTATACGGTAATGACGCACGACTTACATTACAAGTGTCAGAAACCCAGTTATTACTCAGGCTGCCATCGCGCGTGTAATCAACACACACGCATCCCGGTGGCGTTGGATCCGGCGGGATAGGTGGATTTGGGCCACCACCACCGGGCGCAGCTAGTCCACCAACCCATATGAAAAATGGTGACCTGAATCCAGCTGCCATTAGACTGGATCAATCCCTGTAACTGGGTCAGCGGTTGCACTTGTTGACAGCGTAGCCGTCCACGCAGCAGGTAGCGTAGCTCCATCATCCTCTTGATATACAGTCAACGTTGACGCAGTAATAGATGTTTTATTACGCAACACTCTAAGAGCATCTTTAACCATACGCCCACTGTTAGAACCGCCCCCAATATTTCTATTAAGAAGGGCATCAGCAATAGATTCAACATATAGCGTTCCTGCTATAGCGTTTGTATCCGAGACTATTGCTTGACTATTCACCCCAGCCTCATACAGCCAGTATCCAGATGTACCAGAAGCAAAGCCTACTTGTGGGTCACGTGTCCAAACTGCAGTAACAATTTCAGTAACAGCATCGGTTGCCAGTGCATCTGCATCAATAGCACCAGTATTGATTCCTGCCGCAGTAATAACATTAGCCTGAAGTTGATGTATGTCGGCGGCAATATGGTTTGAGCCTGTAACTGCACATTCCGCTTGCGATGTTGTTGAACGCAATACACGTTGCCCAAATGTATTGTTAGTTGTATAGGACGCAAGTAATGCACCCCATACTTCACTGGCAATAACACCATCAGTTATAGATGCCGCCGTAATAGCATTATTAGCAATACTCGCTACCGCAACAGAACCAGTCAAGTCACGAGTTCCATACGTCCACACATCAGCCGCTGTAATACTACTGGATGCAAGTGGGTCTCCAGCATACACATAACCAATTAATTGCACCGTCCTAATCAATGCATCAGAAATAACAACATTCAAAACACCTACAGTATCTAGATATCCTGATAAGGCAGAAAATTCGTAATACCAAAGACCTCTACTAAGGTGTGTAAACGTTGGGCTTACAGGACTAGCGGCTACAACACCATTTTTAAAAATCTCTACAGTTGTAGACCCGGCTACTCCCAGACCGGTAGTTACTTGAGTAAACCCATCTGTTGCATCAACTGCATAGAAATAGATTCGTCTGCGACTTGCAGTAGATTCATTTTGTGTAAATTGAAACATTAGTTTAGCCCCGCATTCAGTCCGAGTCTAGGCTCTGTAGCACCACCAGCAGTGGGTAATGGATTGGCTTCTGCCGCACCAACTGATGGAGGACTAGGTCTAGTGTAACCGTAAATATCAGTCGCTGGTGCGCCTGTAGCCGTTCCATCACCACTTACAACACCGTTTATATTTGGCATAAGGAATAGATTCCTAGCCGCACCGGTTATAAAACCACCGGTAAAGTCTAGACCATACACGCCGTTTGAAATGTCATTTCCGAGTGTGTTAGTAACAAGCGTCCTTTGAGTTGAAAAGGTTACAAACCGACAGTAGTCTTCATCCATTTGCCCAGACACGTTGGCTACCAGTGAGTTAGTGTGAGCAAGCAACAAACAGTTTCGGACTGTGACTGAAGCAGTTGATGACCGATAGAGCGCAGTGTTTATGAATATCCCACCTGTGCCACCTAGGGTAGTACAGTTTGTAACTTTTACCCCACTTAAGGTTCCTGTTCCAGAACCAGTAGTAAAGAAAATACAGTTACCGATACTGGTCACAATAAAACAGTTCTCTATAGTCATGCCCATATCTTGATTGCCAGACGATGGAGCATTGCCAACTATCTGGAATACGTTAGAGCGTCCTATAATAAAGCAGTTTTTAACTAAGTGATTGGCTGTTACGTTAGCGGAAATATCAATACGGATTCCGTGACTACTACCAGTGGTCGTACAAATACACTTGTCTAAAGTAAGGTTTGTTGAACTTGCAGATGTAAAACCACTACCTGCCGCACCCTCAAATTTAAGATTCTGGAAGTACAAGTAGTTTTTTGACGTAACTGCCATTGCCGCACTAGCACTACCAGTCGTGTCATCGTTAGTAGTAAAACCAGTAATACGGCATTCACCAGCAGTACCAAAAATGGCTCCGTCTGTATCACCCTTGATGTAAGTTGTTGCAGTTGGATTAGTCATACCAACAGTACAGACTTCTCTATAGACACCAGCGGCTACCCACAACGTATCACCAGATGCAAACCCAGAGGATGCACCTAGAGCATATGTAATAGTTGCCCACGCTGCACCTGTAGATGTACCAGCCGCTCCATTGGAGCCAGTAGGTTTGACGTAATAGGTTGCCATTATTTGGTCACAATCTGATTAGCCATCACTGACATAAACTGATAGATATATTGACGCTGAAACTCTATGGACTGTTGATTCCACCACGTATTAACTGACGTGCCATCAGGACCAAATGTACCCAGTAGGTTGCCGTCATCATCAACCATATCAGCCTTAATTATCCAGTCAGGAACAGGCGATGTTACATTTGTAAATGTGAGATTAGTAATATTCATCAGGTTGGGTCTACCGTTACGTCAGCAGTATTAGACAACGAGCCAGTCCACGCTATCGCTGAATCATCCTCTTTGTATACACTCATTGTGCCTGTACCTACAGATACCTTATTACGCATTGCTCGCAATGCACTACGAACGGTACGTTCGTTCAGAGTGTCTGTACCGTCACCTGTACTGTCTAACTTACGGTTGAGAATAGCGTCTGCTGTCTGCGCCGCTGTAAGACCACCACTGCTTAATTTAATAGTCATTACTGCACCGTTAGTGCCAGCCGCTCCTCTGACTACTATGGTAACGTCATCAAAGCCAGCCGCAAATGCCGCATCAGGTACGTCCAAACGATACACGCCCGGCACAGTACTAGAATCAATCTCTGCAAAGCCACCAGATGACCACGCGCCTGTTGCTGTCTGCGTTACCAGCGTAATAGCCACCGGTGCGCTCTGGTTGCGGACGTAGTAGGCCGCTAGACCGGAGGTGTTGAATGCTAGACCTGTAGAACCGAGGTAGAGTTCGATGCTTTGGGATGTGCTTGCTGGAGCGATGGTGATGGCGGATGCGTTGCGCTCGGTTGGGATGTAGTTAGTAATACTACTTACTTGTTTCCAACTTACTGCACCTCTGTCTGGGTTTGCACCCGTCCAGTTTTGTGTGAAGAAATCAAACGTAGGTGCGCCTGTAATATTTCCAGCATTGAAGTTTGGCCCGTTCAATGCATTTGCACCAAGATATGAAAACGGCAAACCAGCTTGGGGTTTATATAGCGTCTCTAATCCGTGATAGCCAACTATACTATTTGCTCCAGCTGCAACAGCTGCGCGCGCACCGGCGGAATATATGCGATTGTAATTTTCAGTTATATTTGTACTTGATGAACCACTTTCAAAACCTTGTATGGCATGAAGCACACAGTTTTGTATTGTGATTGCACCTGTTACTGTGCTATATGCAAGTACCCCGCCGTGTATAGTCGTACAGTTAAAAACGGTTACCCCAAATGCATTTGTACTACTAGAGGCTGACACACCAGCAAAACGCAATAATGGCCCGATGCAATACACGTCTTTTATAACTACGTTTACATCTGTTTGACTTGAATGGTTTGTACATAAAAGTAGTAAGCATCCACCCCCAAAGAAACTACATCGGTCAATAGTAAGATTTGCAATAACTCCTGCGGCATATGATGCATTAATGTTTGATGCCGTGTATTGATTAAATAACGGGCTACTAAACGTACACTTTGTAAATGTCCAGTTCTGACATCCGGAAATATTGACACCTACAGATGCCGTACTATTATCAAAAATAATACTTTGCCAAGATATAAAGTTTTTAGATGTACCCGAAATCAAAGTGGTTGTACTAACGGCGTTGTCCGATGTGGCAACAGTGAGCAAAACTTCACCCGCACTTGTACCCGTAAATTGTGTACACAACGGGTCACCAATAACAGATATTGTTGATGCGGCTGAAGCCATACCAAGGGTAATAGCTCCGCGATAAACGCCGGGTGCAATATAGAGGATGTCACCAGCAACCAAACCAGAACCGCCAGCACTACTCGAACCAAGAGCATACGCAACGGTTGCCCACGCTTGCCCTGAACCTTGACCTAGTCCAGTGTTACCGTTATTACCATCCGTACGAACATAGTAGGTTGCCATTATTCAGCCGTACCATTCACGATTTCATTTGCCATATTCCACTTAAACTGGTTCACGATGTCAAGGCGAAAACTTTCATCCTGTTGAACCCACCACGCAAACATATCCTGACCATCAGGCCCAAAGTCTCCGATTTTGTTTTCATCATTATCGTAGATGTCCGCTTTGATGTTGTAGTCTGCCGGGTTAGTGACCAGTGGAGTAATGACCACGTTTTGCAGGTTCATTTGCCCACCTTCATCGCATTCACTTGCGTACCCTTGAACGGCATCGTCAAGAACGCCAGCACACTAGACACCGCAGCGGAGACACCAGCCGCTACCGCCTTGCTCCCGTAGAGTGCCAACACTGCGCCCATCACTTCTTCACCTTCCTGTTCGCAATAGCAACCAACGTAAGATCACGTAGCATCTCAAGATCTGATGTACTCATAAAGTCTAGGTTGTCAGCAATCTGACGCAATACCATAGCCTCACCAAAAGGCACTTTGACCTCCGGGATGTTAGCGACCTTCTTTACAAATTTGCTTAGCCAAGACATGTTATTCACCTAGCTTCTTTACAATTTTTTCAGCCATTGCATTTACCAATTGAACTGATCGTAGTCCTAGTGTCCCAACAGCAAATGCAACACCTACTACCTGCTCAGGCGTTGTCCATTGGAATTGTTTAGCAATAAGTGGTGTGAGATAAACAGCAGATATCGTGCCGACAACTACACCGGCTAGACCATGCCAAAAGTTTTTCACTTTGGTTTTGTCCCACCAGTCAGTGCCAGCAACTGCACCAATGGCTCCTGCAATCAGCTGATCTCTATCCATCGATGTCCCTCGTCGTTTCACTGATCTTGGTAACCTCCGGTAATCGTGTTGAAAACACAGGCAAGCTACTGTCTTGTCTCATAAAGAATGCAATCAACGCAGTAACCATTGCAGGTATACCAGCACGTAGGCCTTCAATGCCAGATAAAAATAAAGCGCGAGTCACCGTACCAAATGTAGCATTATCGGCAATATGCTGTGCCTTCCAAGAGGCGTCAAACTCAGGAGCAGCACTTGCCATAAATGCCGCTAGTACAATTAATACTAATCTACCGTAAGCTATTTTCATTTACTTGCCTGTGGTACTGGAGGTATTGCAAAAGGTCCGCCGGAAGCTTTTAAGCTGTTGTCAAGTTGTGCCCACAACAACATTCTATTATTGTCGTACCAATCTTTCCAGAAAGATCGCCCAACAAGAGATGGATCGTCAAAGTTTTTCATTGCTAATTTTCCGGCTACATATGCAGGAATAGTTTTAAGCATTATGTCATCAGGAATAAAACTATATGTATCCGTCGCAATAGTTGCCGTAGCAATTGGTGGTGGTATAGCTGCACCAGTAATGATTAGAGTAATTGGAGACGATTGAACAGGGTAAATACCTACGTTGTATTGTCCTGATTTGTACCAATACTTTGGAACACCAAATGTAGAATGATAGTTCAAATCGTAGGATCGTAACTCCATTTCTCCACAGTGAATTAAATTGTAAGTTAGGTAACCAACATGCATTGGAAACCATATTCTTGTACTAGAGATATTAGTTACACGAGAAGAAGTAGTACCCGGAGCTGTGTATGTTAATTGCTCAAAACAACACGTTCGACACATATCTGCTGCAGCTTCATTGATGTAATCAAGTATTGTGCTGTCGCTAAAAACAGCAGCGGACACAACAGTAAATGTTCCGCCTGTTCCACCACTTGGTGTTACACCTACAATTTGAAACTGTGACGCAGATAGATTTGTCGCTGATACTGTATATATCGTTCCAGCCACAACGTTTGTGACAGTTGACGCTAGAAACTTTATTTGATCTCCTGCGGAGAAGTTGTTGTTAGCAACAATGATAGCGTTGCCAAGGGTAATAGTTGCAGAAATAAATCCTTGACCTACGCCTGTGGCTAGTTCTCCGACTACCGATGTATTTGTTTCATTGAGTAATTTCAAAGCCTCGTTGCGAAGCGTAGTAAATCCTAAAGGCATTAAACTGTCCTCCTTGCATACGTAGCTGCATAAGATTCCAGTTGTCCTAAGCGTTCTAGATATTCTTTATTAAAGATAGCCATGCCATTTGCATCCATCATTTGCATAGCTCGATTGTACAAAACAAGAAAAACTAAACAGTCGTGCCCAACAACCGGTAATGGGCACTCACTAGTATCTGAATTGACAATAGGGTTTCCATTGGTGTCGTATTCCCAATAATCACCGGGAATACAAAAACCTTCTACTAACAACCCATCTGTAATAGCTTCTAGTGGTGTGGGAAGTAAAGTAATGGCATTCATGCCACGTATTACTGCAACATCTGGTACTAGTTGCGAACCAGCATTGCGCCAGTAATCAATCATTTGGTCGCTGTAATTGTAAATACGAATCTTCCCGTAGTTACCAGCCTGACTAAGTATTTTAATAACACGAATTTTGTAGAGGTCAGGGGAACAGTAATCTGCTTCCCCTGCCACTACGGATAGCTTGCGACGACCAACAAGACAGTCTGTTTGTCGTGCAATTTGATTTGCTGATTCAATAATTAAGTAATCTAGGCCAAACGGATCACGATCGGCATCAGTGCCAAAGTAGTTTTTACCTAGCATCCTTACCTTTTGCTTTATTTGGCCTATATTCATTTTAATTATCCTTATGGCTGGGCGTTTTCACGTCCGGTAACCAGTGATAGACCCAATCCAAGACTACCACCCGTACCAAACAGGCCAGTAGTAGAGGTTTCAGTACGTCCAACCGAAACAGAAAATCGCAAGAATGGATAATCCGTCTGAATTGGCATAGTACCCAACAGTCCACGTCCATTTACTGGCGTTACACCATCAGCAAAAACCTGAGTAAATGTCTTACTTGTAACCGTACTATATGGAGTACTGTCGAGGTCAGACATTGCACCAGTACTTGCACTAAATCCACGAACATAAGAACCAGTACAAGTAACTGTAATATTTTGCAAAGATACAGCGCCAGTAACAGCTGCAAAGTTAACGTTTGTAGGAACAACATTAACCTTTAAGTACATTGGGCGGACATACATTCCGGGCAATGGTTCAGGAAAATTTCCGTTACCAAGAGGTGACTGAGAACCTAAACCACCATTTGCAGCAGTCGTATAGAAAGTAGATGCCGTAACGTTTGCAGTCGGAACAATAACCTGTGTAGATTGTCGCTCAGTCAAGTAAAACGTATTTGGACTAACTACGATTACAGAATAAAGTCTGTTTAACTGGAAAGCTCCAGCACCACCAGTAATAGCAGTAAATAAAATCAACTGGCCATTAACTAACGGTGTAGAGTTTCCAATTGTATACGTCCAAAGTCCGGTTGTAGTGCTTACACTTGTTGGGGCGTTAGCATTGCGAAAACCAAGAGGTGCAGCTGCAAGGCTTAATCCGTCACCCTTTGTTCCATCTGCAACACTATTAACCACTAACTGATCAGCAACCTGCTCATCTACAAAGAAGAAGTCGGATGTAGATGCGGTAAATGCTGCAGACGAGCCAGAACTGTTCGATGTCACTGAAAGTGTGTTTAATCCAGTACGGAAAACACCTGTTGGGTTTGTAGAGGCTACACCAAATGCTGTTACACTACCCGTTTGTGTAGGAAAGATAACCGACGATTTAAAATCTCGTGCCATAATTTAACTCCTTTTTAGTTAACCTTAGCGTTAATTCGGCCAATGGCGCGGACGTGAGGAATCCATAAACCAGCACCCCAGTCAAAGACTACGTTGTGCATGATTCCGTTTTCCCTGGAAAGACCTAGGTACTGTGGCTTAAACGGACCAGACTGCCATCCCTGTACGTATCCAGTTCCATAACGAACTGCATAAATTTGAGATGACGTACCTGTACCAGTTACACCAGCAACTGTCTGGTTGTTGCTAATAACTGGTGTTGTACCATCAGCCTTACGTCCAACAACACGGACCGTAGCATTCTTGTATTTCTCTACTGGGCGCTCGTAGCTGTCTTGAGTAATATCAAAACCTGCACCAATACCCATTACACGAATAGCCATTTCCATCTGACGCTTTACATGCTCAGAACAATACAGGACAACGCCATCACCATCTGGTGCATTCATGTTGTCAAGTAAAAACTGAAGGTCAGCAATAAAGATGTTTGCAGCTGCAGCACCAGTAGTAGCACTTGCAGTTGCAAGAAGGTTTCCACGCGAGATGTCAGCCGTAGTATTAATATTCATTTCAGAAGGAATGTCATACTGAGCTGCGTTGTCTATGCGGTACTTTAGTCCCGGAAAACAATCTGGAGTGTTACCGTTAGCAGTAGACGTAGGATCATTAATGATGTACTTATCATTAAAGTCGTACGCAAAACCTTCCATAAACATCTTGATCTGTGCATCAACAGGATCGATGATGTTATTCGGCTGATCAAGAAGTACATGGTCCACAGTTAACTTGTTGCGAACAAGGTACATAGCCTCTTCATAAGACTTTGGCTTACCTTTTACAGCAATAGGCTCGGTGTTGATTCCGGTCCAGTTAGGGGTTGGGATGTTCTGGTTTAAATACCGAACACCAACTTGCTTGAGCGATGGAGACGTGAAGAATGGAATGTCTTTAATAGCATTCCAAGTTTGGTGAAGGCTCTTTGTGATCTCTTTGACCAGTGGATCGTTTGACAGAATCGCTTGGTCAGCAAGAGTAAGAGCGCCGTTAAAATCAATAGCCATTTAACTTATCCTTACAATGAATTTTGATTACCACCAATACCAAGCAATCTAGAAATAGAACTAAAAGCTCCACCACGAGGTTGCGGAATATTGGATTGAACCACTGCTTGCTGATTAGAATACGAAGTATCAATTGGCGTTGGAGCATAACTCCGCGACTGAATCATACTTGTAAGCTCTGGGACAATGGACTCAACGAGACCACTAACATTATCGTGTACTAATGCTGCTGCATCGTACGGATTCATACCAGATTGGATTAGACCGTCAACCATACTTTGTGCTCGACGAGCGTATGGATAGGCGTCTAATGCTTCTTGCCGTTGCTGTGAAACCATATACTCAGACATTTGGTTCATTACACGATCGTAACGAAACTTCTGAACTTCTGCTTCAGCTTGGGCTTGAGCTACTTCTGGGTGTAAAAGTTCTGCTGCTTCAAGTTCTGCATATCGTTGCCGAATAGCAGTTTCCTGACCAGCAAGTTGTTGTTGTTGTAATGCGGCTTGAACATCAGCTGCAGATTGAAACCCTTGAGATTCAAGTTGTGAAATAACATCAGCCCACTTTTCATAGTTGTTCTGAAATTCACGACCCGAACGAGCCTGTTCGTTGACTTCACGAAACCGCTCATATGGAACGGCTGCAGGTTCGTCACCCAATAAGTTGTCATAAATCCGCTGTCTGACATCGGCTTCAACATCATAAGATGTATCTTCCTCGCCATAATATGCGCCATCACTATCGGAAGAATCTTCAGAGTTTAACGCCCATTCTGAATTATCGGGAGAGGCGGAATCCCGTACGTAATCAACCAAAGCATCAGCTGCACCGTAACCATCGCCCGTAGCCACTGCTGGTGAATCAGTGGTTCGCATCACCATCTCATCGGACATTACATATTATCTCCATTTTTCATTGGTCCGCTAGATGTCAAACTAGCGGTTTGCGCGGAATAGACTTTGTCCTCTTCCACTGAACTAGCAATTCCAGCCTTAGCCGTTTCAAGTGCTATGTCGGCTTCTAGTTTTGCTTTAATTTCTCCCACCTTTTTATTTAGCTCAATCTCGGCCTTGGCTTGCTCAACTT
>Ga0247722_10000980_pt1 | contig 16298 bp, 46 predicted proteins | sample MSEWelMarce3H_FC_FD_189094 | JGI IMG/M metagenome (GOLD analysis project Ga0247722, IMG submission 189094) | Subsurface sediment microbial communities from gas well in West Virginia, United States - MSEEL Well Study Marcellus 3H_FC | ecosystem: Environmental > Terrestrial > Deep subsurface >... | reverse complement strand
GCCATTCATCGGTTGAACCTATAGTAGGCCTAGCTATTATCTGAAAGATATTGTAGAATACAACTTCCGTCATCATCGCACTTGGAGTTTAACCCCTTGATATTATCTCCGAAAACTGTCCAAGGTTATCAGTATAGCATTCGGTATTTTCGTAAGTCAAGGATCTAGGGAAAATTCTTTTTCCCGCCCCCTTTTGAAATTAGAGAAAATGTTAATATATTTTTAATTTGTATGATACACACATTTATAAATGTCCGTTTTGTCCGATAGTGCGCCCATAGGTTTCCCTGCCTGAGCGTGAGTGTGATGCGACTCACAAAAATACTTTTGGATTACTGGCAAGTAACCCCCATAAATGTCAGTCCCCCCTGCTATGATAAAGGTATAAAGAAAAACAAGCGGTAAAGAAATCCGCTAAAGAAAGGAGCAATCAAATGCTCACTCAAAAAACACTAGACGCAATTGTCTATGAATACCAACACGGGGGCGTGAAGTCATACCACCCCGAACTAACTACCTATGAACGCAAGGCGTTGCTAAAGCACCTCTTTAGCCTACCGACCTATTGCGCTTGTTGTGTGAGGTAAATCACACGGACACAAGGGTCTAAGTCCCCCTAAATGTCAGCCGTATCGGCTACAATAACGACATACAACTAAATAAGAATTAGAGCGTGAGCCTAGCAAATAATCCGAAAGGTGAGCCTAGCAAATAACCGCTCAACAACTAACTAACTACTAACGAAAGAAGCACCAAATGTCATACGCTTACTCATACCAAACTAACTCAGTATCTAAATGGGATACTATCCAAGAAGATGTCGCAGACGCATACGCTTATCTAGATGAGGCAGATGAAGAACAACCGCCACTAGATGACTTTGATGATGTTGATGATGAAGAACTAGCACAACTATTCGCACTAACTTGGGAGAACTAATAATGACTATCACATACTCACTATGGCAAGGCTCGCAACTACTAAGCGTAGATAACAAGGCTAATAGCGCAGATGAATTACTAAATGTAATGACCGAACTAAATAAACTAGGTAAAGGATTTACCTACAATGTAAGAGGAGTAGAGGTAAAGTAATGATAGCCGACGGATTAGAATTATACATAACAAGCGACTACGGATTAGAGTTAGATAGTTTCTTAGGGGCTATCTATCTACCTTGGCACACTATCATTATCACCGCCCTAGTAATAACCGCTTATAAGATTTATAAGAGAAAGAAGAATAAGTAATGACTACTAATCGCATACTAACTACGCTAGTCCAATTAGGTATCGGTATTCCCGCCCTGCTTATGTTGCGTCTAGTAATAAAAGACCTCTTAGAGAATGGATTAGAATAAATGATGACACGAAAAGATTATACCTCTACCGCTGAAATTCTTTCATCGTATAAGGATCTAATCGGTGATGAATTTACTTATCACGATTTAGTAGAAGACTTTGCGGGAATGTTCGCACAAGATAACCCCAACTTTGACCCCGATAGATTTTTAGAGGCGTGTAATAAATAATAATAATCTACGGCGTGTCGGCTTGACAAAGTCAAGCTGGCCCGCAAAGGCACGGGGTCGGGCGTGTCGTTACGCCGATGTTACGGAACCCCTGAAAATTTGTGAGATTTATCACAAAAAAAGATTTCTTGAAACACGGCGTGTCGTCTGGTAAATGTCAGACCCCTAGTGTATAATTCCTATTATAACCAACAACGAAAGAAGGTCAGAAATGAACCTAGAAGAATACAAGGCGCACGTTGAGGCGCAACGCAAGGAAAGCCTATTGAAGGCAATCGCAACAATGTCAGAGGCTAATGCTAAAATGTCCTCTCTATTCAATACTAAGGAGGCAGAATAATGGGTTATGTAGAAATCTTTCGCATAGATGATGAGGGTGCTGGCTGGGTAGATTTATCCGAGGCTACACCTACCGAATTACTAGATTTAGAAATTGGCTTATTTCAGGAAGGTGCTATCTAATGAAAAAATACACATTCGGCGTTTGGCTAGACATAGACGCAGAGGACGAAAATCAAGCCCTCTCTCTATTTGATGGCGTTGTAAAGAATACTTTTGTTTCAGACTCTTATTGTTTTGAATGGAAAGAGGTCGCAGATGAAATCGCAGTTTGAAATTGATTTAGAAATAAAAGAAAGTTTTATTGATTTACTAAATGATGTTTACCCTACTGTAAAAATTGGCTATTCAACTTTTACACCCGCCGAGATTTTGGAATGTTGCGACCCTATCGCATTTTCAATCGGTCTTATTGAACACGAAGATTATTTAGCAGAAATGGAAAATGAATGAGCGACTTATTCGGATTTGAAAAAGCAATTCAATTAGATCATCTTAGCGATGAGCAAATAAATCAGCTAGAGAAAATCCTAAAAGATTTTCAATAACTAACGGCGTGTCGACTTGACAAAGTTGATCCGCCCCCATAAGCACGGGGTCGGGCGTGTCGTTATGAACTTGTTATAAAATCCCCTGAAAATTTGCGGCGTGTCGATTTGACAAGGTTATCCACAGATCTCGGGCGTGTCATCCACAGGCGTTATGTGATTAGTATCACACGATTTGAGCGTCTCAATATTTGGACTTACTGGCTAGTAATGTGAAAATGTCAGTGGGTTCGTGTATAATTCCATACATAACAACAAACGAAAGAAGGTCTGCCAATGGCTACCAAACTATACACAATCGAAAGCCTACTTGTAGGACAAAACTACCGCTCACGCAATCGTCATTTCTTTGGCGAAATTGTATCCGCTAAGCCACGCCCTGAAATTTGGTATGGCGATAAAACTGAAGCATTTCTAATCGAGGTGCGAACTGGCGGTCTGCGAAATAAATTCGCAACAATCGCAGTAAAGGTCGGTGAATAATTTGGCTACTGTAATAGATAAAAACGAATTCTTTTTTATTTGGGATTTGCTATTCGTGTGTTGTGATGAACACCAATTCCGCTACCAATGTAAAGAGTGTCAAGAACTAATGGGTTGCCAATTCTGCGAATTTGACCCTTATGCAAAATGCGAGTGTGATGAATAATGACTAAGATGAAAGAACTATACACTCAAATTTTTGATTGTGAAACTTGTAATGGTCAAGGCTGGCAATTTTTCGGAAATGAAACCGATTATGATGTCGAGGCTTGTGATTGTAATCCACTAGGATTTTTTCAGGAGAATAAATAAATGAATCAGATAGCGGGAATGTGGATTTGCGATAATTGCGATACTCTTGCCGTTGTGTCAGTGCTAACTGATACAATAGCAATTCAACAATGTAAATGTGTAACTAACGAAAGGGAAACTAATGTATAAGATTACTCTAGCCTATGATAACAATGCTCCGCATTGGCAGAAGGACTACGCTAACGAATTCGAGGCGTGGAAAGATTTCTTTGCCTTTACCGATTGGGGATTTGCTAACGAATACTCAACTGTAAATCTTTATAATTCAGAAATGAAATGCTTTACTAAAATTTTCTATCGTGAGGAAAGAAAGGTCGTTGAAGTAAAATGATGACTCGTAAAGATTACATAGCAACGGCAGAAATTCTAAAGTATGCCAGCAATAAAACTCACCCTGCTTTATTTTCTAAAATTGTAAATGATTTCGCAGAAATGTTTGCGAAAGATAATGAGCGATTTGATGTAAAGCGATTTCACGAAGCGAGTGGATACAATGTTCCAAACTTCACTTCGAGATAAGGTAAAGCGAATTCAGGAATTGCGTCGCAGTAATGCGGCGCAACCTGTTCGCAATAAAAAGAAATACACACGCAAGATCAAACATAAAAATAAAAATGCAGAGTAGCGCATAAATATGCAGCTGCCCTCTCTTTTGTGGGGGCTCCATGTGAATTACGACACATGTCCGAATTGCCTGAAATTCTACGGCGTGTCGATTTTGTTATGTCAGTCGGTTCTGCTATACTTGTCACTCCACTAACGAAAGAGGTCCATTATGGAACTATTTACTGTCGCTTGCTTGAACTATGAAATTTGTGGCGATAAGGCTACCTTTGATACTGAGTCAGAATATGAAATTTATGGTGATGACTATATTTGCGCTGAATGCTATGCGTCTGAGGAAATGGAATTCTTTGAAACTATTGGCTGGGCTGATAGCGACGCTCTTGCGTCTGCTGGCCACGGAATGGATGAGGACTACTAATGGATACCTGTATCGCTTGTGATCAAGAAACTACTCAATTTATAACCGATGACGGGGAATTCTATTACCCTGTGTGTGGAGAGTGCTACTAATATGTCAGTCCCGCCCGCTATAATTACCCCTATGAAACTGAAACGCTCCAACGATAGAAAGGTGGCTAACCTTGTCACAAAAAATGGAAAGCAAGCCGCAATTGCCAACACTTTCGGATTACCTGCTGGAAAAGCTTACTCGTGCCCTGGTGCCACTAGTATTTGTGAAAGCGTTTGCTATGCAGGAAAACTCGAAAAGTTATTCCCAGGAGTAAAAACTAATCTGCTACATAACTGGTCCCTACTAAAAGACGCCGATAGCGAAACTATGGTCTCTCTTCTAAATGAGATGATTATGGAATTCGTTGCTGATTGTAATAAGAAAGACGCCCCTATGCTATTCCGTATCCACTGGGACGGGGACTTCTTCAATGATACTTATACATATGCCTGGAAGACGGTTATTGATAACCACCCTAATATTCAATTTTGGGTTTACACACGTGTAAAGTCTGCAGCGCTTATTCTTAAGGATGTATCTAATCTATCACTTTACTATTCTACGGATGACGATAATAAGGAGATTGGCCACGAACTAAAAGTAAATGAAGGCATTCGCCTTGCATACCTTGGTAAGACATTCGCCGTAACTGAAAGCACAATGAAAGAATTAACTGGCAAGCCTGGTGCTAAGTGTCCTGAGAATATGAAAAGCATTCCACTGATTAGCAATGCAGGGTCCGCCTGCGTATCTTGTGGATTGTGTGTCTACGGTAAAGCCGATGTTAGATTTTCTGCGAGTAAAAAATAAATGACCGACATGATCGGATCTGTTATCGCAATTATATTAATTGGATTCTTGTGCTCACCAATTTTACTTGTGGTGTACATGTGGAGGGGTGCCAAGATTGATATCGATAATGACGGTAAAGATGATGTGCCCTATCGTTGGGAGAAACAATAACGGTGTGTCGAGTTGACAATTGTCAGCTCGGCCCCTATATGTAGGGGGTTATCCACAGGGTTACGGGGTTTATCCACAACCCCTGGAATTGTGAGTATTATCACAAAAGCTGCGACACGCCGAGGATGGATTAGGTAATGTCAGTGGCATAGGCTATAATACTCTTATACCAACAACGAAAGGTTACAAATGTCTAATCTAATGAAAGTTCCACACACAGTAGTATTCGAGGCCATTATTGACTTGGATAAAATTCCTGCAAGTTTATTGCCACGACTAATTGCTCTTGACGAAAAGTCAATTCAAGAAATGTGCAAAGGTGCAACACTACACGCTCTTGCTGAGTCTAAGGTATTGCAAATTGCAAATGAAAACAATTCTTGGGCTGAAGTAACTATAAAGGAAGGTAACTAATAATGGGAAATAACACTGCGCTAGATTTAGCAAGCGAGTTCGATTTAGAACAAGGTATTGCTTATCACTTACAAGGTAATCATTACCCGCCCGTTCCACTATCTATGGTGAAGCCGTGTATCGATGCTATCGATGCTTGGTGGGAGGAAGATTCAGATAGGTTGATCGAAATGCCTGAAGGCGTATCTTATCGTGGAGATAAGTTCGCACCCGCTCACGCAATAATTGACCAGCATCACCTCCACGCTTGGCTACAAGAAAGTGATTAGCATCACACAATAAGTTTCTCAAATACTGAGATAGGGCTAGACAAATGTCAGACCCCAATGTTATACTATCCACCTAACAAAGAAAAGAGGCAAAAATGACAATCAACGACAAGTTGTATCAGGTTGGCGATTTATTCACCACCCTAAAGTCAAAAAAGACGGGCGTTATCAAAGAGATACACCCACAAGCATCTGGCTCGGTGCGTGTCCTGCTAGAAATGCCAACGAAAGAAACTCGTTGGACTTCGGTATCGGCTAAGACCCTTCTAGGCGCATAACCTAGAACGAAACAGGGGCAGTTTCAGAGAGTGTTCTCGCCCAATGTCGTAAGTAAGAACTCACTCCCTTCGGGGAAATGTCAGACCCCCCTGCTATACTATCCATAACAACAACCAACCAACGAAAGGTAATAAAATGTCCCGACAAATCACAGTAAAGGTCGCAACGACCAAAGTAATCAAGGCACTAGAGGCTCGTCTAGCGTTGCTAGAAAAAAACTACAAAGAGCAAACTGCTAACGAAGCAAAGCACACAAAGGCTTACGAGGCTTGGAAAAAGGAAATTGGCAAGTGGGCTATTGCTAACTTCGCAAAGGCTGAGAACCTTCGCACAAACTATCGCTCTTGGAACAACAACCTCAATGTTGATTTTGACATTGTAGTAAAGCAAGGAGATTTCCCACAAGAACCTGAAAAGGATTTTGAGGTTATCCATACTCACCAATACAAGGAAATGAAAGAGGACATTACAAATGCCCTCACAATTCTAAAGATGACAGATGAGGAAACAGTAAATGCTTCCACAATGAAGCAGATTGCTAAGTATCTCTAAATAATTTGGGGGGCAGAACTAAAGTCCTGAACCCAAACGACCTGAGTAAGTCGCCAAACTGCTCTCCTTCGGGAAACTACTAACAAAGGTAATACAAATGGCAAATCGCTATCGTGTCGAAATCTACGACGCAAACAAACTCAATGATGTAACAATTTATTCTGAGCAAGGTGTTGATAAGGAATACCTAACTGAATTAGTTTTTAGTAATCTAAATAAATTCAGCGGCAAAATAAATGCTTATGTTTTTGATAACGTAAAAAAGAAAAAGACAACCGCAATGTTTTTAGATGAGTCGATTGTTAATTTCAATAAGCAAATTCTAAGCAAGGCTTCAAGGATCGAATTCGGGAGTTAATCCCGAGCTCGGCCCCCAATGGTGAGGGGTTATCCACAACGTTACGACAACCTGTGGATAACCCTGAAATTCTGTGAGATTACTCACACTGATCAATTCGGACATATTGTAACTATCTATTGATAATGTCAGTGGGGTCTGTTATACTTACAACTAATCAAACGAAAGGTAATAAATTATGGCTCATAATCTCGAAGTCGAAAACGGCGAAGTTGCATTTGCTCTTCGTGGCTCACCTGCTTGGCACAACCTTGCAAACCGCATCTTTACAAAAGATGAGGAAGTTACAACTCAAACAATGCTTGATGAAGCAAAACTTTCTAATTGGAATGTTCGCTTATCTCCATTGACCGACCACATTTCAGAATCTTGGAATGATGTATCGCAGGCATCTCTTGTCATTCGTGATAACCCATTCAATAAGGGTGTAGATGTTCTCGCAACTGTTGGCAAGCGTTACAAGCCTGTCCAGAATGAAGAACTATTCGCATTCGCTGATGCAATTCACGATGCCAATGCTGATTGCCGTTGGGAATCTGCAGGCTCATTGAAGAAGGGCAAAGTGGTATTCGGAACTGTGGACATTCCACGCACAATGGTTCTTGACCCACAAGGCGCTAACGATGAGACAAAACTTTATCTTATCGTATGGACTTCACACGATGGCTCTGTTGCCGTTCAAGCAGCAGTTACTCCTGTTCGTGTCGTATGCCAAAATACGCTAAACCTTGCAATGAAGAATGCTAAGCAATCTTTCAAGATTCGTCATACACAATCTGTTGAAGGTCGCATTCAGGTTGCTCGTGAAACTCTTGGGCTTGCTCTTGGATACTTTGATGAATTCGAAGTTCAAGCAAAAGCACTTTACTCTCAGGCAATTACTGATGCTGAATTCTCTAAGTTGATTCAGACAATCTATCCTAAGCCAGATAAAGATGCAGCGAAAGTTGCTCTTACTAAGTGGGAGAATAAGGTTGTGCTACTTGATGACCTTTACCACAATTCACCAACTAACGCTACAATCAAGGGAACTAAGTGGGGTGCGTTCAATGCACTAACTGAGCGCCTTGATTACTATCGTTCAGGTCGTGGCAATTCTGAAACACTTATGGCGGGTGCATCGGGCTTTGACCCAATTCTCACCGCAGAAAAAAATAAGTTGTATCGAATGGTTGCAACTTTCTAAATAAAATAAATCCTGAGCAAGATTTAAAACTGCTCACAATTTTTTCTTGATCCATTAGCTCAGTTGGTTAGAGCGCTACCCTGTCACGGTAGAGGCCGACGGTTCAAGTCCGTTATGGGTCGCAATAAATATTTATGCATTCTTGTGTATAAATATTCGCCCGCAGTATTAAGGGAGCCAAAATTGTGTTACGACTCACATAAAAAATCCCCTGAAATCTATTGCGGATGTCAGTGGCTTCGTGTACAATACTCCTATACAACAACGAAAGGTATAAAATGAGAGATAGAACTAAGGGATATGTCGGCAATGTATTGGACGGTAAAAAGCTTGCTACAATTGCAACTGAAATTGTAAAGGCCCAATACAATAACCCAAGCGAACTAACAGTAGATAACTTATTACTAATTGAATTAGAAGAGAAAAACGTATTCGGAGATCCAAAGTATGCAGTCGTATGCTCAGAAGGTGTTGGCTGGGAACAAGATGAATATGGTTGCCTAGAAATACCTACAAACATTGGCGCTATGGGTCTATGGAATGGACGTGTCTTTATCTCTGTAGAAAAGGTTAAGGCTTGTCAGACTCTATTCAAGGAAGATATATCAGATTACATTAGAACCTTTGGGTCCCGCCTGGATTCAAATTGCTCCCTATGGCAGTCTAAGATGTCAGTGGCACCTGCTACAATACTCGGATGAGCACAGACCTGGTATCGACTAAGTATACATTCGCCTGCGACCCAGACGAATGCGATGTATTGATAGAACTAACATCATCTGACGGATTTGGATTCCCGTCAGGTGTGATGGAAATCACTTGCCCGTGTGGCCGTAAGCCAGTCTTATTGTCAGTGGTCAATGCTACAATTGCACCAACAACAACGAAAGAGGAAAAAATGGAAAACCCAACAACTACAACAGTTCCTGATACATATAACCCTAATCTTTTGGTTACCTACAAAGTAATCAAGGGCTACTCAGACCCTGAGTATGCAACAGATAAGGTTACATCAATTGAATGGGACTTGCATAATGCTCGTCAGAATTCTAAGCACAATGCAGTTCTCCTATCTAAGATTGATACAGTCAAGGATATTATCACTGAAGCCTATGGCGATTCAGATGACCAAGAAACACTTCGTTCTATTGCAGAAGCGCTTGACATTGCATTGACTCGAACAATCGAGTGGTCTGCAACAATCGAAGTTAGCGGAACAATGGAACTAGATTTACTTGAAGACTCTGATACAGATGTCGAATCAGAAATCTACGACAATCTAACTGTTGATTCAAATCACGGTAACATCGAAGTTATCGACCAAGAAGTAACGAATGTGCGTGAGAACTAATGTATTTTGAACTCACCGCTCCCGATAGGCTATCTATGGAGATGGCCTATTGGGATGCACAAATCACAGGGCTCGACCCCGAAGCAATGTCACCGTTGACATTCAACATTGGAACTGGTAGTATTGAGAAAGTAAGTCGCATTCGTGACAAGTATAATCTAACTGAGAGTTACTGGTCAGACAGAGAAGCGACAGGATACAAGGAGAAATAATGTCAGATTATAAAGATGGTTTCGATGACGGGTATAAGTTTGCTCGTGAAGAAATGATGGAGAAGTTAGCAGAGATTGATATCGCTGACATTGACACGTGGATTCTTGACCGTCTGTGTGAAATGATTGAAGGTGGGAAACTATGACAACTGAAGATCTAACTCGCTGGATTGGCTGTGATCAATGTGGCACAGCTCAGGCTATGTATCTAATTAAACTAGTAGATGGTGAACTGTTCTTTTGCGGGCACCACTATAACAAAAACAAGGTGGGCCTTGACAAGGTCTCATACGAAGTGATAGAATTAAACAAAATGGAAGAAGCAATACCTCAACTAGAAACGGCGGAATAAAATGGGCGACAGAGCAAACTTCGGATTTAAAGATTCCAAGGGCGATACACTATATCTATACGGCCACTGGGCTGGACACAGAATGCTGCAGAACTTAGCGGACGCCGTTAGCGCTGCAGAGCCACGGTGGGGCGATGACTCATATGCAACACGTATCTGCATTAGCCAATTGGTAAATGAGGAATGGGCTAGCGAAACTGGATGGGGCTTATACATTAATCAAATTGGAGATAATGAGCATAAGGTCCCTGTAATCAACTGGGCCGCTAAAACGTTTACATTATTTGAAGAGGACCTGAGCACGGAAGTCTTCAGCACCAGTCTAGAGGCCTTTGTCAAAAAGTATTCTAGTCAACTAAGTATGGTATAATTATTCCAGGACCTATGGTCTTGGTTTTAATACAGAAATGAAATGGTGCATCTAACTAGTCTACGGGCCAGGTGCTAAGTAAAGCGGTTTATTTCTTTCGTTGGAAATCTAGCAGCCATATTCATACACCCCCAGCTACAAGCTGGGGGTTTTCTTTGCCCACAAAAGAACTGAGGGTAGCATATCTCTTTTACGTATGTCAAGTAAATTCCCTGAAAATTCTGTGATCTTGACCACATTCTGAATAAAATGTGGTGTGAAACACACCCAAATGCTATTCCAAATGTCAGTGGTCCGATGTATAATTATCACATATCAACGAAAGGATATAATATGCCAAATTGGGTGTATAACGGTTTAACAATTGAAGGTAACCCTGACCAAGTTAAGGCTTTAATTAAACAGATGAATAAGCCATTTGTTTATTCTATTGAGCCATTGGGTGATTTATCATTTGGGATTAAACAACGTAAGTATGTTAATCCTATCTTCTCTTTTCATAATATCTATTCATATATTGACCACGGTGTTACTGAAGAAGAATATCATTCTCAACCGCCTGCCAAAGACCCTGATGCTTCCTTCGCCGACTTTATGAAGTTTGAATCTAACGATTGGTATAACTTCAATAATCGTGAATGGGGAACTAAATGGGATGTGGCTGTAGCCGAAGATGATAAGTATCCTAATACCAATATGGAAGAAGCCGAGAATGGCGAGAACTATGTAGTTCATTATAACTTTGAGACTGCTTGGAGCCGTCCTCTTGGTGCTCTAGAAAAACTATCTGCTCAATACCCAACACTACTCTTTACTTTATCATATGAAGAAGAGACAGGCTGGGGTGGGGAAATGGAATTCCTTCGTGGAGAAGTTATATCAGAATCAGAATACGATAATATGTGCCGTGATTGTGATGCTACTAACACAATGGAATACTGTGATAATGAATGTGGAGAGATATGTTCATCTTGTAATTGGTTGGGAGAAGCCAACCTAGAAGATGTGGCAAAATGTCAGACCCATAGTATATACTTAGAAACTAAAGTTCCCGAGCACCGCAAGGTAAAACCATACTACACACAGGAGGAAGCGCTAAATGGCTAGTTTCTTAGAAGATGTAAATCAAATGGTGATTGACGCTGTCTATCAAGATATAGCAGAACAATTACTAGAGAATTGGATTAACTCTAATTTGGATGAAGGGCAATACTATGCTGATAAGCAATTTGCTTGGATGTCAGATGATAAGTTTGTTCAATCTGAATTTAATAAGTTCTACAACCTAACAGAGATTGATGAGGATTACTTTGAAATACTATAACTTTGTAATTAAACTAGCAGGCAGTGTATATGCTAGAAATGAAGAAGAAGCAAATGAAAAGATTAACTTACATCTTGACGACCTTGGCCAAGTTGAGAGTGCTAAATTTGATTTAAATTGGCCTGATGTGTCTTGGGATTTGGAGTATGAATTATGCTAGGTTATACTGAATCCGATCTGAATAAGATGATTAATGCTATACACGATGCTAAGTTGTTCTATCTTAGAACCCCGTCCGATTTAATGGACAAGACAGAACTACGGGCTGATTTAGAAATGGCTGTTAGTTTTATGCAAGGACTATGGGCGGAGGGTTATTTTGACTAGGTCATCCGTATTCCTGGAATATATGAAGTTACATCTAATTAGTCTAAGACAAGATTGGGAAGATACTTTAAATAGAATGCCTTTGAAGGATGATGAATATGACCCTTCAGATGCTTACTTTGAAGGAGCAATTGCTGCAACCGAGCACTTATTGTCAGTGGCGACTGATATAATGAATAACTCTAACGAAAGGGTAAATTAATGAAAATACCAAGTGATGTAATGGAAGACCTAAAGGACCAAGCAAGTCAAATCATATATTTTGATTCGGCAACTTCTGATGAGGATAAAGCCTATATGGGAGTATTAACACGTCTTGTTCATATCTATAAGGCAGGAGTAAATAGCAAATGACACCAGAAGACATTGGGCTCCCGCCCCATATGCAACGAATGGTCAACCTAGATATGGACGGTGCAGACATAATGCACGGGGAACTAAAGGTCCTTATGGTTGAAGCAGAGAAGCAATTAGAATTGGCCCAAGAGGCTGAGGATGAATCTGAAGAAGCAATGGATTCAATGGAACGTAGATACTGGGAAGGTGTTCTAGATACCTACGTAGAATTATACAAATTAACTTATGATATCGCATTCTCAAAGGGTGTGCGAAATGAGAATTTAAAGGACGGGCACTAATGTCTCCATACGAGCCAAGCTTGGAAATCCTGGAAGTTGAATACTCTTGTAGTCCAGGAGGAATCGATCTATTTGAAGTCTATGATAAAACAGATATACCTTTATCTGTTCCAATATATGAGACTGAGTCCTTGACGGATGCTGTGCTCTACTGTTATAATTTGGGGAAAGACTTTACTGTCAAGACATTAGCGGAATGGAATGAAAGGGAGTTAGAATATGAAACCACAAGATAAAGATAAACTCAACGAATGCTTAAAGATTCTAGACACCACCGACCTTGGACTATCAATGGTTTGGTTGTGGACTTGGAGCACAATCAATAACATCCTAGATGATGAGACCTACAAGGCCAAAGTAACACAGGACCAGATGTGGGACAACCTGTGTGAGGCTGTAGAGGCTGGCCAGGGGTTCTCTCTGGAGTATGGCGCCGAGCAACATCAGGAGGACGTCCTTGACTGGATGATGAGTCGGGACTACATTGTGGACACAATGTTTGAGCAGGAGGATGAAGACGAAGATGAAGATGAGTGACCAATACATCGACTCCGTCCTTGCAGAGGCCCAACGGCTTCTGTGGGGCGGATCCGAAACAGAAAACATAGCAGCACACAACTTAATTGCTAAACTAATTAAAGATAGAATGGAAGTCATTTCCCAGTAAGGGCAAGCTTTCATCGTTACGGGGGTATTTACAAATTCGTGGATCTCCGATATAATTAAAACAAACCGATCTAGAAAGGATCAAACACATGACAACAAAGCGAGAATATCTAAAGGCACAAGGCATTGCAGTAGGCGTACGTGGACGTTTTTCAGGAGCTGCTAAGGTAGCTCTACAGGAGGCAGCAGCAAAGGGAATCACATTCGCTGCAGAGACTCCAGTCAAGAAGGCTAAGTAGGGACCAGGGACGGGGTTGGGGCTTCGTTGGTCCTTGACCCCGTCTCTTATTTTTGGTATAATCGACAGTTAGGCGGAAGGCGGAAGAATGAGTAAATCACCAGAAATCAAAGTAGCGGAACAACTAACTAATCTAATGGATGACCATTGGTTCAATCCAACTATATTTGGTCGGTATTTGGCGGAACAGCCATTATATACAATTGACCGAGTTATGGAAATGATTGCCTCCGTTATATCAGAACAAGCAAAGACATATCAATTACATAAGACTAAGGGTGAAACAACCGAAGGTCTGCTTCTAGCAAATGAACTAAATGAATGTATCAAAGCATATCAAGAACATACAGTTATATCTAATCTAAAGTTACCTAAACCTACTGTATATAATGTAAAACCAAAAGAAGAAACTAAACGAATACAATTTGGATGGCGGGAAGATAAAGACCCTTTCCAATAGGCATATACATTGATAAGAAGAATGCCTGGTATAGATAGATAAACATATCTTGCCCAAATTATCCACAGGTTTTCCACAGCCTGTGGATTTTTTGTATGTGTGGGCATGAGGGCAACATTTTCTATTTACGATCAAGATATCCAAACGCCTGAAATTGTGGGCAAATTTTTCTATTTACGACGAGCTATTTAAAATCCCTGAAAAAGTATAACAAATCTAATATAATATATATAGATCGATATAGAATGTATATTAAATCTAATAGAATGTGATCAAAATATGCCAGAATTTGTCAGATTTTTTCTACGAAAATCTATTGACAAAGTGGGCCAAATATGCCATTTACGACAGGTCTTGACAAATCCCTGAAAATATGCCATGTTGATCTATATTCTGCAAAGAAAATTTGACATTACGTCTTACATAATGGTATGCTCAATTACACATATATATCTAATCTATTATAAGTATAGTATTTACAAATGTATCTATAGTATTAATTCTCCACTATGCTCCACTTTACTCCACATATAAAGCCTTCTAAGGGGTATATGAGCCATGTTTATGGGCGGGGGGATATAGATGATAGAGGGTAATTTAATCTAAATTGTACATTGCCAAGAGAGCTTGGCATCTAGTACAAAGCTGATAGGTTTGCCCTGTATATGGGCATTGCTCCAGAAAGCTCTCATGTATCTTATGTCTGGTTAGATAGCATATAAGTCTATTGATCATTTTCTTGTCCAATCGGAAACCTTTTGTCCAGGAGTTCCCTTATATGTATCTTCAATTAAGGCTTTATTCTTATCTAGGTCTTGTATAGCCTTATTGAGTTCTATCATATCTCTAGCAGAAAGTCTTATACTCTCTAATTCCCGCCCTTGGATCGCTTGAAGCTTACGTCTGGTCTTCTCAATATCAGATAGGCTCTTCTTCTTATCAGCCTCAATAGAAGCTTTAGACTTACCTTTATATTTCTTTCTAGCCATCATATTTCCCGTATCTATCTGGATCTGACAAAATCTCTGATTCCAGACCCTCTGGGATATTGTGTCCAGAGATTCTATGTTGGAGTATATGCATCAATAAAGTCTCATCATCAAGTATACATTCAGACTTAAATAAGCTATATTCATCTTTAGGTATGTTTAGGAAGCATGCTGAACATTCTATATGTCCATCTACGTGAGGATAGATATATATATCGCTATCTGCAAATCTGCTATATGCCATTGGTTCCCCGCCTTTTATCGATTAGGTCCAAATATTGGAGTTATTGTGGGATGAGCATCATCATCATCTGACCATTTGCCTGTGGAGTATCCAGCTTCAGGTGAAGGAGTCGGACCTTCATTATCAGTTTCGGAAACTGCTCTACGGCCATTATAGGAACCTGAATTGTTCCGTTCATTATTCATAGTACCATGCATTAGTATCCACCCATACATTCATTTCGGGTGTGATATAGTCTGATCTTATTCATGATCTTTTTATTTGGGGCGTAAAGATCTTCTCCACAGCAGGCAGTCTTTAAATGCCATTCCTTGCCAAAGAAGTCATATTGCATTCCCTTGAAATTGGCATACTTGTGTGCCACAAATGTAGCAAATGGATCAGGTATCTCTAATGACTGAATCATATCTTCATTATAGTATATATGACGGGTACCGTCAAGGGGGTCTCTACCGCCGAACTTTTCGCACTAATTGCGAGTTATATTGAGTTTATTGTGAACATAATAGACATATAAATGGTTCATCAGTAGACTTAATAAATAGCTTCTGACATTTACTGCAGGCTACCTGATAAGGCTCCTGTAGGTCCATATAGGCTTCTAGGTTATCTAGTATGCCCATATTACTTGTTCTTAGGGACTAGGGTCTGAGGTCCTTCTGAACCAAATAGGGACTTCTTTACTGGAACACAGTTAGGAACTCTTCTGCCGTTCTTATCTTTCATACCGACCTGCTTGTAACCAGACCAGCATGCTTTCTCCATATTGTCCCACTTGTCCTCTTCTTCATTATCTGAGTCATAGGACTTTGAAATCTCTTCATCTGAAAGATCTTCAGCCTTGTACATATTGTCATGGCCCGCACACATTTCATC
>Ga0247722_10000979_pt1 | contig 16314 bp, 20 predicted proteins | sample MSEWelMarce3H_FC_FD_189094 | JGI IMG/M metagenome (GOLD analysis project Ga0247722, IMG submission 189094) | Subsurface sediment microbial communities from gas well in West Virginia, United States - MSEEL Well Study Marcellus 3H_FC | ecosystem: Environmental > Terrestrial > Deep subsurface >... | reverse complement strand
GGCTACTGTAACCTTTTGCTGCTTTGTGAATATCGGTATCAGTTGGAGGTCATCGCTTCCGCGGTGCGAATAGATTTGGGCTGATAGCTCGGATTTCTTCCACATACTCTGATAGATCCAACCAATATCCCTCACAACATCCATCGATAGGGTGTAGAACTGTCCTTCGTATCTGCCAGGCATGGGCACTAACACAGAGTACTCATTGAACATCGTGTCCGGGATTTCATCACGCTCCGAGGGTAGGAAAACAAGCAATGCCAACTTGGTCAGTAATACATCCAGGAAGAGCACTAACTCTTCGCTGTAGCGCAGCTTGTGCCAATCCCAAGCTATGATATTGAAGCAGTCCAAAACGTCTTTCACGTTGTACTCGAATATAGGCTCGTCGTCTAGGTCTCCCCTGATCAGTAGGTTTTCTATTGCGTAGGGGAAATCCTTTGAACAAGTAAGGCTGCTGAAGTTGTGGTAGTGTTGCAGGAACAAGCAACATCGGAGAATCAGAAGAAATATCTCTGCATCCAACATCGCAAAGGCATCGAACTCGGTCACCAAGTTGGGGCTATTTTCGTCAACCTCACTCCCGCTGTAGTTCTCCAGGTAGATTCGTTCCCCTATCAAGTCGTTGCCGTAGATCAGCAAAATCATTAGGCTCCGTTTCAGATTATCCACACAGAGGACATTCTCCTCCGTTACAGGCAAGGTGTTGAACGCATTGTGTGCATTCTCCAAGTAGTGCAAAAGATTCAACACTCCTGACTGGTTCATTGGACAAACTATTTCGTAAGGGGAATCCCTGAACACCGACAGATCGAACTTGGAGTCCTCAGAGTACAGGAAATTCGAATCCTTTGCCACTATCTTGGCCACCGGCTCCTCATCCGTGTTCAACCCCATTTTCTGCATGAGGGTCGTAACATGATACTTGGGGATTTTCTTCTTCTTTGCTCCCATCATTTTGTTTTCTGTTTTGTAGTATACCCTTGTGTATCCCTCTGTTAGTTAAATTGTATTGGCAAGGTGTTTCTCTTTTTGTTTGGTGTAACCTAATGAGCGATTCGGAGCAGGAAGGGTTCGTTGACTACGACGGATCGCAGGGCTCAGGCGGAGTCTGGGGCGATTCTGAGGTCAACAATGAGCAGCACGATGAAGGTACAGACGAGTTTGCCAATCTCCCCGCCGATCTTGTATTCACAAAGGGTGGGGTTGCGGCGGCAAATCCATTGAAGAGGAAATTTGGAGCATTCGACGTGGAGGACGGGGAGTCGGTATCCTATGAGGAATCGTTGGAATTACCCGACCCGGACCCCGCGTTCATCATCAATGAGGAGGCCAAGATTCGCTTCATACAGCATCATGAAGAATACGAAGTCACATCACAGCAGAAGAATCTCCGCTACCTGCTGGCACAGCAGTCAACCAAGCGACGCTTGCTTGAGTTGGAGTCCAAGGATAAGTCTTTGATGACACCGGAGGAGAAGAAGTCAGTTCGACTGATCAAGCGCGAGGCGGCAGGGGAACCAATCGACAAGCTGATGTCGACTGATTTCGACAATGTAGTAACAATACCCTGCGATCCTCCGTATCAATCTAGAATCGATAGATTCCTGGGCCCTGCAAAGGATTGGCCCAATTGTTTCGGCTGTTCCTTTGGTGTTGGTTACACCACAATCGACAATGATATTGTAGAACATCTTACGAATTACATTGTCAAGTCCTGGCCCAACGGTGATGCCCTGATCCAATCTGTACTTATTTCACATTTTTATGAGCGCGAAATTCGCGTTCCACACAACAAACGCTACACCGGTCACGGTCAACCGTTGCCGGAATGGTGTCCGCGCCAGGTCTATGAATGCCTGACAGAGCACAAAAGTGCCAATCCACAGCTATGGATAATCCGTACTCTTCGAGAGCTATCCGCTGATCAGAGCTACTTTCAAAGCATTAAGTATTCATACCCTTCAAGTATCCTCGAGCAACGCCGGAGGCCAACAGTTCACGATCTCCAATTGAACAGCGCACATCAAAGGGAGTACAGAGAGACGTTGAAATTGCAAATAGCGTTGAGGAAACTGAAACCCAAGGAAATGTTTGGCGGAATCAATGAGACTTTCGACTTTAGCAAGTCTACTGGCGGAATTATAACAACAAAGAGTTGCATTTTCAAGGGACCAAAACAATTGACGCTGGGAGATATGACCAAGTTTACACAAGTAAAGAAAGGAGTGTGAGGGGTGAACTTTGTTCTGTTTATTGTTCCTGCGGCTTGACTGAATCTTGGCAAAGTTTGTCCCACTCTTCTTGTGTGTAGTTTTTCGGTGTCTCTGTGTAGGCACTCTTTGGAAGCTTCTTCCCGTTGGACAAAGCATCGGCCTCGCTGTTGTCATTCCGCGGAACCCACATGTACTCGACCTTGATTCCCGCTGCTGTGATCTGTCGCTGTAGTTGTAGTGACCTCAGAATGATTTCGGAAAACTTGACGGGTTCATTTCGCGTGGTGTACCAAGTCTGGTTCTCTCCAAACTTCTCGATCCAGTCGTACACCCACTTCTTCATCACTTTCACGGAATAGTCACTGTCTGAGATACAAACAACACGATTGAAAGCGAGTCCAGCTTCTTTGTTCTTCTCAACTTCAACCAGGAATGCCTCCAGAGCAAAGCTCATTCCAGATAGTTCTGCCGATTGATGGTTGTGCTCCGGTGACAGCACGATGGTCTCAGCAAGTCCCAGTTGTTTGCAAAGCAGTCCTATGGTTGCGTTTCGGTTGGGCTTTTTAGAACCATCAACAAAGAATATACAGGTTCGTAGCAGGGGAGGGTGCCATTTCTCCTGTTCGTCGTTGAGCAACTCCAGAGGGCCTTTGATTTGCGCTGTGACATCCACTGCTGAGGAAGGATTGTGGATTTGATTTTTGATCAACAACAGTTGTTGATTCTGTACGGAAATCCAGGTGAGTGCTTTGTTCAGGTTGGGATGACTTTTGAACTGTACCATGCCAGAGTAGTTCCTCTGACTTGCAGCGTACCTCTCAGCCGCAGTCCTATCGGTAAAGGTTTTGGTGTAGCCCGGTTTGTCAGTCCATACTACATGAATAATTGTGCCTGGATTGCTTCTTGAGGCGCTGGGGTAGTGACGCGGCATGCGTTTGACTTATAGAAAATAAAAAAATGAACGAGGGCGCCCTGAAATCTCCGTTCGATAAACTACTGGACCGGCGCGCTCTACCTCTGCGCTTGACAAGCCATGGGCGTTGGATGGTTTGCCCGATGAATGAAGCGACAACTGTTGTTCAAATCCACAGCTACCTCAGAACCTCGCTGGATTACACAGTGCTTAGACTTACCTTCAACAAGGAAACCGGAGAGCAGACTTTCATCAAACTTGCCTCGTTCAGCCGCCGGCAATGGGCAGAGTCCTATATTAGGCACGGTATGGTGGCTTGTACACTGCCTTGTGTACACGGCAGAGAGTGCAGGCAACAACGGCCTGCGTACAATAACTCTGCACCGAGTTTGGTCTATTGTTACTTTATCATTGGCAGAGGCAAGCTAAGGGTACACAGCAAGCTTTTCAGCTATAAGAATAGGGACACAGTGCAGCAACAAAAGTAAATGAGTGTACCGGATGAAATTCTCCGCTACATTTACTCGTCCATTCCTCTGTCTCAAGTGCTGAGTGAAACGGATCCTGACCAAGAGTTTGTCATTCGAGTTGTTCAAAAGCAAATTAAAGCCAACTCAAATCGAAAACTAAGTCTACACAGTCTGCGCAACATCGTGGACTCTCTGCACAGGGTAATAGTGAATTGTGAGAAAGCTTTGTGGGATTCTGAGCCACAGAAAGTACCCCCTCCTGTTGAAACTTTTGCTGAACGATAAACAGAATTGTTTAATTACACAAGACTATCTTGTTGATAACTCCGGGCTTCTGCTCAGCTGATGCGTCAATAAAAACCCTCCCCGAGCGACACATTTTCTTCCTGACTGTGTGTTCAACACAATGGTCAAACTCCACAATCTCCCCAGTGGTCAAGCTCTTGACTTGTCCAAAGTAGTAAACGTACTTTCTATCTTCAAAGACTTGCTGTAGGATAGGCATCAACTCACGCTTGTCGTCGACAGCCAGGCCGTTCTCAACATACTCCCCGCCCAAGTTGGGTACCGGCAGTGTGACTCCCCAGCTGCGTTGGATCGACTCAAACAAGCATCTCGCGTGGCTGATTACACTCAACAGTGCGCTGTAGTTGACGCCACGCAGTACGCACCAGTTGAAGTTCTCGCCGGATCGCTTTTCACAAACATAGCTGAGAATCACGTCCAAGTAGTTCTCCAACGAGTCCATCCAATCAAATTCAGACTGAATTGCAATAGCCTCTTGTGTGACTGCTGGTACGAAAATCCCACCGTCCAAGTCAATCCAGACAGCAATCAGGCACGCCACGTACAGAGGGTAGTGGTTGGGCCTTGGGTCCTCCCAGTTTTGACACTGAGAAAAGACAGTGTCCAGGAATATCGTGGCTCTGGTTGTCAGCCTAGTGGCCAACGCAAACCTTCCACGCTGGGTCAGCGGGTCGTCGTTTTCCTCTTGTTCGATGAAACCATCGCGGACAAGCTCTTCATAGTGTTTCATATATTGGAAATGCTCGGATTCGTCCTGGCGCATGATTTCCCTAGAGTTGAGGCCTGCATTCTCTAGCTCAAGGATCATAGCCATGTACTCCCTGCTGCTCTGCGGGGGCTTCTCGTACTTGTCCAAATTGGCGTACTTCTTAGAATCCACACAGAGGCATTGAGTGAATCTAGGCTTGCCAATTGAAACAATTGAAGCTAAATCCGATATCGAAGCCTTTGATGCGAACTTCAACAAGTCCTCCCCGCCAGTCTTGCACTTGCGCAAACAGGTGTCGATAATACAGTTCACCGTGGGGAAACGATCAGTGTAGACGTACGAAGGGGTCATGCATATGATCTTGAAAGGTCCATTCTCGGGACCCCTCAAAGGTTGATCTTGGGATATGTCAGAGGGCATGATGATGCTGCGGTTCAAATCGGGTGTTTTCAGCAACAGCTCCAACAGTTTCCCGGCAAGTTTCATGTTCGGCATCACCACTAGGATATCCCGAATCTCGGGTCTGTTCTCGACTTCCTTGATGTGGTGCAGGATCATCTCAAGGGTGTCCCACATTCCAGACTCTGTACGGAATCGCTTGACCCTTTCCAGTTTCGCGGGATATCCAAAGTTGGTCTCCAGTGGAGCAGTGTTATGCTTTCCACCGCTGCTGGCGATGACAGCCCCCGCTACGCACAGAGTACGGGTGTTGTTGGTGCTTCGCTGTAGGATTCTAAGCACAGTCTCAATTCGGTAGTCATACTCTATCCCATCGACAACACAGAAAACGTAATTCATCTTCGACTTGACAAACCTCGGCATGGCCCTGTTCATCCAATTCTCAGCAGTAAACATGCTGAACTGGCAGGGCAGCTCAGTGGAGTCTGTCTCGAAGGGGATCTCATTGACGGGGATTCTCATGTTCTTACACATTTGCTGTATGAACCGAGCATCCTTGCGTGTGGGCACGACGAGTTGATAGCAAACCATCGGACCGCCTTCGAATTGCAAGAGGTAGGCGACAGAGTTGACAAACTGCCGCACTGCATCTATCCAGAACATTTTGGGTGGAAACGTGTGAATTGGCTCGCCTTTCTCGAATTGCACAGAGTTAATCAGCTCCACCAAGAAATTCGGCCTGTTCATTTGCTGTGTATTTTGTTGTCTAGAGCGGCGAGGACCAGACGCTCGTAGTCAAATTCTTTTTTTACCACAAGCGCGCACTCGAAGTTCGTTGCCTTTCACAGAAGAAACTCAAAATGCAACAAGTCAGACCGGCCGAGACTCTAGAGGAAATCGACGATAGACTGGCGTTGCTTCTGCAAAGAGAAAAGGTTCTCGCACAAGTTTCTCGTGAGAATCCCGGCATAGAAGAGTTGATCACAAAGATAGCTTTGGATCAGTTCCCGCGTGTAAACTCCCGATACAAATCAGCAGGCAATAATCTAGCAGAGTTCAGGGAGCAATTTTACAACATCATTTCTGCTGAAGTACGCGAGGCCAAGCAGCATGATCTTGCACGAAAAGAGTTCAACTCCCTGGCAGTGCAATGTCCCTACTCAGTGGAGAAATTGCTTCACTCTGATTCAAAATACGAGGACTCCCTGTCATTCTTCCAATACCATGGCTACTCTACTGGATTCGAAGGAGGTGTCATGGACACAGACTAAATAAAAGACACACTTTATTCCGCCTTCCAGCTACGTTTCATGCGGTAATCCTCATCGAACAGAGGGACTTCAACCGAGTGGACCACCTCTTCGTAGTCCGGATAAACAATCTTCACTTGTGCATTTTTGAAGAATTCCATCCCAAGTGTTTGGTGTAGTCTCCAGAAGAGCGGGTCTTCATAAATCATGTCGATTGACTGCTTTCTGCCACCGCTGTTGTCGGGCGAGGCAAGTCCGTTGAGTAGTTGCATGGCCAGATTCGCCTTTTGACCCCTGGTCAGGTTGGATGTAGTGTCCTCCGGGTCGTTGATGATAGCCAGGATCCCGAAGAACAGTCTTGAGTCGTTGATGTAGAAGCGGAAGGTCCGAATGAATTTGGACAAGGTTCTGCCGGTGACAAATCTCAGCTCGTAGGAGTAGGCTTCTATTCTTGGCAGAGGTGGGACTTGGAAAAAGGGAGACAGTTCTTCGTTGCAGTACATGAAGCTTTCAAACTGTGGACTCTCAGGGGGAATAGTAAAGTTCCTTGTTCTCGGAACATAGCGTCTGCTCTTCCTCGGTGCCTTGGGAGGTTGTATGCAAAGTTGAATCATTCTTGGAGGCGTCTCGCACATTTTTGTCCGGGCGATTTTGAGTCCAAAATGGGGACCAAGCGCGCTCAAGCCCAGCACCCCTAGGCGCGTGCCCACGCGTTGATCGGGCGATGGCACGCGACATGCACGCGCTACACGCGCTTGAGTGACGTCAGAATTTCGGAGCGTCATTTGATGGGGCGCCCCATCAGCCAGATCGCCGATCGAGGGTTAAAACATTTAGGAAATAAATTTCTGTTAAGGCTTCAGCGCGTTGTCCCAACAAATATATAAGGTGCTCACGTGATCACGCCCGCCCACCCTACCACCACCCCCGCTCATGCATACTACTCTGGTGCTGCTACTCCTCATCACTACTACTGCCTTCACACAACTCACCTCATCTGGTCTGACCCCGCGTCTGGATGAACTGTGTAGACTGCCTGCAAATGACTACTACTGCTGCAAGTTCAAGGACCCGAGCGTGGATTTCGACCTGCGTTGTGAGTTCCTGCTTAAAGTGCTAGACGAGCCTGACCTCTGTCAGTACCTATAAAGCGTTGCACAAAAAATGGAGGGAGCAGTTTCTTTTATTACTCGTAGAATGGGACGGACACCATGTAGAAGCCGACATTGTAGAAGTCAAGTCCGTTTGGGTGAGCAAGTCTCCCGAACCAGGCACCATTGCTGGAGACCCAACTGTCAGGGTTGGCGACATAGCTGTCCCGCCGGTACATAGCACAATCAAGCTCGGCCAACTCTTTAGTACGATAAACCCCGTAGATTTTTTCCTCTGTGATACCAAAGCTGGCGATACTGGTGGACTTCAAAAGCCAGCCTTCCCCTTGTGAGGTTTCGATTTGTGGTGGATTGGCGACCACTTTGGGTGGTGCTTCCACTTTCTTCACAGGTTTCGCATGGGGCTTCTCGGTGTCTTCGGCGAGCAAGGGGACGCGTTTCTTGGGTGCTGCTGATTTGCGATAAGGGGCAGGGGGTACTACGGTGTGCTTTGTGCGCGTCATCGTTGTTCTGAGAGAGGGGAGGCGCGCCCTCAAATTTTTAGCCCCTCAGACGCGCGTGCTGAGGACACATTTTTTCTATAAAACACACGCCCTCTCGAGCAAGTTCAAAATGACAACTGCCCCAGGTTACTCAATCTACCAGCCGGAAATTTACGGTAATTGGGAGGATGCACACCGAAGATGCGACAATATTCTGAAGGAACTTGGGTACCAGGTCAGAAAAAGTATCTATGACTGGGATCTTGCCCAGGGATATCTCAAAAATCATTGTCTGGTAGAAATTTTTACAAACGAAAAACGGATTTGGGTAGCTAGAGGATACCAGGCTGTTTTTTCGACTGCTCATACAAACGTTAGTGAGTTTCTCAAGGCTGTCCTCGAGTTGGTTGCCAAGAACGTATTCTTTACTGTGGTCGGGGAAGAAGAAACGACAAACCATTTTGCAGCGGATGATTTGAACGACACACAAATCCTCGACACCATTGCATCTCGTCTGGGAGGCAACGACTTTGGAAATGTCTATTACTTTGATCATGAAGGAAATACAGTTCCCATTCCCAAAGATTAATGATTGCTCAGCATTAAACACCTAGTTTATTTTGTCTGCACAGAGAGATTTTCAACTCCAACCAGCGCCATCAATCTCGACCAGGAGTTGGCGACGTCTTCAGTCCAATCGAGTCCACCAATCCATTTTCGAATGGTCTGAAGATCCCTTCCATCAACAACTACAACACCCATATCGGAACTATTTGGGATTTCCAACAATCTTGATACAATGTCTTCACGCTTGGTGTAAATTGCACCCAACCCGTCGTGTCGCTTAGTACCAGGCGCCCCGTTGGCTAAAATGTAGCTCCAATAACAACTGGGGACACCGTTTGCAGCTAATTCAGCTTCGTGCTGGTCCAATACTGACGTAAACCACGAACTCTGGTCATTCTGTTCCTTCATTATGCAAGTTGTAGAGTCTAACAGGGGGTTTATTTTTTATAACAACCAAGTGTTTTGACTAAGCTTTATTGGTCACACCGCGCTTCATAATTCAAAGTCTCGAGCTGGTTTAAATAAACCATTTTTTCAAAATTCCCTCAAATCGCATAAAATGCTAAGCGTGACACATACCCCGACCCAGGACCAGCTAGCCACAGTGATAGCATGGAATGAGATCTACCTGGACTGCAGTTTGGTAGCTGAGGATCAAGATTCAGTGTTGTTCTTTCTCAGGGATCAACAGTGTATTGGCTATGTAGAGTTGGAGTTCTCTCCGGAGGTTATCTATATCAGTTGGTTCTGTGCTCCCAGAAACGGCAGCGTTTGTATGGAATTAATGCTGGATTACCTAGCAAACAAACATGACCATCGGACTGCGCTGGAATTGAACGTTGGTTGTCAGAGCTTTGAGCATCCAAAGGCAGTGACAGCAAGGTTGAATCTGTACTTCAAGTTTGGCTTCAAGATCTTGGAGACACAGTGGTGCGGCCCAGGCCACGTCGACTTGCGAATGGCTCGCTGGCTTAAGGAAAAATAAAAACATAAACCCTCCAAGTCGGTAAGAACAACAAATACAGATTTATGTCAAGAAATCGGTTGGAAAAGCCAAACGGAAACCGTGTTGCATTCTCAGAGAATCCTCTTGTTGAAAAGGCCCTCCAAGATGCGAAAGATCGCTGGGCAAAGAGAGAAACCCCTGCAAGCCAATTGCATGTGGAACAAACCTCTGAGCAGGCATTGAAGACCATTCGTAAGGAGTTGAAAGAGCTTAAGCGTATATTCGAAGATGTCAAAACAAACACAGAGACAACTGAGCAAGAAATCCAAGCTGTCCAGAGGGAAGTCAACAAAGTAGCCCTGTACACCTTTCTACTGGCATGTGTGTCCGTGGTACTGCTGCTAGGGTCGACCAAGCTCATTTTTCTACCCGGGTTATAAATGGAAAAATTAAAACCGCTCGTTGACAAAATTTATCTTTTCTCAGTTCAAGAGTTTCCCGATGTCCAACAGAGAACAGTTTGAGAACTTCTTCATGCGCGCCCTGAGTGCTCCGGTCTGGTTCATACCCGAATTTATTGATGCCTTGCACGACGTAGTAAATTTCATTGCATGGCTTCCTGGGTTGATTATCCGAGAATTACAAGAAGGACGTTTGGGAGGCTGGGAGATAATCCTTTTGGAAATAGCCATCATGGGGACACTGCTGCTTTTCATCAAGGCAAAGACTGCATCGTAGCTAATGAAACCCCCTCTAAAGTACTCAAGTTTTTTTATTCTTTCTCCCACTCCTCCTCTTTCTGAAGGACGTACAGCTTTTGGGTGACAGTTCCGTCGGGGTTGGAGAAATGAGCAACCCATTGGCTAGGACCAGTGGGCTCCCACTTGAACGCGCCAGATATTGTGCGGAACATAGGCAGCAACTCGTGCAAGTCATTGAATGAGTTGCCAAAGCAAAGGGCTTTCTTTTCTCCCCCAGCGGACATAGGTTTGTATCCGATAACGTAGACTGGGTCTTGCGGGGGCGGGTAGAAGTCCCTGTTGGAGGGAACAGCCTTCATTGGGGCACCGGGTGGGACGATGGGGCTGCGCGGTTGCACGGGAGTCTTGGGTGATGCAGCACGGTAAGGGTGAATGTCATCGCTGCTCTTGGTTCGGGGGTTATAGTCGCAACGAGTGTACTTGAGTCGGGACCCACGTTGGGTGGAACTTTCCTCTTGAGGGGGCACCTTGATGTCCTCGGGTTGGGGCGGGATGATCCTTGGTACGGCAACGGGCAAGTGTGGTTTGGGTATTTGGTTGCTACCGACAATGCAGATCCTACCGTGTACAGCGATTTTTGTTCTGGCCATGTTCCGAAAATTTAAGTTGGGCGAAGTTCGACGACCTTTCTCACTTTGTGAAGTAAAAATATGAAGCCTAGAGGGAAGACTTTCCTATTTGAGACGGGCGTGTTTGAAAAACGAACTTCGGAATGCGCGCGCTGGATCCGAAGTTCTGGCGTCGCCGAGCGCGGGAAGTAAAAAAAGTTTACGAAACATAAAGTCGATGGCGGGTTCCGAAACTCGTCCCGTGACCCTGCCGCTGTTTGTTTCTTTCAGGTTCATGCACAAAGTCAGTGAAACACAGTTGGTACAATATGAGAGCATTCTTTCAGATGGAATGGTGGCTGCTGATTTACTGAGAGTGTTTGACTCTGGCAAACTATTCTTCTCGGATGAGGTTTTGAAGTTGTTTACTTTCTTCAACATGGGACACGCTTTATCTATTTCTGCGATAGAAAGTTTTATGCGTTCGAGTCCCATAGCAAGTCAGTTGAGCCCTGGTCTAAAGTACCGCATATACCAAACACGACTTATTACGCCCGCGCAAGTACCAGAACAGCAAAAAATCATAGCGCATGTAATGGTACTGATAACATCGCCTCCACCAATGATCTCCCAATAAATCAAAGCTTTATTGAGCCTCTGGCTCTCCGTTGGAACCGCTGCCACAGCACTTTGGGCAAGCACACTCTCCGATTTCTTCAGCAGTGCACTTTTCTTCCTCCATTTCGTCCTGCTCTTCCTCGTCTTCTTCCTCGCTGTAACTGCTTTGAACCGTAGCATCAAACAGGTCGACGTTCTTAAAGATCTCGTTGACTGCGCCACGTTGATCGTAACTCAGTTCACTGTATCTTCTTATAAAGTCGATAAAGAAAGAAAAGTTCACCCCTTTGCCTTTGAACGCACCCTCAGCAATTGAAAGCAGCTCTGTGAGCTCTTCGTTTTGGTCGTCATTATGCCGACTTAACTGAACCAGCTCCTTAAACCGAGCTTGAAATGCACCAATCTCCACCACGCCAGACTCAACGATTGACTTGACGATATCGACATGTTTGCCGAAGATAAGGTTTGAAATTTTGTCATCGACTTTTGCAACGACCTTCTGACAGTACTTTGGCGACGGCGCGCTCCAAGAGTAAGTCCAAATATCTGGGTCAAGGTCCAGATTCTTCAGCTTATGTGAAGGTTCTTGCCATTGAATTGTGACATCAGAGCCCTCCGGCAAAGTCACGCTAGAAGTTGGACCCTGTAGGTGTCGCTTCACGCGTTTGCAAGCCTGCTCTTCAACTGAGAATACAGCATCGTTCACATTGACAATCGCTTGATCCCGCCAGTGGCGTTTCAGTGTAAAGGCTTTGTCTTCCAGCTGGGTTTGCTTCATACGATCCTTTTGTTTTTCCAAAAGCTCCTCAGCCTCCCTAGCACTTCGAGACTCGACCTCTGCCTTGAAAGTTTCGAGAATCGGTGCAGAAATCTCCTTGATTTGCTCATCGCTGAGCGTGGCATCCTTATCCTCGACCAACTTTTCACGGATGGTCTGGACCATTTGCTTGCCGACTTGTACGCAAACCTTCTCCATGTTCTCATACACGATGAGTTGGTGGTTCATCTTTTTGTTCGGTTTGAAGAAAATGAACCTGGGCTCGCAAAGCTATTTAAGGCCCCGCGCGCCCGGGCTACTTTTCTGAACGAAGTTCGAAAGCGCGCGGGAAGTCGTTTATAATGCGAGCGCCTGGAAGCTTTGACCAAACAAAAAAACCTCACTAATCAACGCAAAATGTCGGAAATTGAAATTCGTGCCCCTACACCAGCAAGTTACAAACCTGGAAGCAAAACCGCAACTCTCAGTGTTTTTATAGACATTGAAAGTTCTGAAGGACCCAAAGCAGACCTTGGCGGCCCGCTTTCCATTGGCATGTTTGGATGTTGTACAATTAGCCGCAAGAAGATATTTGCACATGAGTTTGTTCTCACTCCCCTGGCTGGGCGATACTCAGAGAGGCAGGTCAAACGCTTCTGGCTTAAACCCGAGAACGTTGCCAAGTGGAACGATATGAAGGATCGTGCAATCAGTCGAGTGGCGGGAGAAGCTCAACTCAGAAGCTTGTTCAGCGAACTTCGTGCAGCTGGTTGGAGTATTGTGATCTACGCTCGACCCCTTGCCTACGACTTTCGTTTGCTGACTCAACTATTCACCACTATTGGTATCGAACATGCCTACCAACGCTTCGAGCTACGCGGTGAACCTGCCTCTGCAAAGGAGATTCTGGACCAAGTCACCACGGCTTGGGACATTTCTCAATTCGGTGATTCCTTGCCTCCTCAGTATCTTGAACTCACCAAGTTTGGCGAACTCAACGACAATACCTCCCCCTTTGGTTTCGGTGGGATCTCTGAGGCGATTGACATGGCTCAGATCATGGCTGGCTTCCTGTGGGGCCTCGGTGTTGGTTCTGGAGTCTATTTCAACGACTTGATGAAAAAAGTCGGTGGAAGTCAGACCACGCACAACGCTTTGGCCGATGCGGAAGACCAGGCTGCTGTTTGGTTTGTATTTGAGGATCTCAAGAACGCATTGGAGTCTGCCCGTGCCTCTGGAAACTCGGAGGCTGTGAAAGAGATCACGGCCAAAATCGAGGAGTTCTTCAAGCCCCTGCCTAAGAAAAAATAAAGAAGGCAAACTGTCTTTTACTGAGCAGAAGATCTTGCTATTCTGAAAAGATTACTAATGTTGAACACCATGGATGCAAAGCAGAGGACGGCTGTAACCCAAGTCAGTAGCAGCGAATGAATCACAAGTAGATCACACAAAAACAGTACAGTAGCACTTGCCATCGCAAATTGATCTCTACTTATGTTGGCGTTGAAAGGTCGGCGAATGATCAAAAACTTTGGTCTCTTTGGATTGAAGAATTCACTGATGAAGAATAGTACGACGGCTGCCGGAAGAGAGAAAATGATCTCACTTGCTAACAACGTCATGACTGTAACGGGATCTAAGACAAAGAATCCCAGAGGGGATAAAAAGCACAAAGGATGGAAAACCAATCCCATCCACAGTTCGTCCGGTGTGAATTCGAGATCCACTCTCCAAAACTTGAGATAAAAAGTCTTGGGTTGTTCTTGTGCTGCCATTTTTTGTCTGAAGACACGGCAGAAACAAAGAATTTTATTGAACGAGATTTGCAATATGGACTGGGGCACCTGTATTATTCCATTCAAAGTACTTGGGATCCGTTTGTTCCTGGCCGGAGCGTGTTCCGAAATTCTGGTTCTGGTTCGCGCGTGAGAAAACCCTGGTTCGCGCGTGCCAGCAACTTTGGTTTCTGGTTCTGGTTTTGGTTTGAGCTTCATTCCAAAAACTATGCAAACAGATAAGGTTATTGTGAAGGTGATTTTGCGAAAGGGTCCCACTACAGTCAACAAATTAATCGAAGTACAGCGTAACGCAAGCTTTTCCGATGCGATTGCAACCGTTAAGTCTGCCTTTCAAATAGGTGGAGTCTCGGAGTTGCTTTACATCGACGAACAACAAGACTGTGTGCTCATGGACTCGGATAGAGATCTACAGCTCTATTTCAAACAAACTACCAGCAATTACCGCTGGGAGTGTACCGAGAACGTAACAAAGCAGCCCCCGGTTGTGGTAGCCCCTCCACTTATCGTGAACCCTCCCCCACCGATTGCTATGCGCAAAATCACTGTCAACTACCAGAACATGGACGTTAGACAGAAGAACGTTCAAAAAATAGCAATGCCCAAGCTGAACGCTCGATTTGTCAAGCACGTGACCTGTGACGATGAAAGTTCCACCTATGGCCCGGGAGACAGGTTCTTCAAGACTTGGCGTTTCCGTAACGATGGAGGGTTGAAATGGCCCACAATGATACAGCTGCTGTTTGTCAGCAAACTTACTGGCGACTCCATGGGCGGGCCTGAGGAGTTGCCGGTTTTCTTTCCCGAGCAAATTGAAATCGGGAGGGAAATCGATATCAGCGTCCCTTTGATTGCACCGCAGAGGCCCGGTGAGTACACCGGATTCTGGAAGCTAGCCGATGAGACAGGCAAGAAATTTGGTCAACGCGTTAGGGTGAGGATTCATGTAGCCGAGCTAGATCCTCGCAGCACGTTGAACGAACAGCAAAAAGCGATGCTACAGGAGTTGGAGGAATCCGGCTTTCAAGCATCAAACACAATCAAAACAATTGTGACACGAAAAAATCCACCCAAGACATTGGATGAAATCGAGAAAGAGTTGCAAAGACTTGGGATTAGACAGTCATTAAATTGAACAAATTTCCCCGTGTATGCATTTACTTTGCTTGCATTAGGATCTGGCGGATGAGAGGCGGGTCCTTTTCCGTCAGAATAAAGTGTTTGTTGACTTCGATTATTTTGTGAGATCCTTGCATTTCCACATCTTGGGAGAAAATCCTGCCGGGTCTGTCGAAGAATCCGCAAGGGTTTTGACGTCTCCTTTGATAGATTTGTATCAGAAGCGATAGCCAACTTACGAACAAAAACATGATTGTCATGTAATTGATTAAGAACGGCATATTATCAACTGGCTCGTAGTAAGAGAGACTCCTTAAACCGGACAGCTTTCCAGTGACAGCCCAGACTAAAATCTCATCACCTTGTTCGAAGGACTCCAACGTTCTTGTGATAATTGGCGTTTCCAACTGTCGGGTTATGGATTGACCTTGATAGGTAACTTTCACCCAAAGGAAGAATGAGGTCTGTAGATTCCCAGAGATAGATTCGACTTCCCGAGACTCCACAATCGTACCGTTCAGCTGAACAGCAACGTGCTCCTGTCTGTGACCCTCCAGCCTTGTTCTCGATAGTACCACAAGACCGATGTCCAGAAATAGGACCGCCAGAATCAACATAACTCCATACTTGTTCATATCCTTTTTTGCTTTTTGTAAACTGTTCAACAGTACGTAAATAAGCCGAGGCAATAGATTCTTAATTACTCAAAAGAGACCACAGGCGAACGGAGATTACCTCAGATTTCAATAAACCGAAAAATGCGAATGGTTAATTTTCTGCCGGTTTTTATATCTCCCGCACTAAAACACAATTGAGTGATATTTATACACATGATGTTTACTATATAAATCCGACAAAGCTAGTAGAGTCAGCCTAGAAAAAATACTTACCGAAAGTGGGGAATGTTCAAGTTGATTTTACTTTGTTTAAGCTGGTCTCTTGGTTCATTTGCAAGCTCCAGTTACTGCTTGAATACATATTCGGATAATGTATGCGGAACTTTGTCTTTTATACAAGGCTCAACAATTGGTTGTAATGTAATTACATCGTGTCCTGGATATCCATACGCCAGTTACCTGTTGTTTTCAAACGGATCCAGGGTATTTTACCCAGGTAGTGGTTGCATAGGCACACCATCTCCAATCAATCCACTATCATCGTGTTTCCCCTGCCCTTTTTCTTCTGTATCCACAAAAATGGAGGTATGTCCTGCCCCAATACCCGCTCCGGTACCAATGCCTTCTCCTGTTCCGATACCCGCCCCTGTTCCAATTCCTGCACCAACCCCGGCTCCAACAACACCATGTATCTATCCGTTCAACAATGCTTTTGTTTGCATTACAAG
>Ga0247722_10000978_pt1 | contig 16323 bp, 20 predicted proteins | sample MSEWelMarce3H_FC_FD_189094 | JGI IMG/M metagenome (GOLD analysis project Ga0247722, IMG submission 189094) | Subsurface sediment microbial communities from gas well in West Virginia, United States - MSEEL Well Study Marcellus 3H_FC | ecosystem: Environmental > Terrestrial > Deep subsurface >... | reverse complement strand
TTGATGGGCATGATTCACCTCTGCAAAGTAGAACGTTCGTTCACTTTACGCCGCGCGAATGGCTAAATCAAGGGGTACTGAGCAAGAGACATAATCAGGTAATCATTTATTATTCTACTTTTGTTTTAACTAGCCATTCTCTGCCTCGTAATAGTCCATGCCAATACACAATGGCTAATAGATGGCGTTTGATAAACCAATTAAATCTTCTCGGGATATGTGGAGCCAGAAATTTAAATGTAGGATCAAGTACGCCATTATAGGCAAACTCAGCTAATACAATTTTGCCATTTTCTACCGTAAGTGGGCAGCCGCCATAGCCATTATAAATAGCTTTACTGCTTAACCCAGATAAATAACTGATGATATTAATGGCAACAACTGGTGCTTGTTTACGGATGGCTGCAGCTGTTTTGGCATTGGGGCTGGATGCGGCATCGCCTAATGAAAAAATATTTGCATAGCGTATATGCTGCAAGGACTGAGGGTCTATCTCTACCCAGCCTGCTGCATTGGCCAGCGGGCTATTAGCAATAAAAGGGTGGGCGCATTGTGGTGGCACAACATGCAGCATATCGAATGCTACTTCGGTAGATACAATACTGCCATCGGCATGAGTATGGGCAAAAGTAGCCATTTTTTTCGCACCATCTACTTTTGTTAACGTGCTAGAAAAATTTAAATTAACACGGTAGCGATCCATATATTTATTAAGGATGGGAATAAAATAAGCCACTCCAAATAACGTTGCACCTGCATTATGAAACTGCACCTCAATATTGTTGAGTATTTTATGTTTTTCCCAGTGTGAACAAGATAAATATACGGCTTTTTGTGGCGCGCCAGCACATTTAATTGGCATGGCTGGTTGGGTAAATAAAGCCACGCCACTTTCTAATTTTTTTACTAATTGCCATGTATAAGAAGCTAAATCACTGCGATAATTGGAAGTAACTCCATTTTTCCCCAGTGTTTCTTCTAATCCTTCAATCGCAGACCAATTTAAGAATAAGCCTGGGCATACAATTAAAGCGCGGTATTGCAATATATTATTATTCTCTAACATGATGCTATTTTTATCTGGGTGAAATATCTTTGCCGCTGATTGAATCCACTCTACAAAGAGTGGCATGACCTGACTCATGGGCTTAACGCTTTGCTTAATATCGAACTCCCCAGCACCCACGAGTGTCCAAGCGGGTTGATAAAAATGTTGTGTGGCCGGCTCCACAATCGCAATTTTTAACCCTTTCTGCCGTTTATTAATAGCTTGCGCCACGCCCAAGCCTGCAGCACCACCGCCAATAATCACAATATCAAACATATTTTCTCCTTTGTTACATGAGTAGTCAGTTTTATTGTTTGTAGCTGGTAAATGTGCCATTGTGTTGAAAGAGTTATCTTTAAAAAGGTTATTATTTTTTAAAATGATGATTTGTTTTGAAGGGATGCTGATTGACAGCATGCTTAGTTTGTTGGCATTCAGTTATAGTTGGGAGCTATCTGGTTTTTTCTTTTGATCTACTCGATTAGAAAGTCTCTTTGTTTTTCACAAATTTTCAGCTTTTAGATAACTGCCCATGAACCCAGACATTATCCTCCCGCCCTATCCCGGTATTTTGCTTAGCCATGTGCATCTGGTGCAATCCTTGCAAGAAGCAGAGCAGGCTTGGGGTGCATTAAAAAACGCCGATGTACTGGGCTTTGATACCGAATCCAAGCCTGTGTTTTTTAAAGGCCAACAATCCAACGGCCCCCACCTTATTCAGTTAGCAAGCGATACCGAGGTATTTTTATTCCCCATTTTGCATGCCGGCCAAACTACGACGGTAGTAAAGGCCTTGTTGGAGTCCCCGCAAATTTTAAAAGTAGGATTTGGCTTAAGTGATGACCATAAACGCTTACACGCCAAGCTAGGGATTATGCCAAATCATGTTTTAGATTTATCCAGAGCCATGCGTGAAAAAGGCGCAGGGGATTTGGGGGCAAAAACAGCGGTGGCCCAATTTTTTGGCATGCGCTTACAAAAATCCAAAAAAGTGAGTACTTCCAACTGGGCGGCCTCACCCTTAAATGAGCGGCAAATGAAATATGCCGCTGACGATGCTCAGGTCGCACTCTTGGTGTATCGCAAATGGCTGGCTTTGAAAGCCCTTAACTAAAGGGATATCCGCTGCCTATGGGGAACGTGTGAGATTTTTTAATCGCGGGGTAATTTATTTAGGGCCATCTTTTTTTTGATTTTGCTAAAAACTAGAATTGAGCTGGGCGCGGGAGAGATTCTCTTAGTACCCAGAGTGATTTAGCTAGTGAGTAGAATACGCTCTACTACTTTGCGTGAAAGAATGATCGCACTGTCATCTATACTCCAATCGCGTAGCAAGGCGGTATCAGCTCCTAAACCATGGCATTTGGGAAGCGTAGTGTAGGTGTCGTGCCCCTGTTGGTAATGATAGGTTTCACTGCTACCAAGTGCGCATTGAATCAGTAATAAAAGAGAATAGTCGCTTAATTTAGTGTGAATAGTATCTTGGGCAAAACAGATAGAGGCATAAAGCGCTGTTGCATACTCTATATTAGAGGGATATTGGTCTGTGCTTAGGTTGAAACCATCACCACCAGAAAAAAAATTTCCTTTATTACAACGGATTGCCATATTATTTATTTCAACAATTGGTCCTAATTGCACCAGCTCTGCACTGGTAATAATTCGATTTGCCTCGGCCTGATTTAATTGACTCATTGCAAAGTCCCTTTGTATTTTTGTTAAGGTAATTATGCTAAAGCAAGCCAAACTAAATTAGAATATCGTGTGTGGTAAGCAAAGCAAAAGTATGTTTTTTATGGCCTTGTAACTTAGTTCAGGGTAACGGATTAAAATTACCTTACGTAGGCAGGCCTATTTAACATTGAATAAAACACCCCTGAGCTGAGCAGGGGTGTTTGTGCATACAGCTGATATAAAAGGGTTTTAAATCCCTTATTATCGCTAGTGCTACGAGGTATTAACGATTGCTAAATGAATTTAAAACAGTGAGTAAGCTGGTTAAATTATCTGCCACACCGCTTTGCCCCACTTTTTCAGTGGCCCCAGCACTTGCCATCGTATTAACGCTATAAATTTGCATTACGCCTTGGTTAGCCGCAGCCAGCGCTAATGCATTTTGTTGTTGCTGCGCAGAAACGGCATTTTCAAACAAGATACCGGTGGAGTGAGCCATGGTTTGATAAATCGTGCCCATGGCCATTGCTGGTGCTTCGCCCAAAACTTTAACGTTGGATTGAGTGACCGCGTCTGTAATTTGATTATTAACCGAAGTTGGGAATGCCATTGTTATGCTCCTGATTTAACAAATAAAAGATAGTGAGATAAATAATACGACCTATCGTTGGCCAAGACTGCCCAGTACAGATTGCATACTGCTTAGATTGTCTGCTACGCCTGATTGAGAGACTTTTTCAGTTGCCCCTGCATCCGCCATGGTGTCTACGCTATAAATTTGCATGACCCCGGTATTGCCAGCTGCCTGTGCCAATGTGTTTTGCTGTTGCTGAGCAGAGATAGCATTTTCAAATAGAATGCCGGTTGAGTGGGCCATACTTTGAAATAGCGTGGCCATTGCCATCGCGGGAGATTCGCCTAATACTTTGACATTGGCCTGAGTGACCGCGTCAGTGATTTGGCTATTGACTGCTGTATTTGCCATTATTGAAATCCTTTATGCAGACATTGGCCTGAGATAAGGCATAAATGTTTGCTTAATTAACGGCGAAATGACTGCAAAACGGTCATTAAGCTGGTTAGGTTATCGGCAACGCCGCTTTGGCCCACTTTTTCAGTTGCCCCAGCACCGGCCATGGTGTCCATGCTATAGATTTGCATCACACCCATATTGGCTGCAGCTTGTGCAAGGGTATTTTGTTGTTGCTGAGCAGAAATCGAGTTCTCAAACAAAATACCAGTGGAATGAGCCATGGTTTGAAAGAGCGTGCCCATTGCCATAGCGGGTGCTTCACCCAATACTTTGACATTGGATTGAGTTACAGCATCGGTGATTTGGTCATTAACTGAAGTTGGGAAGGACATCGTTGTTTACTCCTGTAAGGTTTAGCACAGCAATTGCCGTGTATGGATAGGAACGCAGCAAAGTGAGTGATGTGAAAAAGATTATTGATTTGTTGCCGCGTGAGTCGTTTGAGGGGAGGCTGCTGGATTTGGATCGGTGGTGCTGGTGGGCTCTGCCGCAGCTGGCCCTTGTTTTTCTGCGGCATTTAAGCGATCAATCACCATTTTTAATTCTTGGCTCAGCGGGCCAAAGAATTGTGTAAAGCATTTTTCTACTTCTTGCTTGGCGAGCATGGCAAGGCGATCAGCAATTTGTGCCAGAGCCATTTGACTAGAAGCGGACGCACCTTTTGTCATGAGGGCAGAGGGGCGCAGATCGGTTAAAGAGCGAGCCCCTTCTACTAGCTTGGCAATGGCCTGCTCTTCTTGTTGCTGTAATTGCAAAGCTTTGTTAGAACTATTTTGAATTGATTGCAGGATATTTTTAACGCTTAATTCAGCTTGAGCGCGGCCTGCTGCAACGATATGTTCGGCCTGCTGGCGTGCCTGTTGATTAACCGAGATATCGTTGTTCGGTGCTTTGTCATTTAATTGTTGCTGAAACTGTAGCAATAATTGGGTTTCCTCTTGATTTAAAGGGTGTTGCAATAGTTGCTCGGCAAATTGCTGTAATTCTGGGAGCAAGCTGGTTATAGGCATTGGATCAGCCATAATGAATGTCCTCTGGATAGTTTATAACGTCTTTATTACATGTTTCCTCACTACTTATTAGCGGGGCTAATACATTGTAAGCAATCACCAATGCATGAATTAATCGCCAGTACTCAATATTATCCTTTGGATCTGAAGATAAGCAGAGGGATTGAGCCCATTGATTAAGGCTATTGCCAAGTAATTGATGTAATGCCGTATGGATCGATGCCAACTCTTTGTTCATAGAAATCCTCTAATTAAATAAATATAGTAAAAAATGCGGCCCGTTTTATTTAGCGAGTTAAGGGCTATATAGATGGACGGTGGCTTGATCTGCTTGTGAAAATAAAAATAGCCAGCGCAAAGGCTGGCTATTAGGGAGGTGTGGGTTATTTAGCCAAAATTTGCTTTATATTTTGCAATACTGCTATCTATTTTATCGAGTGCAAATGCGGCTGATTCGGCTTCGAGTGCGCCCGATGCAGCGGCGACGGCAGCGGCAGTACCGACTAATAAGTCATTCAGTAATATACCTAGTGCGTCTTCAGCTGCACCCTTGATATCTTCTTTTGCCAATTTTTCAGTCATATTTTTAAGCAGCATACTTTTACTAGCGAGAGCCATTTTGCTGGTGCTATCAAAATAAACAGCCCCTGCCTGAGCAATTAGCCCGCTGGCTTGGGTGATCATCATATTGGGTGCAATGGCGATTTGGCTGGGGGCGTAGGCGGCTGTTTCGCTATTGGTTAGCTGCACTGCCTGCACAATCTGGCTATTGAGCGCATCCGTGTTGCTGGCAGGTTTATCTTGTAGCAAGTGCTGCGTCATCATGCTTAATGGGCTAGGGCTGCTTGGAGTGGCAAGCGAGGGTGCATCATTGCTACCTGAACCTGAACCTGAACCTGAACCTGAACTCTCTACTGAATTTGCAGCGGCTATGGGGGGATCGCTAGGCTCGGGGGCTTGCTCTGTGTGGGCTGCCGTGTCTGTTTCACTAGAGCTGGGGCCTGCTGATTTGGATTTAAAAATATCTGAAAATGCCATCGTATCTATTCCTTGCAGGGTTTACACCGGCTTTACGGTGTAGGCGATGTGGGATTAAATTCGCCAGTATGGATAATATTGAGGTAATTAGTTTATCGCCACTTTACAATTTGTTAATAACGTATATGCACATCATTGCAGTGTTCAGGAGTATTTTGAAGAGATGAACTAAGTAATTGTGCTTTTTTAAATTTTTTTACAAAATGATTTTAATAAGGTAAAGCCTTATCTGTGATGGATGGCTCACAATGGTTTTATCTATATAAAAGCGACTTGTATGATTTTTTTTCCTGATTATTCCTCTTCCTCAACGAAGAGCATGATTACTTTGATACGCGTAGAAAAAAAGTGAAAAACAAGCTTATTTGACGTAATTTTATGCAAAAAATTTATGCCACTTCCCTTTATTTTATAGAATTGAATAAGAGGGTTAATCATGTTTTTTATTAAAAAATTGAGTATAAATTTTAATGAGTCTCGAAGCTGGCCCTGGTCAATATGTGGTTACTTATTATGGTTTTTTGTGGATAGCATCAACCTCCGGCTTTGCCGGAGGCGACTTGTTAATAATATCTGTGTGATTTATTTTTTAATACTATCACTCCATCTGCTCTGCCAATTGCTGTCTGAAGATGTACAATTTCACCAAGAAGAGGGGCTTCTTCAGTCCCTTCAACTGTTGCACAAACAATAATTGTTCCATTAATGTACTTTGTACAAAGTATTTCATTTTTTTGTTTTTCTGCATTTATATAATTTAGATTTGTTAAAATAATATTCCATTGTCGATGATGGTTGTATTCTCCTAGATAAGCAAAGCTCTGAGCTGGGTAAGTATTCCCCCATGTATAGTTAATAACTGCTTCCTCTACTAAATTTCTTAAACAATCCCATTTTATGTTATATATAAGTGTATTTATAAGTGTATTTTTTTCACAATCGGGGTATAGACTAAACCGCTCTATAGCATCTTGAGCTGCATATGTTGGATTGTCGCTATCTATATAGTGCTTTTCTAAAAAGTCAAATTGAGTTGGCATTTTATTACCTCTTATAGCTGGTTAATTATTCAGACTTAGTCTATTTTTTGGTTGCATATTTAAACTATCTATTGATTAATTTTGTGCACTTAAGTAATTTCGCTTGACTATATTTGAACGTATTTATATGTAAAAAATCAGATAGATAGCGCAAATATTGCTACGAACTATTTTTTTACTTCGTCGACGTAAATCGTGTTTTCATTGTTTGAAGCAGTTACGCTTAATATAGGTCCACCTGGAATATCAATTACATACACTCCATGATCTATGTAATTATTTTCCAAATAGCGCTTGATATAGTTCTCATCACCTTGTGAAATTTTAAGATCTTGCAAATTTTGACGAGCTGAGGCTGTAATATTAGCTGTTTTCATTATAAAACTCCGAATATAAATAATAGTTAGTAAGTAGTCGCGTTTGACTGGATTTTAATTTAAGAAAGCAGATAGACCGTACAAATATTGCTACCAATTAATTCTTTCTTACCGTGTGATGCAAATCTAGTTTTGCACGAATACTTAGTAATGGACATGATTAATTGTTTTTATGAGGATGGATTGTTTTGTTTTTTTGAATAATTACATTGTATTTTACCCATGGTTGTTTGAGTATGATTTTTAGTCATGATTGCTATGAAATTGGCTTTTTTTTAACTCCTATTTTTATCCATGTTGTTATAGGGCTTTTTATTTTTTATTGATTTATTTTTCGATCTCTAAAAAGGCGGAGAAACTAGGGTATAAGCGGCTTGCTCATTTAGCTACTTTTTTCCCCCACCCCTAGAATCATGGTCACGGCCTTGGAGACAATGGCGCTGGAAATTTGGTTGAGCGCTTGTTGGCTGTGAATGGCGTTTTGTAGTGAGAGCCCGGCAGAGTGGCTGGCTACTTGATAGAGCGAGGCGATCGCTTGTGCGGGTGCTTCAGCCACTACTTTGACGTTGGTTTGGGTCACCGCATCGGTGATTTGCCCGTTGACTAGCGTACTGTCTGCCATAAAGCTCTCTCCTGAGCAGCCGTCGTTGACGGCTGGATAATGTTAAAAGTATGAGTATTGCGCTGGGCTGCCGTTTGCCGCACTTGGGCGGGCTAATGACGGTGCGTATAGATGGGAACGTGGCAATTTTGCTTCTGTGAACAACTTTATGGATTTTGTGTTTAGAACCGGCTGGATGCTGAAAATGGGGAGGGATATTTTTTGATTTGGGCGTGCAGAAGTGTGTTTAGCTAGCGCTATCGTGCTTGCCCCCTTGTTCAGGGGGCTTGAATAGCAAAGATTAATGATCCGGTGTGGGGGCGCTTTGCAGGTATTGCTCAAAACAAGACTGCAATGCGGGGGAAATACCACTGCATAGTTGCTGCAGGCTTTCGAGCTGTTCTTTGCGCAGCTGCCCCGTTGATTCTTGCAAAGCGTTTAGGGCAAGCAGGCCATCGGCGCCGCTGCGCAGGTTTAAGCAGCGGTGCAGAAACACAAACCATTGTTGCTGTAGCAGCTTAGGTCCTTTTAATTGCCAATTTAGCCACTCGCTGCGTAGCTCTTGATCTATCTCGCTGAGCTGTTGGCAGTAGTCGATAAAACTGGGCAGCTCCATACGGGCGCTCCATTGTTCCCAAGATGCTTGTGTTTGCTGCTGGTTAAGAAGGTTGTTTTTGCTTTCTAAGCAGGCCTTTAGGCCATCTTTCCAACTGCTGGTATGCGGGCTGTCTAGCTTGGCTAGCCAGTTGTGTGTTGTGAGCCAGCTACTTTCAATATTGCGTAGCCAAGGGGTGATAGGGAGCTCGTTCATGGTGATTTACCTTGGTTATTTAGGGCGGATTTGGTTTAAACGTAGCAACATGGCCCACACTGCGGCCATTTGCGGTGCTTTTTTGGTGTAGAAATCAGGCCGAGCAGGGTCTTTGCTGCTATAGCCCCAGAAGTCCCAGCAGCCTTGCGGATTCCTCGCCTTGTCGGTACGAATTTGCGGGTAAAGCATGACGATGCGATTGCTTTCGGCCAGCTCGTTGTAGCCTGTACTTCGGTAAAAGCGATCCCCGATACGATTATCTTCTTGGGTGCAACCATGGAAGACCACATGCACACGGCAGTTGGCTTTAAAGCAGGAAGAGGGAATGTAAGCATGGCCGATGGAAGACATGCCACTATTGGCTGTTGCAAATTCGGACTGGTCAAAATCGATCCATTGCCCGCCCAGCTTACTTACGGGCGGTTTTAAATTGCCATACATTTGGCGTAGTACATCTTGCGATTGAGTAAAGCCACAGTTATTGATATTGGGTGGAGCATTGGCCGCGCAGGCTAAATCGTTGCTATTGGCCGTGAGTAGCGCGTGGCCTGCGTTGATATTGTCTACATACTTAAGCTCTGGCTCTTTGACGCCTGCTGCGCGATAAAAGGCCGCAGTTTGGGCCACTACCTTAGATTTAACGATATTGTCGGCTGAGCCTGTAAAAATGTAGATCCGTTGCTGGGCAATTGAGCGGGTTGGATCAATGTCACCCTGTTTGGCAAATTGTTGTGCTTGTTGCCAAGCGGCGGCACCAGATGGAGCAGCACCTAAAGGTTGCATGCAGAGCGTGGTAGCGGTAATCAGAAAATGCTCTGGGCCCGCTAGGCCGCCTAAACCCGCGCAATAAAATGGCCCGCCAGCAATAATGCCTGCTCCAGCAATCCCTGCTGAATAGGCCACAGCAAATTGTGTGGCCATGAATGCGCCAGATGATAAGCCTGATACGGTGTTTTGGGCCGGATCGGTGCCCAGTGCGGGCAGTGGGCTGGCAGCGTAGCTCATGCTATAGGGCAAAGCGAGCATTAAAAGATAAGCTAACTTGTGTTTGAAGATCGAACGTTTCATGGTTTTTCTCCGGTGTTTGAAGGTGAGTCAATTTCTTTTGTTATTTTTTGCAGCTCGTTAAGGCCAGACCAAGCAATAAATACAAGGCCTAATTCGGTGGATGCAAATGAATAGGGCAGCCCAGCTAAAACTCCAAAGGCGAAGCCTTTGGCTAAAGCCATGCCTAAGTCTTCTTTTTCAACCCAGTGCTGGATCAACGTGGCACTAAAAGTCGTGATGACTAGCAACAACATTCCGCTCGCTAGATAGAAATACCCACGCTCTAATGGGGGTAGTGCTTTTCCCATGTCCAACAACATGACGGTCCATAATTTATCGGTTGAAATGCAAACAATGGCGGAAAGCAGGTGAATAGGGCTCTGGCTTAGCTTAGGTATTGCAAGGCCGTTACTCTGTGCAGGCTCTTGCTCTGGTGAGGGCATAGGTTTACCCATTCTGATGAGTTTTAGCTGAGACTTATTGCTGCATTTGCCTACTTACTGCCACTGGATAAACACCCAGTGTTTTTTGGTGGATGTGCTGAATAGGCATAGAGAGGTACGCTGCAGCCTGCTATTTGTGAATGGTCTTTAGGATGAGTGGTTTGGGGTGAGGCTGATGAGCTTTTTGCGGAGTAATTCCACACGCTTGCGTGCTAGGGCCTCGTTGATGCAGAGAATGCTGGCGATGTCAGGGTAGGCAAGCTCTTGCTCAAACTTGAGCGTGAATAAGAATCTTTGCTCGGGGGTGAGCCGAGTAAGGTTGAGCTCTAGTTGTGCAATCTGCTGGCGCAGCTCTAGGGCTTTTTCTGGTGGGTGTACTTGGCTGGCAATGCTGATGGCGTGGTCATGATCAAGATCGGTGTCATGGTCGATTATTTTTTTTTCTCGAACTATTTTGCGTACGCTGTCTAAAAAAACATGGTCTAACACCATAAATAAAAAGCCCTGAGCATCTCTAACTTGCTCAGATGAATCTAGTAAATATAGATAGGCCTTCAGTGCGGTGTTGGCGAGCAGATCATCAGAGTGGGAGGCATTACCACGGGTAAGTCGTTGTGCGCGTCTAAATAATTGGCTGCGTACTGTTTTCCAGGCCATTTCAAAACGCTCTTGAGCGGGCTGGGGGAATTGACTAGAGGCATCCATACTTCTCTCTTTTAATGGTAAGGGAGAAGAAAGGTTGTGCTTTTTTAATTTTGGTTTCTGTTACCTTGGTGACAATTAAAATATATATTTTTATTTTTTTTGTAAGTTTTTATTTTTTTTTGTCACTATTTGCGCGCAGCATATTTGCTTGCTTATGGCAGGGCTCATCATTCTTATGCACGAATTTACACTTAGGAGTGCAAGGCCCTGCAAGTTGTTAGGCTTTGTTGGTTTAGATGTAGCGGCTGTTTGGCTGGCAAGGAGGGGGCTGCATATTGTTTCATTAGGCGCTTAGCCCCCCATTAGCCCAAGTTTGGGGTGATGGGGAGTCTTGGACAAAATGGATGGGAAGCTTAACTATTTAATCGGGAAAATTGCTTGTCCCAAGACGGGGTGACTGTGTTACTGGCATTGTATGCCCAACCATTAAAGCCACCTGCCGCTGTGCCAGGGGGGAGGCTGGCGAGGGCTGCTGTTAGCATTGCTGGGCTAATATAGCCTGTACCACATTGGTTGTTTGCAAAGGCCACCGTGATGACGATTTTAGTCGCACTGGTTTTAGCCGTTTTCGGCCAATCTAGCAAAAGCGCCTTAAGCGTTGTTGACAGCATGTCTGTGCTACTAAAATTATGCTGGTTGTAAATTTGCACATTCAGCCAATCAATGGCATCACCAGAACTTTGCATCATGCGGGTATACAAGGCGAGGGGGTTGCCCCCGTTTGCTCCTGGCCATTGTGTAGAGCTCAGCATATAGGGGGTTTGTGGAGCGTGGGTAATTAAGGTGCCTGCTGGTAAATCTTTTCTTAGCTGTAGGTTTAATTGACTTAATCGGTCAGCCCATAAATTGCTGGAAACTCCTCCGCTGTATGATCGAAAATTTTCTAAATCAAAATCTATTCCATTAAAGCCCATACCGTAATCAGTTGGATAATCTACTCCAGATGCAGTTTTTAGCGTGATTGGGCCACCATTGAGAACTTGGCGGATCATTTTTAAAAAATTGCCGTAAATGCTCGGGTCTAATTCTGTAGACCTTGGTCCTTGAAATAAGCATTCTAGGCTTGCGGGAGTAACCGCTCCTCCTCCGATAGAAAAGAGCAGTTTCTTTTTTGCGATACGCAATGGATTTATCCATTGTGCCGGCTTATAACTGCCCATTGCACCATCTACAACACCATTGCCTAGGGCATCAATCCCAATAAATGTAGCAATCATGGTGTTAAATTGAGAGTCCACAAGCTGTGAAATCTGCTTTAAGGGGCTGCCATTCAGGTAAGTTGCATTAATTTTCATTTTTATTCCTATTTTTAAATTAGTAGGTTTTCACTCAACGACTATATGGAGTAATATTATTAATGGTTAACTCTTAATTTTTATGGATGTTTTTTATCTTATTTATCCTTATAAATATAAACTCTAATTTTTTACCCCTGAATGATTTGATCTGGGATTAAGTGCATTACTGTCTTTCCGCTTAGTTGGGAATAATGAGGCTAAGTTGACCAGAGTTTTTATAGGTACAAACTAGAGTCATGTATTGTTAAGTACGTGCTTATTCTGATGGTGTGAATTTTAATGACATAGGGTTTGTTTTTTTAGTCATTAAATATATTAATTATTCATTGCAATTTGCTTCATTTTTTTTATGTCGCTAATTAAAATTGAACTGGTCTGCCGCTGTAATAAGCCAGTCCTCAGCCATTTTTGTAGCTGGGCGTTCAGTTTGGGCCTGCTTGCATTGACCATTGCTGCAAGAGTGCTTTGATTAGGCGGGGGAGGGATTAAAACCCCTTCAGGATGTTGGATGCCATAGTGGCTTATTTGTGTCAAAAAATAACGTGCTAGGCGAGATTCCAATTGAAATAAGCATGTTGCCTCAACGAAGTCGATAGTTTGGCGAAGCCGCCTACAGAGTAGGCCTTGCATGCGTGCCATTAATTGGGGGTTGGCTTGTAAAACAGGAAAATGATGCTTATTTAAAACCAATAAGTATGATTTTTCTTCTGCGTAGGCAGAGTTGCAGCGTTTCTGAGGATCTAGTAATGCTGTTTCCCCAATAATTTCTCCTGGATGGTTGGTGTAGTGGATTACCTCCTTACCATCTTCTCCGTGTAATACATGATATAAATGGCCGCTTAATATAAAACCTATATATGTTTCGGGTTCATTTTTTAGATAGAAAGGGCGAATAGTACTTGCATGCCAGTCATTGGCGTGTGTGGCAATATAGTGAGCCAAATCGTTGGGCAATCCAGCTAATAGAGGCATTTCTTGTAGTTTTTGTTGTTTCCAAGCGATAGGCATGCGTGCTTTGGTGATGACCTGGGCCTTAGTCAAGTTTAATTTCATTTTGAACTTTGCTCATTTTTTATACCAAACTTTTTATGAGCGAATCAGTCCATATTTAAATATATTGAAAATGGGGTGACCATACCATTAATTTGTATTATTAATTTTTGGTATGTTTTTTTTGATTCGCATACCAATGAGTACGATTTAATGATTTTTTTGTGAATTGAGTGAATAAGTATTTTCTGCTCATTACTAATAAAGGTGCAAGATAAGCTTCAGTTTTTATGGAGGATCATTGCTAGGTATTGTCACAAGGTGTAATTAGTAGGCACAAATAAGTGTTTAGAGAGCAATACTTGGCGATGAAAAAATTTGTTTCTGCTTTGAGGAGGTGTAGTGATCCAATCCCAGTAGACACCTCGATAGGGCATTATTCATCCTAACGAGGAAATAACATGGTTGCTACGCAGGCTTCGATCAGTTGGCTGATGTTTTGCTGAAACTCTGGTACATCGTCTTCTACCCAGAATGGGCGTTGCAGGAAGGATTGTTGCACGTCGATCACGATCAGCGCTGTATTTGGCATGGTTTATCTCTCTGTAGTGCGTTGGGATGAGTGAGAGATTAAACCTGTATGTCAGCCTTGCTAATGGGCTGATTGGCCAAATTAGGGACGGATTACGCCAATATATCTTTATAGAAAATAAATGCCGTAATCCGTCTTAAGCGTGCTTCGCGGATGTTGGTTTATAAAGCTTATGGCCACTTAGGTGATTGAAAAACCAGCGTTTTGCCATCGGGCATGATTGCCAGCACGCTTAGTGCGGCAATGGTGTGCTCGCCTTCTTTAAATATGTCACTGCCAAAGTTAGCAATCAGGCGGGTGCCGTCGCTAAATATCGTTTCTTGCACGCTGCCAGCGCTGTTTTTCCAGCTAAAGCCGGTCATGGCCTGATAGGCCAGCCTCTGATGCATTGGGCGGAAGAAGGCGTCTAGCTGTTTGAGATAGGGTAGGCGTTTGGCGTTGGTTTCCAAGCTTAGATTAAGCAGTGGCGGCACATTGTAAAGCTGCTGCATTAACTCGGTACTGGCACGGCTTTGTTTGAACTTTAAGCTGTCGAGCGTCCAATGATGAGTGGTAATCACGCTGTCGTGAAACGCGGCTTGGAATAAGGGCACGCGTTTAGCTGGGTCAAAAAATAGTGATTGGTATTCGGGCTTAATAGAGACTGATTTAAAGAAATACTCCGGCTGTTGGCTGGGCCACCAGCGGCCTAGGTAATAAGGTGAAGCCGTGTTTTTACGCATATCGGCATCGGTCCAGCCAAAGCCGCGTGTTTGTGTACCGTGGGCAAAAGCCACTTGGCTATTGGCAACGGCGTGGCCGTCTTCAGAGCCCACGATGATGCCCAGCTTTTTTGCTATCCATGCCATACCGTCTTCACGGTTTTTGGCGTCTTGTGCTTCTGAAGTGGGCTTGGCTGGGTCGTAGTCGTCAAAAATCATGCCGGTGGCGGCTACGTCTAAAAACCAGCTGTTATAAGGGCTGGCGGCTTGGATTTTTGGCACACGTTTTTCTAGTAGCGGGCGAACGCAATCTTGATTTACATACACGCCTTCGCCTTGAAAGCCCGTTTTACGCTTACCGTTTTTTAGCATAATGCCGCAGCGTAAAAACGCGTCTTGGCCAAGCTGGGCTGAGCGCCAGCTTGGGTTGTTATTGCCATCGGGCAGGGCAGTATCGTAAGAATCATAAGGGCCAACTAAATAGCCCGCCAGACGCGCCGCTGCAACCGCCTCTGGGTTGGCGTAGCCTGCTTCCCAATCGGGCAGGCCTATCCATAGTTTGGGCAGCCCAGCTTTTTCTAAGGCTGTGATCATTTTTGTAGAAGCGCCTTCGCCCCACTGCTTAGGATTGGTCAGCGCCTTGCCTAGATGCTGGCTTAGCCAGCTTTTACGCGTACTAAATTGCGCTGCATCGTGGCCAGGGATTTGCTGTTTAAGCGCTTCATCTAGGCTATTGAGCAGCACTCCCTGCTCGTAGTGGTTTTGTTTTAAATCTTTAGCCAGTAGCGCTTTGTGGCCCGTGCTGTCTAGTTTTAAATCTGTAGCGATGATGGCTTTTGCGAGCTGATTCCAATCTGTTACATCTGCCGTGCTCAGCAAACGCTGGCCCCATACATAAACATGGCTGGCCCCAAGCAGCTTTTCACCCTCTTTTGCTGCGGCTAGTTTTTCTTTTAATGAAGTAAACTTACCGTTGGCTATGGCCCATGCACGGTAGCGTTTGGCAGGAGATAACCAGTCTTTGCCATTTAAAGCAATTTGCACTTCGTATGGGCGCTGAAAATCTAAGCGACTAAATTCATGTTTAGCGGAGATGGCTATCCCTTTGGCATCGGGGGAAAAACTCAGCTCATTATTAAATGGGTTAGCAAATAAAACAGAAACGATATGTTGACCATAATCCAAGCCTAAAACCGGCAGGCTTAAGCCTTCTGTGGTGTTGATTCCTGAGTATTCTTGGCCTAATGCCTTGCCCCAAGCTGCATCTAGCGTAGGAATATAACTGCCTTCAAATAGAGGCAGTAGCAAGCCTTTAGCCCCAGAAGGGATCAAAGGCCAACTGATTTGGCCGCTTTCTGTGTGGCTAAATTTAACGGAAAGCACCGCGCCATTAAGCTGAGTCTCTACTTTTACCCTATTGCCCCATAACCAGCTGGCTTGTGCTGCTGTTTGCTTAAGCTCGGTAACGCTGACGGCCTTGCTTGGTATTGAAAGCGTGAGCGGCGAGCCATCAGCCAGCTTTGCGGTTGCTGCCAACGTGGTGGGATCGATATCGATTATCCAGTCGCTGCTGGCTAGGGTAAGGGCTTGAGCCAGCGGGCTAAGTGCCAGCAGTGGAAGAATAAAGTAGCGCATGGAGCCAGCCTGAAGTGAGGAGAGATCTGATTGTAGGGAGCACACGCAGGCTGGCAAGGGGACAAAGTTACTATTAACGCTAATTTCTCTGAGTGCTTGCTTAAGCTTGTCTAATTGACCAACTGCCACTGCAACTGCCAGCACAGTACCCAGTGCTAAGCCACAAGACGCGCAGTATTTTCCGGCCACGCCTCGGCCAAACCACCCCACGCCCAGCTTAAACGCTTTAGCCGCTTGGCCTTGGCCGGTACAGCTGGCACACCAGCTGGGCCTGCCAGGA
>Ga0247722_10000977_pt1 | contig 16341 bp, 13 predicted proteins | sample MSEWelMarce3H_FC_FD_189094 | JGI IMG/M metagenome (GOLD analysis project Ga0247722, IMG submission 189094) | Subsurface sediment microbial communities from gas well in West Virginia, United States - MSEEL Well Study Marcellus 3H_FC | ecosystem: Environmental > Terrestrial > Deep subsurface >... | reverse complement strand
ATTTATGTATGAAGATGTAGATTATGAGTTATTGAAACGCACTTTTGAGCGTGATCTGAAGGAAATTGAGAGTATTTATGGTGTTGAAATTAAATACATCCGCAAGGAAAGAGTTTATGAAATTATTCAAGAAGCTGATGAGGGCAACACCAACCGTTTGATGGAAACTAGTCAGATATTTAATGCTTTGAGTGTTTCGGACTCGGTGGCCAATCATTTGATTTTGGAAAAAAGAAAGTCGCTGGGTACTGAAAATATGTATGGTTTGCTGCATGCGATTCAGAAACAAGTGGAAGTGAACTTGGTGTATGAAAAATTTTGGGATTTTGATCATGAAAAATTTCAACGTGTGTTGCGTCCCTTGGTGTTGAAGGAAGCCCGCCAACGATGGTATTTGATAGCCGAAGACCCGAATGACGGTGCTATAAAATCGTTTGGGTTGGATCGGATTTCGGATTTGGAGATTAGTTCGATACGTTTTGAATATCCCAATTCGTTTAATGCGGAAGAAAAATTTAAACATGCCTTTGGAATTATTAGTGGCGAAGAAGGCCCGGAGAAAATTCGGCTTTGGCTCACTCGCGAACAAGGTAATTATATCAAGTCTTTACCCTTGCACAATTCTCAAAAACTCATTTCGGAAACCGATACCGAAGTGGTACTAGAACTCTTTATTTGCCCCACCCACGATTTTATGATGGAACTCCTCTCGATGGGCGCCAATGTGAAGGTGCTTGAACCCGAAAGTTTGAAGGAAAAAATTAAGAAAAAATTGTTGGATGCGGTGGGTTTATATGAATGATTTTTTTGTGGTTTAGAAACATCGACGAATTGAAATCCGCATTTTTTTTCACGAAAATGGAACGGAATTCCGGTAATGATTTATATTGTTTTGATAGCAGCAATATTGCTTTTGGCCTATATAAAACTCAATGAATTAAAGGGATGTAAGATACCCAAAATGTCATCTTGTAATCAATTGCAAAATGAAATTATTGATCAAATAATAATTCACTTTTGTGGAGCCCCCAGTAAATTAAGCTCTTTCAAAGTTTAAAACAAAGCTCCTTACAGTCTTGGCCTCACATTTTGTATCGCCTCTACACTTTCTTTGCAAATGGAATTGAAATTATTTAAACGTAGTGCCTTTTGTAACTTTTAAAAACCTAATAACAAATAGCAACATCCTTTACCTGAACAGACTTAAAAGCCAACTTATGTAGCTTAATTACAACCCCTAAACGAGACTCCTGTTCGTGAATTCTCAAGTTGATGTATCTAACAATTAGCCTTTTTAAAGTAAAATTGTGCAATAAAATAAAATGATAACAATATAAATATAATCTATTGTCTGTAAATATACGATAATAAAAATTGATTTTAAGTAACTCTTGTTACAACAATACATTATTTTTCGGCGGAACTTTGCAGCATCAAATAAGTAATAATCCAAAAAAAATAAAAAAATGGAAAATCAAGTATTTATGCCAAGAATTGGCGAACAAGCACCAGAATTTACTGCAATCACAACACAAGGAACTATCAATTTTCCTAAAGATTATGAAGGGAAATGGGTAATTTTCTTTAGTCATCCCGCGGATTTTACGCCTGTTTGTACTTCAGAATTTATGACTTTTGCAAGTATGCAAACGCAATTTCAAGAAGCAAATTGCGAATTATTAGGTTTGTCTGTTGACGGTTTATATAGCCACATCGCTTGGTTAAGAGCTATCAAAGAAAAAATTGAATACAAAGGTATGAAAAATATCGAAGTAACATTCCCATTAATCGAAGATATAACAATGGAAGTATCTAAAAAATACGGAATGATAATGAGTGGCGAAAGTAATACAAAAGCTGTAAGAGCCGTGTTCTTTGTAGATCCTAAAGGAACTATTAGAACCATATTGTATTACCCTTTAAGCATCGGACGAAACTTTGATGAAATTTACAGAGCCTTGATTGCCTTACAAACTGCTGATGCTTTCGACGTGGCTTGTCCTGCTGATTGGCGTCCAGGTGATGACGTAATTGTACCAACAGCCGGCTCGTGTGGTGTTGCAAAAGAACGAATGGAAGATGATGAAACTTTAGATTGTAAAGATTGGTTTTTTTGTACTAAAAAATTAGATAAAGATTTGGTTTTAAATACAATTTTGAAAAAATAAAACCTTTTTATCTCTAAATTAAACTTCCAAAAATCATAAAATAGTTTTTGGGAGTTTTTTTTTCTCTAAAAACAAAATAAATCAAAATTTGTATAGATACACAAAAATAGCGTAACCCTAAATTACAGTTTCACAAATACCTTCGGAACTCCCCAAAAAAAAAGTATAGCATAACAAAAAAATCCCTTTTTTAATCCTAACGGAATTGTTTTTCTTATCCTCATTCCTCCTAAAAGCCCACTAAATTCCAACTTACCAGAACAAACATCATAAGTGATAATTTGAATAATTGAAATAAAATCTTTAGTATTTTTTTTGATTTCTTGAACCGAATCAGTAGGCATTTTTGGAAACCTTATTCCCGCTGTCCGCTATATCTTTTTGGTTCCATTTTTCAGAGGAAGTCTTTCGAAAAAAACGTATTAATAGCATTTTCTAGGAACCAAAAAGGATACCGCTCCCATCGGGAGTAAATGGCAATTTTTAGGCATTTTTGGGATTGTTTTTCAGTTCATAGCTATTCATTTAGCGTTGCTATAGCCAAAAATACCGCCCTTTTTTTCTGCAATTTCAGTATTAAATTTTTAGGAAGAAAAAAATAATTTATTTTTGATTTCAGAATACCTAATGTCACTATTTCAAACTTTCACAAAGGTAATTTACCCTTAAATCCGACTTATAAAATGAGTAGATAGAGCACCAAGAGCAAATGTTTTCACTTAACCCCATCTTTTTGCGAGCCGCCGAGTATGTAACTTTCCGATAGCTATTGGGACTTGGTGGTGTAAGATGTTGACCCTTCTAGTTTCTTGTGGGGTAGTCTACTTGATTGTGGGTCGTTTTTCTTTCTTTCGTGCCGTAATTGCTATAGTGTTTATGAAAATGTCCATTTATGTCTTTATGTTTCAAAAATAAAAAAGTCGGGTTATTTTTATCGTATGAGCAATATTTATCCAAGTCACTTTTCAAATAGTCAGCGTTATCTTTAGTTACTGCGTCTAGTCCGTTTGTTTTTATTATTGCTACAGATTTTTTTATTAAATTTTGTCCTCCTACAAATGTCAAGGTAGCTAGGTCAATAAGCAGATTTGACAGACTTTGAATGTTGTCACTTTTGAAGTTTGATGTATTTAACAAACTTATCTCAGGTATTAAAAAGTCGATTTTAAAAAAACCTGAAATCAACTTTGAATTTTTTGTTGAAGTCCAATTCATAGAAAAGTGGTCATTCAATTCAGTATCTTTGTTAATTGAGAAATTATGTCTGTCAAGCAAAAATTTATTGTCATTCAAACAATTCGTGGTTATATGTTGCATCAAAGAATGTATGCACTCTGTCATTTTTATTGTCTTTTCCAATTTAGTTTGGCTAGTCGATGTAAAGTCTTCACAGTCATCTATGTCGGATAAGTAGGCACTTAGTCGTCCTTCTATTTGATACGTTAAATGACTTTTTTCTTGTCTATACATTTTTCTTGTCTGCTTTTTTTTACATTACCTGCTAACTACTCTATTCCCGCAAGTTTATATAACTTTTTCACTTTTTCTTGCTTAATACTTATTCTTTTATTTAAGTCTTGCAAATTTAGGATTTAATTTGAAACAAAAAAATAATTAGTGCACTTTCAACCTTAAGACTTTTGACTTTTATAAATGAACTGAAAAACAGTCCCAAAAATGCCTTAACTTCACTTCCTACTCCCGACAGGAACGGCATCCTTTTTGGTTATTTGTTATTGTTTCCTTTTTTTTGTGTATAGCAAAGAATTTCAACTGAAAACTGTAACCAAAAAGATAGAGTGGATGGCGGGAACATGGTTCGCAAAAAAGCCTAAAGATTCGGTTCAAAAAAAAATCATTACACACTTTTTTAGGATTGTATTCATTCGCATCCTTTATTCCGTCCGCATCAACCTTTTTGGGGCTGGAGCTTTTTTTAGGGTTCTAGGTTTTATAATTGCTCCTGCTTTTTTCCATTCTATAATTTGCAATTGGTTCCTGTTTTTTATAAAAATAGCAAAATAAGCAGATTCAAATCTATCTATTTACCCAAAAAAGGGGTGAATAAGGTTTTTTTGGGTTTAAAAATTGTTTATTTTTTGATTTATTCATTAGTTCCTTTTATTTTTAAGGTATTTACTCCAACATTGTAAGCATACAAAGCCGAAGGAATAAACGTAAATTCAATGTCTTGAAACGTTTTGTTTGCTTCTACACTAATTGTGGTTACTAATGCACTTGACAATTTATTATTCTCACAAAATTGCACCATACTATTCAATTCATTTGTTTTTTCCGCATAGCGATTGCTCCATTTTATTTCAATGCCCCAAATGGGTTTGAAATTTTTATCATCGAGCAGCACCAAATCCACTTCTCCCTCTTTTTTGTCTTTCCAACGGGCATAATTGAGATTCAAATTTTCACGATGCATCCATTGCGAAAGGATTGCGGTTTCGACCATGTTTCCCATTTCTTGATCGCGCTCTGAAATGGGCGAAAACAAAGCGGTACGCAAGGAAGGATTCGTTAAATATACTTTAAAACTAGTTACTCTTTTTAATCTTTTTGCGTTTATATCTAATTTATTGAGCACTTTAATTAAAAAAGCAGCCTCTAAATAGTCTAAATATTTTTTTAAAGTATCTTTTGCAATTCCGCTCTCTTTTGACATGGTTTCATACGAAAACTCATTACCTGAATTATAAGCAATATAGGTGAAAAAACGATTCAGTTCTTGCACATCTTTTATGCCATACAAACTTGGTAAATCGCGTAATAATACTTTATCTACAATATCATTTTTAACATATCTTCCCAAGTCGCTCTGAATTTTTTCAGATAAAACAACCTCGGGATAGCCTCCAAAATTGAGATAATTTACAAATTCTTTATTGAGTTCGTCCATGTTATTTGTCAATTGATAAGGTATTTGTTTTTGATTATATCGAATAGTGCCTTCTACCATTAAATGGGAACGATTTTTTAAATGAATGAATTCCTGAAAAGTTAAAGGCGGCAACATAAAATCAGTAAATCGACCAGCACCACTTTCGGAACTGTGCCAACGCAAAGCGGCTGCAGCCGAACCCGAAACTATGAATTTTGTATTTGGATAGCTGTCCACCAACACTTTTAAATGGCGTTCCCAGTCTTTGAGGTACTGAATTTCGTCAAAGAAAATGTAACAATCATCAAGATTTTTAATTTTCAGAGCTTTGGTGCATAAATCAAAAATATCTTGCAAATTCAAATGAATATAGATAGGATTATCGATACCAATAAAAAACAATTTTTGTGGATTTATCTTTTCCTGAATCAATTGATCGATGGCATGAAACAGCATTACGGTTTTGCCCACCCGTCTTGGTCCCATTAAAACCACAGCTCTTTTAATTTCTTTTTCAACCACAAAGGGATAAAACAGTTTAAAATACAACCGTTTCGACATAGAACGATAGAGTTCCGGTATGGCTTGAGTAACCCACCAAGGATTTTCATAACGCAACCGTTCAATTATTTTTTCTTGCGGAATAAGGGTTGAAATTTTCATAATTTTGCTTATTTATGCAAAAATAGTAAAAATAAGCAGATTGCAAACTATCTATTTGTGTTAAATTTTACTGAATAAGGTTTTTTTGGGTTTAAAAATTGCTTATTTTTTGATTTGAAACCATTTTGTTGTTGTTGGGGAAATGGGGTGTTATTTATATCGTTTTGCTGATGACGGGAAAACGATGGTTTTTTGTTCTAAAAAATTATTTTGCCACGGATTAAAGGATTTTCACGGATTTTCTGAAATAAATTGGGAAAATCCGTGCTAATCTGTGACCCGAGCGTTAGCGAATAGACGAAGTAAATCCTTGGCTTTTTAAAAAATAAAATAGTTCCGTTTATGAGTGTATTCCTTTTTCAGCAGACCCTAAATAACATTCTTTACTTTTTATAAATAAAAAAGCCAAGAAAAAATCAAATTTGGGAGGTTTGAAGTTTCTCGACTTTTATATAAAATGATCGTGAAAAGGGAACTTTAAAGTTGCTTTTCGAGGATATTATTTTCTTTCTAATACTTTGTTCACTGCTGCAACAATAGCTTGGTGGTTCAATTTGTATTTTTCCATTAATTGCTCTGGTGTGCCGCTTTCGCCAAAACTGTCGTTTACTGCCACAAATTCTTGTGGTACTAAATGATTTTGAACTAACGTTCGGGAAACGCTTTCGCCCAAACCTCCAATAATATTGTGTTCTTCAGCAGTTACCACACAACCTGTTTTTTTAACCGATTTCAAAATGGCTTCTTCATCTAAAGGCTTGATGGTATGAATGTTAATCACTTCCGCATGAATTCCGTTGGCTTCCAAAGTTTCTGCAGCTACAAGTGCTTCCCACACCAAATGCCCTGTTGCAATAATCGTTACATCGGTGCCTTCTTGCAATAAAATGGCTTTTCCAATCACAAAAGGTTCGTTTTCAGGCGTGAAATTCGGCACCACAGGACGACCAAAACGTAAATATGCTGGTCCATGATGGTCTGCAAGTGCCAAAGTTGCCGCTTTGGTTTGGTTATAATCGCAAGTGTTGATAACGGTCATTCCAGGAAGCATTTTCATCAACCCGATGTCTTCTAATATTTGGTGTGTTGCTCCATCTTCTCCCAATGTTAAACCCGCATGTGAGGCACAAATCTTAACATTCTTATCGGAATAAGCTACTGATTGTCGAATTTGATCATAAACTCTTCCTGTAGAAAAGTTAGCAAATGTTCCTGTAAATGGGATTTTTCCACCAATGGTCAATCCGGCTGCAATTCCAATCATGTTGGCTTCTGCAATTCCAATTTGAAAAAAACGTTCGGGATGGTTTTTCTTAAAATCGTCAAACTTTAAAGAGCCAATTAAATCGGCACAAAGTGCTACTACATTTTCGTTTTTCTGTCCCAATTCGGTCATTCCTGCTCCGAAACCAGAACGCGTGTCTTTGCTACCTGTGTTGCTATATTTTTTCATTTTTGTGTTCTAAAATTTATATTTGTATGCTTTATTGTTGAAATTTAGGGGGTTTTATTCAAAAAAAGATTAATAATCGCCTAAAGTTTCTGTATTTTGACTAAGTGCAAGTGCCAATTGGTCGTTGTTTGGTGCTTTTCCGTGCCATGCATGGGTGTGCATCATGAAATCAACGCCATTGCCCATTTCTGTATGCAATAAAATACATATTGGTTTGCCGTTTGCGGTTTTATCTTTTGCCAATTGCAAGCCTTTTTTGATGGCTTCAATGTTGTTTCCTTCTTCAATGTGAATAACATCCCAGCCAAAAGCTTCAAATTTAGCTTGTAAACTTCCCATGTGGAGTACTTCATCGGTTGTTCCATCAATTTGTTTTCCGTTTAAATCGATAGTTGCAATCAAATTGTCCACGTTTTTTGCAGCAGCATACATGATGGCTTCCCAGTTTTGTCCTTCTTGCAATTCGCCATCGCCTAAAAGTGCATAGACCAAATGGTTGTCTTTATTAAGTTTCTTGGCTTGAGCAGCACCAATTGCAACGGATAATCCTTGCCCTAAAGAACCAGATGCCATTCGGATTCCTGGCAACCCTTCATGTGTTGTTGGATGCCCTTGTAATCTTGAATTTAGTTTTCTAAAAGTTGCCAATTCAGCCACTGGAAAATACCCGCTTCTAGCTAAAACACTATAAAAAACAGGAGAAATATGTCCGTTGGAAAGGAAGAAAATATCCTCGTTAATTCCGTTCATATCAAAACCTTCTTTTCGAGTTAAAGTGTCTTGATAAAGGGTTACTAAAAATTCGGCACAGCCAAGTGAACCTCCAGGATGCCCCGAGTTTACGGCATGAACCATACGAAGAATATCTCTTCTAACTTGTGTTGTAAAATCTTGTAGTTGTTGCGTGTTAGACATTTGAATAAATTGATTGTTAGTAGGTGCAAAAGTAATTTTATTTTTTTGCTACCACAAATCATTTTGCATTAAGTTATCAAAAATCATAAAAAAAATAAAATAATAGCTAAAAAAAGGGTTGTAAATTCTAAAATAAATTATCTTTGCTCCTCAAAATGGGATAAAAGCAACTTATGAAGTTTGAATTACTTACAACAGACCCGCACAGCAAGGCTCGAGCAGGAAGCATCACCACAGATCATGGCGTAATTGAAACGCCAATTTTTATGCCTGTAGGTACGGTAGCTTCTGTTAAAGGCGTGCATCAACGCGAATTAAAACAAGATATTAATCCAGATATTATTTTAGGAAATACCTATCATTTGTATTTACGACCACAAACCGCTATTTTAGAACAAGCAGGAGGGTTGCATAAATTCATGAATTGGGATCGAAATATCTTAACGGATTCGGGTGGATATCAAGTTTATTCGCTTTCTTCTAATCGAAAAATTAAGGAAGAAGGTGTGAAATTCAAATCGCATATTGATGGATCTTATCATTTTTTTTCACCTGAAAATGTAATGGAAATTCAACGAACAATTGGTGCGGATATTATCATGGCATTTGATGAATGTACGCCTTATCCATGTGATTATCGGTATGCAAAACGCTCCATGCACATGACCCACAGATGGTTGGATCGATGCATCAATCATTTGGAAAGATTACCTTTTAAATATGGATACGAACAAACGTTTTTCCCAATTGTTCAAGGAAGTACGTATAAAGATTTACGCCAACAATCAGCGGAATATATAGCCAATGTGGGTGCTCAAGGAAATGCCATCGGTGGTTTGTCAGTAGGCGAACCAGCAGAAGAAATGTATGCGATGACCGAGGTGGTAACTGCAATTTTACCACAAGATAAACCACGGTATTTGATGGGTGTGGGTACTCCTATAAATATATTAGAAAATATTGCATTAGGAATTGATATGTTTGATTGTGTGATGCCAACTCGAAATGCTCGAAATGGAATGTTGTTCACCGCTCACGGCTCCATAAATATCAAAAATAAAAAATGGGAAGACGATTTTTCGCCAATTGATGAAATGGGGCACACTTTTGTAGATACTGAATATTCAAAAGCTTATTTGCGACATTTGTTTGCTGCTAATGAGTTTTTAGGGAAACAAATTGCAACAATTCATAATTTAGGCTTTTATATGTGGCTTGTTCGGGAGGCTAGAAAACAAATTTTGGCAGGAACTTTTCGGGCTTGGAAAGATAAAATGGTGGTTCAAATGAGTCAGCGTCTTTAATTTAATGTGCTTTAGTGAAATATGAAAATAATAGATAAATATATTTTAAAACGATATTTGGTTACTTTCGCAGTAATGCTTATCATGTTTATTCCAATCGGGATAACCATTGATGTATCTGAAAAAGTAAATAAAATGATAGAAAATAAAATTCCAATTGAAGCAATTTTGATTTATTATGTGGATTTTACGGTTTATTTTGCCAATCTATTATTTCCAATATTTTTATTTTTATCGATTATTTGGTTTACTTCAAAACTAGCAAACAATACGGAAATTATTGCAATTTTAAGTTCTGGAATTTCTTTCTCTAGATTTTTAAGACCATTTATATATGGTGCCATAATCGTTTCTGTTTTTGCATTAATTATGGGGTTTTTCTTGGTTCCAAAAGCAAGTAAAGGATTTAACGATTTTAGATACCAAAATTTAAAAGGAAATAACCAAACAAGAGAAACAACGGATATTTTTAGACAAATTCATAAAGAAGGAAATATTGAAGAGAATATTTATGTAAGTAATTATAATTATTTATCGCAAACAGGTTTTAACTTCACGTATGAAAAATTTAAAGACAATCAATTAATTGAAAAAGTTAATGCCAATAGAATCAAATACAACGAAGCCACAAAACGTTACAATTTATATAATTATAGCAAAAGAATAGTTGGTACACTTGATGATAAAATTATCGCACAAGATAAAATTACAGTCGAATATAATTTTGCTCCAGATGATTTAACACCAGTGATTTATGTAGCAGAAACCATGACAATTGGTGAGTTAAATAGTTTTATCAATAAAGAACGGGAACGTGGAAATGGAAATATCAATACTTATTTAGTTGTTTTTTATAAAAAATTCAGTTTGCCTGTTGCTGCTTTTATCTTAACAATTATTGCCGTTGCCGTTTCTTCAATGAAAAGAAGAGGAGGAATGGGCGTTAATCTTGCAATCGGAATTGTTATTGCTTTTATTTTTGTGTTTTTTGATAAAGTTTTCGGGGTTTTGGCAGAAAAATCAAGTATGTCTCCTTTTATAGCTGTTTGGTTTCCTAATGTAGTTTTCGGAATATTAGCTTTTTATCTCCTCCGAAATGCAAAACGATAATCTCAAAAGTTATTTACACCTTCATTTAATTGTATTTATTTGGGGATTTACAGCCGTTTTAGGTAAATTAATTTCTTTGGAAGCACTTGATTTGGTGTGGTTCAGAATGCTTTTTGCAACCGGAATTCTCGTTTTAGTTTTATTACTTTCAAAACAAAATTGCAAAGTTCCTCTAAACGTTTTTTTGGGTTTTGTTCTTGCAGGAATCATTATCGCCGTGCATTGGCTCACATTTTATCTAGCTATAAAAGTGGCAAATGTATCGATTACTTTAGCTTGTTTGGCAACGGGAGCTTTCTTTGCTTCAATTTTAGAACCTATTTTTTATAAAAGAAAGATAATTTGGTATGAAGTGCTTTTCGGATTAATCGTGATTTTTGGTCTAGGAATCATTTTTAAGGTCGAAACCAAATATGCCACTGGAATTTATTTAGCAGTATTTTCAGCATTTTTATCCGCACTTTTCTCCGTAATTAATGGAAAATATGCCAAAGAATATAACCCAAACGTTATTGCAACTTATGAATTAGCAAGTGGCTTGGTGTTTTTAAGTAGTTATCTTTTGGTTACGGGTGGTTTTACACCAAAATTTTTCAACCTTTCAACTTCTGATTTAATTTGGTTGTTTTTCTTAGCTTCATTTTGTACCGCCTATGCTTTTTCAGCTTCGGTAAAAGTAATGAAATTCTTAAGCCCGTTTACGGTCATGCTTACCATTAATTTAGAACCTATTTATGGAATTGTCTTGGTTTTACTTATTTTTCCGCAAGGCGAGCAAATGTCTTCTGAATTTTATATCGGGGCTTTACTCATTTTAGCAACGGTAATTGCAAATGGAATTTTGAAAAATTTAAAAAAATAAACAAGATTTTTGTGATTTAGTTCGCAGTTTCAATTTTAAATTTTATCTTTGTAACGCTAAACACAAACAGAAATAAACCGAATATGGAATATTTAGACTTTGAATTACCAATTAAAGAACTTGAAGATCAATTAGATAAGTGTGAAATCATTGGTCAAGAATCCGATGTTGATGTATCAAATACATGTAAACAAATTGAGAAAAAACTAGAAGAAACCAAACGTAAAATTTACAAAAATCTTACCGCTTGGCAACGTGTTCAATTGTCTAGACATCCAAACCGTCCTTATACTTTAGAGCATATTACCAACTTAACAGATGGCACTTTTCTTGAACTTTTCGGTGATAGAAATTTCAAAGATGATAAAGCCATGATTGGTGGATTAGGTCAAATTGATGGGCAATCGTTTATGATTATTGGCCAACAAAAAGGGATTAATATGAAAATGCGTCAATACCGAAATTTTGGTATGGCAAATCCAGAAGGTTACAGAAAAGCACTTCGGTTAATGAAAATGGCCGAAAAATTTAATATTCCAGTTTTAACTTTGATTGATACTCCAGGTGCATTTCCCGGAATTGAAGCCGAAGAAAGAGGACAGGGTGAAGCAATTGCTCGTAATATTTTCGAAATGGCCCGTTTGAAAACTCCAATAATTTCCGTAATTGTCGGTGAAGGTGCCTCAGGTGGTGCTTTAGGAATTGGAGTAGGGGATAGGGTATATATGCTTGAAAACACTTGGTATTCTGTTATTTCGCCTGAATCCTGCTCGTCTATCTTATGGAGAAGTTGGGAATATAAAGAACAAGCTGCTGAAGCATTAAAATTAACTTCATTTGATATGAAAAAACAAAATCTTATCGATGATATTATCCCTGAACCGCTTGGTGGTGCTCATTATGATAAGGCTACAACTTTTAAAACGGTTAAACAATATGTAACCAAAGCTTTTAACGAACTAAAAGACTTATCAACAAAAGATTTAGTGGCACAAAGAATGGATAAATATAGTAAAATGGGAGAATTTAAAGAATAAGTCCCCTTTTTATACAAAAAATTAAAATCCGAAGCAGCTTAGTTTCGGATTTTTTTAGCTTATTAACATTTTTACAAAGCTTATTAACAACGAAATTGAATAAGTTTTTAATCCCTAATGAATTATATTGTCTAATTTAGCCAAATGGAAAATATCAAAAACATAAACCCTTTACGAGTTGATAAATCTGTAATTATTAATTTAGAAAAAGGAAAAATACCACCGCAAGCGATTGACCTTGAGGAAGCTGTACTTGGGGCAATGATGATCGATAAAAAAGGAGTTGATGAGGTAATTGACATCTTGCAACCTGATGCGTTTTACAAAGAAGCACACCAACATATTTATGAAGTTATTGTACAATTATTTAATGAAACACAACCAATTGACTTGCTTACGGTTTCGGCTCAATTGAAAAAAAACGGTAAATTAGAAGCTGCTGGTGGCGATTTTTATCTGATTCAACTCACCCAAAAAATATCGTCTTCAGCACATATTGAATTTCATTCAAGAATTATTCTTCAAAAATTTATTCAACGAAGTCTTATCAAAATATCAAACGAAATTATTGAAGAATCGTATGATGAAAGTACCGATGTTTTTGATTTGTTAGATAAAGCAGAATCAAAATTATACGAAGTTACTCAAGGAAACATAAAAAGAAGTTCTGAAACCGCCCAAAGTTTAGTGATCATGGCTAAAAAACGGATTGAAGAAATTGCTGGAAAAGAAGGATTAAGTGGAATTGCAACAGGTTTTCATAATTTAGATAAATTAACTTCTGGATGGCAACCTTCGGATTTAATCATTATTGCTGCACGTCCTGGTATGGGTAAAACCGCTTTCGTACTTTCAATGGCTCGAAATATGGCAATTGATTTTGGGGCTCCAGTTGCTTTATTTTCTCTTGAAATGTCTTCTGTTCAGTTAATTACACGTTTAATTTCTTCTGAAACAGGACTTTCTTCCGAAAAATTAAGAACTGGTAAATTGGAAAAACACGAATGGGAACAACTTTCTATTAAAGTAAAAGACCTCGAAAAAGCGCCTCTTTATATTGATGATACGCCCTCACTTTCAATTTTTGATTTACGTGCAAAAGCCCGACGTTTGTCCTCGCAATATGGAATAAAAATGATCGTAATTGATTATTTGCAATTGATGACAGCCGGAGGAAATGGAAAAGGTGGAGGAAATAGAGAACAAGAAATTTCAACAATTTCCCGAAATTTAAAAGCACTTGCCAAAGAATTAAATGTTCCAGTAATTGCACTTTCACAGCTTTCACGGGCCGTAGAAACACGGGGTTCAAGCAAAAGACCCTTGCTTTCCGATCTTAGGGAATCTGGTGCAATTGAACAAGATGCCGATATCGTATCTTTTATTTACAGACCTGAATATTATAAAATTGATGAATGGGACGATGAAGAACGTTCGCCAACGCAAGGGCAAGCCGAATTTATTGTTGCCAAACACAGAAATGGTGGATTAGAAAATATCCGATTGAAATTTATAGGAAATTTAGGTAAGTTTGATAACTTAGATGATTTCAGTTCACCTTATGATTCGTTGCCTTCTAAAATGAATTTAGATGACTCAAATCCGTTTGCAACTCCTGTAACTTCTACTCCTAATCAAGCTTTTGGTTCAAATACTAATAGTTATGATGATGATTCTGATGTTCCATTTTAATATTTTAAAAACATATTTACTTTATTTGAAATTAAAACGCTATTTTTGTATATCAATAAACCGATTTCAACTTTTAAGAACTGAATAAATGAAAAAAATATTTTGGATTGTTAGCTTTTTTATTTGTTTTCAACAGTCATTTGCCGCTTTTCTTTTGGTTCCAATGGCTGCTGAAGATCAAAAAAATCATCTTAAAGCCTATGGAATTACCTTTTGGGCTTTAGAAAAAAACTATAAAGCGAGTTGGTTACTCAATTATAGAGGTGGTTCTTTCTTGCTGCCTGATGCTCCTGAAATCCGTAAGGAATGCCAAATTCGAAGTGTTACTTTTGAAGTCCTTTCTGATGCTGCAGCGGCCACTATTTTAGAAGAAATTAGTGCTCCATCTCAAAATATGGAAACGGTTGTTCTTGAAAAAGCACCAAAAATTGCAGTTTATACACCAAAAGGAAAACAACCTTGGGATGATGCCGTTACCATGGTGCTAACGTATGCGGAAATTCCATATACTGAAGTTTATGATGAGGAAGTGCTATCCGATCAATTATTACTTTACGATTGGCTCCACTTGCATCATGAGGATTTTACAGGGCAATATGGTAAATTTTTTAGTGCCTACCGAAATACGCCTTGGTACATTCAACAGAAAAATGACGCAGAAGCCCTTGCAAAAAAATTAGGTTATGCTAAAGTTTCGGAGTCTAAATTAGCAGTTGCCACTAAAATTCGAGATTTCGTTATTGGAGGTGGATTTATGTTTGCCATGTGTTCCGCAACGGATAGCTTTGATATTGCACTTTCGGCGGAAGGTGTAGATATTTGCGAACCAATGTTTGATGGCGATAATTCAGAACCCAATTATCAAAATAAAATCAACTATGCTAATACGTTTGCTTTCAAAGAGTATAAATTGGAACGCCAACCAACAGTTTATGAATTTTCTGATATTGACACCACTGAACAACATGGAAAAGGAAGTTTTACAATGGAAAAAGATTATTTCACATTAATGGAATATTCCGCAAAATGGGATCCAATTCCTACTATGTTGTGCCAAAACCATACGCAATTAGTGAAAGGTTTTATGGGGCAAACAACTGCTTTTGCTTCTGATAAAGTTAAATCAAATGTTCTAATAATGGGTGAATGTAAAATCAATGGTGAAGCACGATATATTCATGGCACAAAAGGAAAAGGAATGTTCACTTTTTATGGTGGTCATGATCCAGAAGACTATCAACACCGAGTAGGCGATGCTCCAACTGTTTTGGATTTACACCCAAATTCTCCAGGGTATCGACTTATATTAAACAATGTTTTGTTTCCTGCCGCCCGAAAAAAGAAACAAAAAACATAGTCGTAACTTAAATAATTGGAATAAAACAAGCTGTCTAAAAAAAAAGTAAATTCATTTTTTAGACAGCTTTTTTGTTTTATGAATACATCTTTTGACGTAATTCTTTTATTTTTGCATCATCTAAATAATCATCAAAAGTCATGTAGCGATCAATTGCTCCATTTGGCGTAAGCTCCACAACTCGTGTTGCAACCGTTTGTGCAAATTCATGGTCATGCGTTGTAAACAAAACAGAACCTTTGAAGTTTTTTAAGGAATTATTGAAAGCTGTAATCGACTCTAAATCAAGGTGATTTGTGGGTTCGTCAAGCATCAAAACATTGGCTCTTATCATCATCATACGAGATAACATACAACGCACTTTTTCGCCTCCTGAAAGTACATTACATTTTTTCAAGGCTTCTTCTCCTGAAAATATCATTTTTCCTAAAAATCCTCGTACATATACTTCATCGCGTTCTTCTTCTGTTTTTGCCCATTGGCGTAACCAATCTACCAAATTCAAATCAATTCCATCAAAAAATTCATGATTTTCAACTGGTAAATACGATTGTGTTGTGGTTATTCCCCAATCAATAGTTCCTGAATCAGGTTTTATTTTATGGTTTAAAATTTCATAAAAGGCCGTTGTTGCTCTCGAATCTTTTGAAAAAACAACAATTTTATCGCCTTTTGCCATATTTAAATCAACGTTTTTAAACAAAATTTCGCCATCAATGGAGCTACTCAAATTTTGAACATTTAATATTTGATCGCCCGCTTCTCTTTCCGTGTCAAAAATAATTGCAGGATAGCGTCGGCTTGAAGGTTTTATTTCGTCTAAATTTAATTTTTCAATCATTTTTTTACGAGAAGTAGCTTGTTTTGATTGGCAACATTGGCACTAAATC